>Ga0172368_10001938_pt1 | contig 27221 bp, 24 predicted proteins | sample Lak11m_FD_114540 | JGI IMG/M metagenome (GOLD analysis project Ga0172368, IMG submission 114540) | Freshwater microbial communities from Kabuno Bay, South-Kivu, Congo - kab_022012_11m | ecosystem: Environmental > Aquatic > Freshwater > Lake | place: Democratic Republic of the Congo: South-Kivu...
AGAAGGTAATAGAATTCCTTAAAGAATTCAATGCTGAATATTATGTAAGGGATGTAATCCTGTCACCTGAAGACGAAGATTCTTTAAAGCTGGGTCAAACATAATATTTTTGTCCCAAAGCCCAATACTTGAAAAGTTATAACTATATGGCAATTAATATGTATATTGGAAATGTCAAATATTACTATAATAGGACTTGGTAGCGGTGGTTTTGCAGCTTTGCTGGCCATACGCAGGACTGATCCTGAAGCGTTCATAACAATTATTGAACGAAGATCTTTCGATATGTTTTCCCCATGCGGGATGCCTTATGCGATAGAAGGCACAGTAGATCTGGATAAACTGATGTTTTCAGTGCCGCAAGAGAAACAATTAACAAAACTACTGATGCATGAAGCGCAGTCGATAGACTCTGTTAAAAGAAATGTAATAACAAAGAACGGAAAAACAGGGCAAACCATATTGATACCTTATGATTCATTGATAATAGCACAGGGTGCAGAGCCATTTGTTCCACCCATAAAAGGTGCAAAAGAACATCTTGGCAAAGGCGTCTATGTCCTGCATGACATTGAAAGTGCCCGCAAAATTATGGATCATGTTTCAAGGGCAAAAAAAGCAGTTGTAGTAGGAGCAGGACCCATAGGTCTTGAGATTTGCGCTGCCCTGGGGAAAAAAGGACTTGATGTTGTCGTGGTTGAGATGCTTTCTTGTGCCATGTCACGTGCGCTTGATACGGATATGGCAAAACCTGTGGAAAAATATCTAAGTGAAAGCGGAATAAAATTGATTTTTAATAAAAGCGTTGATAGTATAAACGGTTCCCCTCTCAGTTCTGTTTCAGTAGGCGATGAAATAATTGAGGCTGATATTGTTATCATGGCTTCAGGAGTCAGGGCGAACTTTGATATGGTAAAAAATGCAGGCATTGAACTTGGAAAATGGGGCATCAAAACCAATGCAGCAATGGAAACAAATATAAAAGGAATTTATGCAATAGGGGACTGCGTTGAGACCGTGAGCCTGATAAATCACAGGCCCACAATGATGCAATTATCTTCATCAGCTTACAGGCAGGGCATGGTGGCTGGAGCAAATGCCGCGGGTGGATATGATATATATGAAGGGGCACTTGGCACTTTTGTTACCGTGATAGGGGATATTGAAGTCGCTGCTACGGGTTTTAACGAGTTTTTTTGCAGATGCGGCCGGTTATAAGATCATTACTGGCAAAGCGCATGGGAAGAATAAGCCTGAATATTATCCAGGTGCAAAAGATATAACCGTAAAGATCATTGCAGATGAAAAAACCGGAAAAGTACTTGGCGGACAGATAGTAGGAGATGGTGCAGGGGCGCGCATAAATGTTATTTCAATGGCAATAAGATGCGGGATGGATGTTTATTCCCTCAGCAGGACTGAAATGGCTTACTGCCCCAGGGTTGCTGAAAATTATGATGTCCTGAATAAGGCAGCGGATTTTGCTATCAGGAAAATGGAAAAGGTGTAATTGAAATAGAAAAGTATTGAATAATGGATTTATTGTAAACACTTTCACCCCGCTCTCCTTACATTTATATATAATAACATTCAATATAATTAATAAGTAATAAGAATATTTAAGGGAACTAAAACCAATGGAATCAATAATGCAAATAAAAAAACAAGTATATCAAACGCTCGATGGTTCCATGAAGAGCCTTGTTCAAAAAGTAGGTGATGGTTCTATTATTTGCAGATTTGAAAAAACCCCACTGCCTGAGAACAAGACCGATGTTATTTGCCCGCATTTTTTAGAATTAAAATGGGCAAATGGATGCGCATATGACTGCGCGTGGTGTTTTTTGCAGGGAACTTTTAGATTTACCGGTAAACAACCAAGAGAAAAAGACCGTTCTAAAGTAAGAGAACATGTCAGTACTTTCTTAAATAACGGCTCACTTCCAGAAGTATTGAACACTGGAGAATTATGTGATTCTTTGTTATCTGAACATTCAAATGAACCCTTTTCAAAATTTATCATACCCATGTTTGAAGCGCAAAAAAAACATAAAGTTCTTTTTTTGACCAAATCAAATCATGTTGATAATCTACTGAATATCAATGAACATAGAAATGTTATTGTGAGTTTCAGTATGAATGCTCCAGCAGTCTCAAGAGTATGGGAAAAAGCGCCAGGAGTTGAAGAAAGGATTGAAGCGGCCAAGAAAGTAAGTGATGGTGGGTATGAAACAAGGATTCGAATTGATCCTATGGTTCCGGTTTTTGAATGGGAAAAGCATTATGTAGAGCTTATTGATAAAATTTTTGACAAATTCAGGCCTGAGAGAATAACAATCGGATCCCTGAGGGGACTTCAAAGCACAATTAATAATTCTAAAGATAGAACCTGGGTAAAATTTCTATCTGAAAAATCAAATTGGGGTAAAAAAATTGATTCTGAGATAAGATATGAAATGTATTCTCTGATCATTAATTATTTGAGAAAAAATTATAGTTATACAAATGTTGCATTATGCAAAGAAACTATTGAGATGTGGGAAAAGATAGGATTGGATTATAAGAAAATTAGATGTAATTGTATTTGGTGATATTAGTGGATATTGTGAGACATACCCTTAAAAAATATGAAATTATTGAGAAATATCTTGGAGCATGTAGGATTTTATTTGAATCTGAGCGAAAACCCAATTTTCTTTATATAGATGGCTACTCAGGTCCGGGAAAAGTACATTTTGAAGATTCTGACTGGGGAATAAATAAACTGATTGCAGGTTCACCTCTGATAGCAATTGAAAAACTGAATCCTCAAAATTCCAAAAAAATAAGATGTGTTTTTATAGAAAATGATCCTAAAAATTTTGCCGACCTAGAAAGCTACATTGGTGGAATGAATAATGTAAAATGTTTACAAGGAAATGCAAATCAAAAAATTTTCGAAGTTCTTGATAATATTCCTCCATTCACTGTTATTTCCATTTTGTTAGATGTCACAAAATACAATGAATTACAGTGGAGTACTGTTGAAAATATTGCTCACCATAAAAAACCTTATGGTACCGACATGATTATTCATCTACCATTTTACACCATGAATGCGTATAATAATTGGGAAAATGACCCTAAAGGTATCACAAGTTTCTTCGGATGTGATGATTGGAAACAACTCTATGAAAAAAAGAAAACTGGATCACTGGAAATTCGTGAATTTGAAGAAGAAATTGTTAATTTGTATGAGACAAGGTTATGGGAGATAGCTGGTTATTCTGTCGTTAAGAGTGTTCCAATAAGGTATGTTCAATCCTTAAAACAAACACAGAGAACAATATATTATCTGATTTATGGAAGTAATAATGAAAAAGCAGCAAAAAACATTATGGATTATGTCATGGATAATACTAAATTACATAAATATTTAAACAGATATATAAAAACTTTGGACGAATGGGGGAAAGTAGAAAAAGAAACGACTAGAATGAAATCGCTTTTTGATTTTAGTACATAATAATGAAATAACAATGCAAATCACAATGTTTTAAATTCATTTTAGATTAGCAGGTTTCGTGGGGAGTTCTTGAAGTAGTAATCCGTACAAATCTTCTGAATCACGATCGATTACACAATACTCACACCCTCACCCTTTCCCCACACTCATTCCTCCTGTAAATCCCAAACTCACTATTTTTCAATACATCCCCGGAAAAAACAGGTCCGTCCATGCACACGCGAAGCCCATCAAAGCAGCACGCTCCGCATATTCCTATGCCGCATTTTATATAGCGGTGAAGGCTGAACTGGGATTTTGAGGGAGGAACTTTATCCAGGACTTTTTTCATCATGATCTCAGGACCGCAGCAGTATATCTGGCTGTAGCTTTCGTTATTATCGATCAACTGTGTAACATATCCGTGTTTTCCTTCCGACCCATCATCAGTCGCTATCAGCACATCCCCTGCTTTTTCAAATCGCTCTCTGAAAATCAGTTCTTCTTTATTTTTTGCACCGAGTAGTGTTGTGACCTTAATTCCTTCTGAGTGTGCTTTTTCAGCAAGAGGCGCAAGCGGAGCCGCTCCAACGCCGCCAGCGACCAGCAAAATATGCCATGGCTTGCGGTCAAATCCTTTGCCAAGCGGTCCACGTATGCCAATTGAATCGCCTTTGCCAAGTTCGAACAATGCGGATGTTGCCGGCCCTACTTTCTGCACGGTTATTGCATTATCGTAAGAAAGAGCCATTGGAATCTCATCCACGCCGCGTATCCAGGCCATCACGAACTGCCCCGGTTCAGGATCAAAAGATGTTTCAAAGAAAAAAGTCCTTATCGTTGGTGTTTCTTCCACAACTTCAGTTATTATTGCATTAACAGGTTTCATACTTGATGCGCCATCCCGTATATTTCTTCCATGGCCCATCCCTTATGAGTAAGAAAAGTCTCCATGCCTGATGAAATCTCTTTAAAAACATTGATGTTGTTTCCGATAGCCGAACCGATCTCGACCGCCTGTGCCCCGGCCATAATGAACTCCACTGCATCTTTCCAATCAGAAATGCCTCCAACTCCAATTACAGGTATATCAAGGGCTTCATAAAGGTCATAAACACATTTTATTGCAACCGGTTTTATCGCACGCCCGGAAAGACCACCGAATTTATTTCCGAGAATCGGATAACCGCTTTCAATATCAATCGCCATTGCCCTCACTGTGTTTATTGCCACGACCGCATCAGCGCCGCCGTTCTGTGCTGCAAGACCAATGCTTTTGATATTTGTGACATTGGGTGTGAGTTTCACCCATACGGGAACTTCCACTGCATTCTTTACCGCACTTGTAATATCCTCTACGAGAACGGGGTCAGTACCGATCTCGGCGCCGTATCCATGGGCATGCGGGCAGCTAACGTTCAATTCGAATGCATCGGCTTGAATTGCATCGGCGATTTCGGAAAAATCAAGGGCACATCCTCCAAAGATACTTGCAATGACAGGGGCTCCTCCTTCTTTTGCTGTATCTATTTCTTGCTGGAAATTTTTATATGAAGGGTTCGGAAGACCCATTGCATTCAGGTAACCGCAATCCACTTCCACCATGCTGGGGTTGCTGTGCCCGGATTTTATCTCCAGTCCTATGGATTTGGTGATGAGCGCCCCGGCTCCTGCTTGCGCAATTCGTTTCATGGAGCCTCCTGTTGTTCCCATGATACCTGCGGCTAACATGAGGGGATTTTTGAGTGGGATACCTGTTAGTTCAAATGAAAGCATTATGGCTTTACCACGTCAGGTAAATACTTAGTTCTTTTTATGTACAAACCTTCGTGATCTGATGCAAGTATGCTCGACAGATACAATTCATTCCCGAACAAATAAGGCAGGAATTTAGAGTGATACTAAAACAAGGGATCGCTCATACAGCAGCACCATGCTGATTTGTGTTAAGTGTTTTGTTATATGTCCCTTGCAAGGCGGAAGCCTATCCCTGAGTACCGTCCGTCAATATGTTCATTGAGGCGCATTGCTGATCGGCTTTCATCAAATCCTTGTCGAAAAACACCGCCTCGCCTGACCTTAAAAGGAGTTGCATTATTTACCCAGGCACTTCCATCTGTGGGAGCACCATCATATGTTTCGTGCCAGCCATCTTGCACCCAATCCCATACATTACCATGAATATCGTATAGCCCCCAAGGATTGGGTTTCTTCTGACCAACTACATGTGAAGTTCCGTTAGAGTTTCCTATGTACCAAGCATAATCGCCAAGTTCAGATATATTATTGCCATAGGAATACATTGTAGTGGTGCCAGCTCTTGCTGCATATTCCCATTCAGCTTCTGTAGGAAGGCGATACTTATCCGTACCTTCGATCTCATTGAGGTTTTTTATAAATTCTTGTACATCATTCCATGAGACCTGCTCAACAGGCAGATCATCTCCTTTATTAAATGAGGGACTGTTTCCCATAATCTCCCGCCACTGTTTCTGAGTTACCTCATATTTACCCAAATAAAAATTATATGATATGTTCACGTTATGGACAGGCCCCTCGTTAAATTTTCTACCTTTTTCAGATGATGGAGACCCCATATCAAATCCACCTTCGGGTATCTCTACAAATTCCATGCCAACAGAGTTTGTTAAGTTTCCCCAGTCGGCAGATTGTCTTGGAATTATGGGGGCTGTAGCTTTTGAAGGTAAAAAAATATCAGGTGGATTTGTCTCACCACGTAATGGTGGACTATTGTAGATGCAATTAAATATTTTTTCATCAGTCTCACTAACCTTGCCATTGGTACCTTGTTTCTCACTAACTACACTTGGCCACTCATTGATATGACCACCAGATGTCACGGTATGCACCATTTCATGCCAGACTACATTAGCGCCAAGAACCTGGGAAGTATCCCAGGTAATCTCTGCATAATATATGATTCCATTGATATCATCTGAATGAGCAATACCACCAGATACAATCCCTGGGGAAAACGAAATTACCGTCTTATTTATCATATCGTTTCCAATAAGTTTTTCTTTTACTATTGTCGGAGTACTCTTGCTGGTGAAACGTCCGCCTGTCATCTTACTATACTCGTCTGTAGCAAGGATGGCACGCAAGGTGTTAATTTGTTTTTCACTTGCACCCCTCTCGACAATGACAAACTCGGTTTGTTGTTCCCATATTCTATGCAGGTTTCGTGGATTGTATTTTTCAGGATTCCATAGGACAAGATAAACACCTCGATATAGATCATTTGGAATAAGGTAAAATGCACCATTAACCATGCGTGATGAAAGCTCACGATATGGCATATAGCCGGGAGCACTAATTTCCAAAATCGGATCAGACTCTTCATCGGGTATAGAAAGGTTAAAATTCCCTTCTTTGTCTGCCTTGATATTTTCCCCTGCGTAACTGATAATAGCATCGGGGATGCTGACTTTTGAGCCATAGGAATAGCTGCAATCTGCTACATTGCCTGAGACAGTAACAGATGCTGTAGTCAAAGAAGTATGGTTTGTTATGGAAGTTAATAGGGTTGTAGGGGTATTGTTAGGCGTATAGGTTAACACAGGTTCAGGGGAAACAAGTGTAACATCTTTCCCTACACATCCAGTAACTATCGCAACTAAAATAATAAACAGAACTGCAATTCTTTGTATCATGAATCCACCATCAATATCGATAATGTTAATATTTTTCTTATTTAAATATGTTGATTGCTCCAGAATCGCCACAGTTCATGACGACTTTGCTGTGAATAATTTCAACGATAATAATGATAGAAACATATCGCCACAACCAGTGTCAGGAAACAGATGATATTTGCAGCGATAATAATAGCATCCCCAATATGGAAACCGTAAAATGTCCACAGGATAACGCCTGCGCTGAATTGATACAGTGTTGCAAGGCTCACATCCTTGGAGGATCTTGTTTTGCGCATTTTGATTATCTGGGGCACGAAACCAAATGTTGTCAGCACAGCAGCAAGAGTACCAAAAATATACCAGAATATTTCCTGATCCATTATTATCTCAATTTTTTACCTTATCAGCAAATTCATCAACCTGTGCCCTTCCACGAGCCCGAAAATACCGTCTTTTGGCGCGAATTCGTCAAACTTGTCCACATAATCCACGCTTTCTGTAGAAGAATAAACTGCAAATGGAACCGGGTCTCTTGTGTGCGTTCTGATTGAAATTGGCGTAGGGTGGTCAGGTAAGACCATTATCTTGTAATCACCGAAACCCCCAAGTTCATTTAGCATCCCCCCAACCACTTTCTCGTCAAAATCGGATATAGCTTTTATCTTTGCTTCAATATTACCCATATGCCCGGCTTCATCCGGCGCTTCCACATGAACAAGCACAAAGTCATGATCTTTGAGCGATTCTAGCGCATATTGGGCTTTGCCTGAGAAATTAGTATCCAGATATCCGGTAGCTCCGGGAACATCGATGACATTAAAACCGGCATATTTCCCTATTCCTTTTAATAGATCAACAGCCGAGATGATCGAACCTGAAACTCCGTGCATATCCTTAAAAAGAGGCATGTCGGGCGCTTTTCCCTGTCCCCACGGCCAGATAAGGTTAGCTATGTTCTTTCCTGCTTTTTTTCTATTTAAATTTACTTCATGATTTTCAAGGATGGATTTTGATGCCTGAATGAGTGAAATAAGTAATTCTGAATCTTCACCTCGCGGTAAAACTTCTTCAATCGATTGGCCAAGCACATCATGAGGTGGAGTACAGTCTGCATTCGCACCATTTTTCATCACAAGCAAATGCCGATAACTTACACCCGGATAGAATCTGCATGAATTCCCCAATTCCTTATCAATCGCTTTGATCAGGATACTGGCTTCCTCACTCGAAATATGACCTGAACTGTAATCTGCCAGCAATCCATTTTTCTCTGTGATCAGGTTGCACCTGAAAGCTATATCATCTGGTTCCAGATTGATCCCTATGCTTGCAGCTTCAAGAGGACCGCGACCGGTATAATATTTTCGGGGATCATATCCCATTATGGAAAGGTTTGCAACATCGCTTCCGGGCGGCTTATCTTCGGGTACTGTTTTTGCAAGACCGCACTTGCCGTGCTTTGCCATAAAATCCATATTAGGTGTATCCGCAGCCTGAAGAGGAGTTAAACCTCCAATTTCAGGAATAGGATAATCTGCCATCCCATCGCCAATGAGGACAATATATTTCATGTCCCCAAAGACGAATCCCTAATACAATAAAATATCGGTTGGTTTAAGAAAAGGCTCTTACAGCAATAACAAGTATCAAAACCAGAACTACAATGAATTGCGGTACCATATACCATTTTACCAGTTTCTGAAGACCGCAAACGCGATTATTCAATTCATTCAAATCTTGAGTCAGCTTCTTTACAGTTTCATCTGTTTGCATGGCTGGTGGGGTTATGACTACTTGTTGAACCGGAGCTTCCATTGGCTGCACAGGTTTCACTGCAGGCATGGTTTTTGAATTGATAGTTCTTGGAATAGTTTTTGAAATATTAGTTCTTGGGGTGGTATTGATTGTATAAGTTTTCTGTGGTTTTATTGTAACAGGCCTTGTTTTTTCTATTGGCTTGAAATTGGGATCTTTTCCTTTTCCTAAGGTCTGGAAGATCTGGTCTTCCGTTACATCCAGTATTGACATTTTGTACCCTCTTTTTTAATATATTATACGTTATACTCTTATTTAATCCTTATCGTGCTAATGATTATATATGTAATAAATAATCATTATTAATACTTTTCGCAGAAGGATGACTCTATTTTCCCCAGAATGGATTGTTTTTTCGCTTGATAGCCATAAAAGCCATAAGGGTTTCCTTATCTTCAATCTTCATGGATGCAAAAAGTTCTTGTTCTGCGATTTTTGCATGTTTCTCAGGTATATCTATATAAAGGGTATCTCCTTCCTTTATCTGGCGACCCACAATTGGCCCGTCTATCGCCATGGCTACTTCTTTACCAGCCACAGCTTCACTTATGTTCTCGTTGTTCTCCTGTATTCCTTTTATTATACCCACAATAGAACCATCCTCTTTCATGACATCAAGATTGGTCTTAATCAACCCACCAAGGACACGGACACCCACGACTGCGGGCTTGCTCTGCCTGAAAGTACAGTCAGGCATTATGATAAAACTTCCCGGTTTGATAATTGTCTCGTAGCGTTTCTTCTCTATGAGCTGTTTTTGTTCTGTCACCCAGTTCTTATAATCTTCTATAAGCCGGTAGATGACATTATTATTGAACAGTTTTACATCCGACCCCATTAATTCTTCTTTTGCATCAGGCAGGACATCTACTTCAAATCCAAGGATCACTGAATAAAGCGGATCTTTAATCGTTTTTACTTCTGCGACATCTCGTTTTGAAATATCTCCGATATCAGCCCTGTGTATGGCGATATTTTCTTTTTTCAACTCATTCACAAGAGCTTCAAGAGAACCGATAGTGTCTGATTTTATCAATACACCATTTGATTCGGTCTCGATCCTTACTGCATCAATTTCTGATTTTATGGCAGCAGATACTTCCTCAATATTGCCAGAGGCCACCCGGATCTGGGATCCCGCAAGTGCCCCTTCAAGGGATGGCGCAGAGATCTTAATACCGGAAGCTGCCACAACTTTCTTTACCTGCTTGAATTTTTCTTCCGAGCGGATCTCAGAAAGTGGTCTTGGTTTTAGTAATGCGCGTATTTTTGTTACGATCGGATCGCCTCTACTGCCCACAACGATTGTGTCCCCAACATTTAACTCCCCATCGTATAATATCACATCAAGCGTTGTTCCAAGACCAACTTCTTCCTTTACTTCAAGGACAGTGCCTGTGCCAGGTCCTGTTGCCCTGTACTCAAGGTCTTTTTCAAGGAACTTTTTGGCAAGTCCCATTAATATCATAAGAAGATCGGGTATCCCTTCACCTGTTCTTGCACTTACAGGAACTACCCCGATATTTCGCTGGAAATCCCTCACCCTGTCATACCGGTCTGAACTGAAACCCATTTCATAAAGTTTGCCGATGATCACATAGATCTTTTCATCAAGGCCCACCTGTGCAAAACTGGTCTGTTCCGGGAAGGACAATATGAAAGGTTTTCCTGTTTGCGGATTCCAGCCCGGGACTTTATCGATCTTATTTCCTGCTACGATAAAAGGTGTTTTGAATCTCTTGAGTATCTCAACAGCTTCAAGCGTCTGGGGCTGGAACCCTTCATTAACATCAACAACAAGTATTGCAAGATCTGCAAGTGCTCCGCCCCGCGCTCTTAACGTTGTGAACGCCCTGTGCCCCGGCGTATCGATAAAAAGAAGGCCAGGAACCTTTGTCTCTCCCTTGAATATCGGCCCACACACGTGTTTTACAACATCAAGAGGAACCTCAGTGGCACCGATATGCTGGGTTATACGACCAGCTTCGCCCTCTGCTATTGTAGTTCCTCTTATCTTATCAAGAAGTGACGTTTTGCCGTGGTCGACATGCCCCATTACACAGACAATGGGGGTGCGCAGATTTTCTCCCATATTCTATAGATTAAGTTAAAAGTATATAATAAGGAGCGTTTTCAAAATAAGGAAACCTTAATTCTCGTATATCCAGGTTTCGTCTACTCTTGAATAAGGTACTATTTCGGATTCCTTAAAATGGATGGCTATTTCTCTCTGGGCAGATTCAACTGAATCGCTTGCATGGACTATGTTGCGGCCTGTGTCAAGTGCTAGATCACCGCGGATGCTACCTGTGGCAGCATTTACGGGATTGGTCGAACCATTGACAGCACGCATCACAGTTACAGCATTCTTGCCTTCAACAACGAATGAAACCGATGGTCCTGAAGTAATAAAACTGATCAGGGAGTTGAAAAATGGTTTCTGGGCATGCTCAGCATAGTGTTTTTTAGCAGAATCAAGAGAGATCGTATTCATGCGCAGGGCTACTAATTTGAGCCCGCGCCTCTCTATACGGCTAATAACCTCGCCTACCAGACCCCGCTGAACACCATCGGGTTTTACCATCACGTAAGTACGCTCCACATTATCACCTTACGGAGTTGCTTTTCCTCTCGCTTTTCGTCCTGCTTCAGTCCAGGCGACTTTCCTGGGAACCCTTCCAAGGTTTAAATTACCCTGGCATTTTGATGAACAGAAATAGAATATTGTCCCATCTTTTCTGCAATAAAGCTTGCCTGTGCCGGGTTCTATTGCGCCCCCACAGAACGAGCATTTCCTTTTTTCCATGATCTCACCTTGACATTAATTTCTTTGCTTCTCGTGAGGTTTCAAGGAGGATCAGGACATCCCCGAGTTTTACTGGTCCAACGACATTTCGGGTTATGATCCTGCCTTTATCCCTGCCATCAAGTACACGACACTGTATCTGCATAGCTTCGCCATGCATGCCGGTCTTGCCTACGATCTCAACTATTTCCGCAGGATATCCTGCATCTTCGTCAGCCATGATTTCACTTCTTCAATGCTAAGACTTTCTGTACCACTTCATCTACAAGATCCTTGCCTCTTCCAGGTTCAACAATTGCTGCTGCGCCGCTGCCAACGCTTAATCCGCTGGCTGCTCCAAGTTCTACCTGTTTCTTTACATATATATAGGGTATATTTTTTTCTTCACAAAGAGCAGGAAGATGCATTACAATTTCGGGTGGGTTCACATCTTCGCCGATTATTACAAGTTTTGCGATCCCTCGTTCGATCGCTTTTGTGGCTTCATTTGTTCCTTTCTTGATCTTTCCAGAATCCCGTGCCATCTCAAGAGCTTCTAATGCTTTATTGGATAGTTCAGCAGGGACTTCAAATTTGATATAGGTTGGTTGTGCCATATTAATTACTTCCTTCAGGATTTTAATCCTTCATCATTCATTTGATTAAAAGTATCGGCGCTTTCTACAGCATTATATGCTATATATTTTGCGCCTAATTTGTTTCCTCATTAAACTCACTTATTACGTTCAACAGTTCAGGGGAGACTACCTTAACTATGGTATAATTTCCGCTCTGATTGATGCTAAAATGTTCAAAACCGTTTTGTGTGCTGTTTGCTTTTGACTGATTGATCTTTTTCAAAACTGATGATTTTGCATCAAGATAGGCCGTAGTCCCTTCATAACTACCATTTACTAAATTGAGGCCAATATAAAATTGTTTTGCAAAAGTAACATTTGCATTTAATATCTGGTAAGGAGCAGGTTCCACTTTGATAATTAAATTTTCATATTGGTCATAAGCGGTGACCGATTTATTCAAACCATAAATTATGTTAAGCACTTCACTTGCGGTTTGATCGGGAGCATAAATTACAGGCGTTCCCATAATATTTATCATGCCCGTATCCTGCCTTTGCAATATATTGTTCGTATTGGGAATCACGATATATTCAAAATCATTCTTCATGGGGAACATGGTGCTAAGAAGCAGGAATGAATTATTACCTCCTTCCTTGATACTTGCATAATACATTTTACTGGTATTAGATTTGTATAGGGAATCTACTTCCTGGATGACCGGGATTTCCTGCCTGACCCACTGGATCATTTGCGGGGGCATGTTTTCAAGATCAACAAAATAAGTTACGATTGCACCCGGCGGCGTCATCTTAAGAGCGTCGGAAATTGAATAGAAAGGCTGTTCGACAGTCCAGAATTCCGGATTGTATTTTTCCAGATTTGTATTCGGAGTTACAGTTTCACTATTGGTATTATCATTTTTTCCTATAAACATATAAGCAAATACTGAGCCTAACATTGTAATTACTAAAAATGCGGCAAGTATTTTGTATGAGTCCTGCTGTTTCATGAGACCTCATATTATCTTAATATTCTTAAAGTAAATGGTTTTATCCGATCAAAGGTATTTTCCCAATGAAATAAACCCCTGCAATAACCAGAAAAGATGAAAAACCCACAAGAGTGATCGCTTTTTTTATATGAAATGATTCCGGGTCACTGAAATTACCACCCAGCACATGATAACCTATCTTTTCAAGCTTCACATTGAGAGCGCCTGAAACTGCAGCCATCGACCACCCTGAATTGGGCGAAGCGGTCATATTATGGTCCAGAATGCAGGTTCTTATTGCATCCAGGGGTTTTCCAAAGAAAATTGATGCAACAAAGATAAATATCAAAGACAAACGCGCGGGGATAAAATTAACTAAATCATCAATACGCGCTGCTGCATAGCCCAGCTGTGTGAATGGCTCTTTCTTATATCCCACCATCGAGTCAAGTGTATTTATCATCCTGTATGCAAGCGCACCCGGAAGACCGAATAATAGGAAATAAAATATTGGTGATAAAATACCATCAACGAAGCTTTCTGCAAGAGATTCTATAACTGCTGACGCTGATTGATGCGCATTGAGGTAGGATGTATCCCTTCCAACAAAAGTCTTCAGGTCTCTTCGTACTTTTTCGATATTTTCTATTTCAAGGTCTCGTTTTATTCCGATAGCAGAAACAAGCAGCATGCGAATGGAAAAGCTGGATTTCAAGAAATATGCCGTAATTATAATTGCCAGGATCCCTGTCCCAAGCAATTCAAGGGCTTTAGCCATAAGAAAAGTTATCCCGACACAAAAAAACACCATGATCAAACCATAGATCTTCCGGTGACTACTTGGAGCTGCACCAACGAACAGGTTGATGACCTTCCCCATCCACACAACCGGATGAATAAACGCTGGCGGTTCCCCGAAAAGTATATCAAGAATGACGGCCAGGAGGAAAATTTTGCCCCATAACTCAATCATAGATGAGACTCCATCACGAGTTTCCAGACATCCTTTATTTTCTTTCCACCCATCAGCTCTTTTAAGACCTTATCAGCAATGTGACCATCGTGGATAAGATCACATCCGGCGCAGCTCCATACGGTTCCGCCTGTTGATCTATGGAGGACTTCTCCTCCAGTCTTTGTATTTTCACATGGGTAGAAAGGACAGAAACAGAAGGTGCAATCTTGCCCTTCAAAGTGGCACGGGTAATATTCACAATCTATCCTGCTTCGGGCAGCAACACCCCGAACGAGTGCATTTGTGAGCTCTTTTTCTGCAAGTTCATGTCCCCATTGTGCGATTGTCCTGGTAAAAGCCTCGATCAACTTAATGTTCTCGCTTCTTTTACGTACCGCTACACGAATGTGATTTTTAAGATCAAAGGAAGCACAATCGCGAATGATAATACCCTCTGTTAACATGCGTTGTGTCAAATCAACAGAACCCATTCCGAAATCACCTAGATCAATAAGGATAAAATTCGTATCACTGGGATATGGTTTAAAGCCCCTGAAAGACCCAAGTTTTAATGACAACCATTCACGTTCTCTCTTCAATAGCGTAAGTGTCCTTTTGAGGTAATTCTGGTTATTTCCAAGAAGCTTTTCACATACTGTTGCAGCAATGGAGTTCATATTCCAGTGAAGGCGGATATTATTCAAAAGCCCGGCAAACCCTGGTGATGCAACAGCAAAACCAATCCTCAATCCCGGAACTGCAAATGTCTTTGTGACTGAACGAAGGACAATTACAAAATCGTTAGAAGCTGCAATATCAGCAATGCTTTCAAGCGGATCAGAAAGTTCTATGAATGCCTCATCCACGATCAAGAAAACTTCTGATGATGTGCATTTTTCAGCAAGCGAAATGACATCTTTTCTATTTATAAGTGAACCGGTGGGATTATTAGGGTTGCATAAAAAAATTGCTTTGCAATTTCCTGGCTGTATTTTCGTGATCTGGCGGTAATCGACATATTCTATATCTGCACCAAACAGCTTGCACTGGAATTCATATTCCCCAAAGGTGGGAGTCGGAATTATGACCTTATCCCCGGGTTCTATTATGGTTTCAGCCAAAAGGCGTATCAATTCGGATGAGCCATTTCCGGGGACTATGTTTTCAGGTGATACATGAAGATAATCGGCAGCAGCTTTCTTAAGGCCAGGATATCTATTATCGGGATAATATTTTATTGAATTATATGCGGCTGACATTAGTGATCTTAATTTTGGAGGACCCAGGGGATTAAGATTGACGCTAAAATCGAGCAATTCATCCATTGTTTTTCCCACAACCTGGGCGCTCTCTGATAATCTTGCGCCATGAATGCATGGTTGAAGGTCTGACAAATTTTTCCTGACTCTTTTTTTGAAATGCACATGCCCTTTTTTGTTTGCAGGTAATATTAAAGTGCTGGAAGGAAAAATTTTAATATATTTTCTTGCGCTAAACTTATGAAATTATGAAAGACAAACTGTGGATAAAATTTCAGATGAGAATCCGCAGATTTCACAGATTAATACAGATTTGTTGTCTGGATTCAATCGACACATCATCATTTTTTTATGGTAGGAATACATATAACACCTAAGACTTTTGGTTTTTTGTTCAATTATCACGATTTCATGCCAAATGGTGCTGTTTTTTCGGATATTGAAATACCACTAGCGGTAGTATCATTATTAAAAAACAATATGCTTTGCCACAGTTTTCACAATAACATTTATATACTAAGACGAATGATTATACCTAAGACAACGAATCGTTGTCGGGGTATGAAATAATTATGGCAGAAATAAGAAACTTTGTATTAAGGGAAAAGAATGGAAAAGAGGCTGGAGTATTTACAGGTCACCAGCCGCGCCAGGCGGCTTTAAAAGCAGCTAATCGCAGCAAAGGAACAAAATCAAAACCCGTCGAATTAAGATTAAGAGAGAGAGGCACCAAGAAGGTCCATATTTACAAAGGCTGGACAGAAGTAGTTGCAGCTCCAAAGAACAAACCAAAATGGATGCCGGCAAAAATCAACAAGCCGAATGTAAAGAAAGTCGGCGTCGAAGCTCTGGATAAAGTTTAATTAATAGTAATTAAACTTTAATCTTTTTTTTATTTCGTTAAAATTTAGTTTTGGATATGCATTTTTCTTACAAAATTCAAATAGAATTAATTTCATGCTCATATTTCATATTTAAATAAATATATATTCTTTGATGTTATTTTTGTCAATCCTTCTGAAAAATGAGCCCGGATATGACCCCAAAAAATTTTCTTCATGATGACTCAGCTGCCGAAGGCTTACCCATGCAACTTGTGGTTACTGTTATTCTTTTATCAGTTATCATCGGTATCACTTCAAAAGCTGCGACCCTTTTTATAAACGATGAAAAAGAAAAAAAGCTTCAGGGAGAACTTGATTTGATAAATACACGTGCTTCGCAAATGTATATTCAGGGGGGAGCACGCAACATTAATAATCCTGATGATTTTTCGGGATCTCTTGAAAATACCCATTTAAAAATACCCGATATTGCTGCTTTTGTGGTTTTTGGAGCAATGCCATCTTCTGATGGGGCGCCTCCTGAAATTAGAAATCAGCACACTGATGATGTTTTCTATTATGTACTGAATGACGGAAAAGTCAAAACCAGATCATCCATCGCACGCTTTTGCGCGAATGGCACGGGATTGAACGAGCCTTTTGTGCTTTATCCCGGAGATTACGACTTAACGATGGAACTTGTAAAAAATAATAACGGTACCTATGTCAAGATCGAATAGAACGGGACGATTTTTGGCATTTGCAAAAAATGAAAGCGGATGGGCAGATTTTTTTATTACACGAATCGGGTTGATCCTATTCGCGGCAATTCTCCTTCTTGCAGCTTTTCGGATATATCCGATGTACGAGGAGCGGGAGGTCATATCAGATATGGATGCGCTCGCCTCCGACATAACCTCAAAAATAGAAGCGGTAGACAGCGTTACGATACCGGGATACAAATATAATTATGTTTTTGGAAAAAACAGCAGGCATACCAGGATAGAAATATCCACCGGGCATGTAATTGCACATACGAACTTTAGCCCATTTATGTTTGGAGAACGTGAATTGTCCCACGCCGAACCAGTAATAGCACACGTCTATCCTTCAAACAGCAAATGGAATAATGTCTCTGGATTTCGAAAATATTTAAGTGACGTGATAGGCGATGGGAAAAATGGGGATGGATCAAGTCCACTTGAATTCCCTGGTGATAAAGAAAAGATCGATACATTATTCGGATCTATAGAAAAAGAGCTTGCTCTGACCCCTTTTATCCCGGATATTGATAAGCCAGTTTTCATAGAAAAGGTGATAATTTATTACAAAAAGGATGCAGAAATCCTGGAAAAGGATTATGTCTTCCTTTATCAACGATGATAAAGGAATAATAGAGCCGTATTCAGAGCTTCCAGCCATGGCTCTGGTTGTAGTTGGATTTATCGTTTTCATAGCTGTCCTGACGCAGGCATATACAACCTATCAGGAAAAATCCTTTATAGCCGGACATTTCCAGGATGCTTCAAACCTTGCCAAAAAGCTGGGAAAAGACAGTTCATTGACTGGCACACGCCCTGGTATCATCGATTCAGGGAAACTTGAATCACTTAAGAACGACCCAGATGAAATAATTAAAAAATATGGCTCATATTATAATTTCATGTTTAAAGTGGAATCAAATTCCATGGATAAGGCATACAGTATTGTCATAAAAAGTCCGGGCTCAGGCGAACCAAAAGCGGGAATTTCTGCATCGGTTCCAGTAACTGTCGAGCTCAATGAAGTTGAAGAAATACCCGGTACCCTCACAGTAAGGATATGGAGTAAAAAATGACACAAAGACCCGAAAGATCCTTTTTGACCGATTCATGCGGATTCTCAACTACTTTTGATGTTATCCTGTTCCTAATCCTAATATCCATTTGTGCGGTGATCCTCCTTCCATCGATCACGGGCAATACCCAAATCAATTCTGTACTTTCCTCGAAGAACCAGGAAAATTCAGGAGATACGCTTCTTGCATTATTGAACGGGAGAGTAGATGATTTTGAATATACGGTTGCTGGCGACCAGATGGATGCACTGGCAGGCACTTATAATAATTCATCTGTTTATACCGCAGGCAAAAAGATAATCGCGGGAAAGGAAATCAAACACAAGACGTTTTCCGATATCGCTGCTGAAAATGCAGCCGGCCAGTGGATGATCTGCTATAATGGGACAAGAACACAACTGAATTTTATGATGACTAACTATTCTAATAGTTCCCGAAATATAATGAAAAATTATCTTGAGACCCAGATCGGTGACAGGTATAGTTATAATTTTACGGTAATATGGCGCCCATTTACTAACGTGCCTATCGGGGGAAATTTAGATATCGGTGAACCAGTGCCCCATAGCGCTTATGTGGAATCAACATACATCTCGATGCCATATCACATAGGGCTTACTCGCGATTATGTGGAAGAGATAATTGAAAATAATTTCAATAATAGCGGGTTAGGGAATTTTTCTTCCACACTTGACGAATTAAAGAACAATGAAACCTCACGTATCAGGCTTGAGAATGAAATAACGAACACTATCAAAGATGCCATTAACGAGACTGTTAATGATTCCATTGACATTATGGTCGATGAAAAACTGGGGCCGATGCTTGATGGTACCAGAAATAAGATGATGGGTGATGTTAATAACCTGACATCAGGATCAGGGGCGCTCCTTAGTCAGGAATTGAATGACAGGATAAATAATACACTGGATGATGAGAATGCCAATATAAATGGCACGATGTCTGATAAACTAAAATTTTATCTTAAGACTGCCGCAAAAGAAAGTATTCGAGCTGATTCAGATGATGAAATAAGCTCATTAACTACAGAGCTTGTGGATCTGTATGTGAACAATGCTGTTACGATCGATGATATAAAAGATCGGATCCTGACAGAAGTCTTTTCCCGCGTCAATATAAACCGCGCCCAAGCGACATTATCTATATGGGAAAAAAGAAAGAGATGACTGACTTTTCAACCAGGTTCTTCAATCAGAATACATCATCATGTTTAAATATGTTGAATGAATAATATATAATATTCAGGCATTAGAGCCGAAATAAGAAGAGAGACATCACTCAGGTGGCTAAGAGTGATTATAGAAATTGTGGGAATTGTGGATAACCATGATACGAAAATTCAACGAGTTGAAATATTATGTAACTATTATAATTTATGTGACTATTCTTGCTTTCATTTTCGCAGAGATTGCAGGTTCTGAGGCAACTTTGATCGTTTCCTGTACTTTGATCTCCTCACCCGGTTATTACATATTAAACCAAGATATTTTAAATAGTGAAGAATCAATATGTATTAATATTAGCTCAAGCGATGTGGTCTTTGACGGCGCTGGATATAATATAACTGGGAAAAATAATGGAGGAACTTTTGGCGTATATGTTCATAATCCAGATTTCTCGATTAATAATGTCACAGTGAAAAATCTAATAGTCACAGATTGGGAGAGAGGAATTTTTTTTGATTATGCACAAAACGGAAGCATCATAAATAATACGGTAAATTCGAACTCTTATGGTATCAAAATTATATCCGGAAGCAACAATTTTCTTTTAAATAATTCTGTGAACTACAACTGGGATGGCATACACCTCGAATATACTTCGGGAAATAATCTGACAAATAACACAGCGGGCACAAATTCCGGATATGGAATTCATCTGATAAATTCAATTGGAAGTACTTTGAAAAATAATACTATGTTAAATAACCAGCATAATTTTGATCTTGATGGTTATGAAGATCAGCACTACAATAATAGTATTGATACAAGCAACACGGTAGATGGAAAACCTGTTTTTTATCTCATGAATGCACTGGATACCGTATACGGAAGCCCTACGAATGCAGGGACTTTTTATTGTATTTTCTGTAGTAATGTCACGGTACAAGACCTTGAATTTATAAATAACCAATATGGTGTTTTTTTCCTGAAATCTTCCAATTCAACGATAAAAAATGTAAATTCAAGCTTTAATGATTATGGAATAATCCTCAAAGATTCAAATAACAATTCTTTAGAAAACAATACTGTTGGCTCTAATTATATGGGTATGGTATTGTATTATTCAAGCGGCACTATCCTTAAAGACAACATTATTAAAGATAATACATATAATTTTGATGTTGATGGCTGGGATGACACTCATTTTGATAATAATATAGATACGAGCAACACAGTGAATGGAAAGCCTATTTATTATATCCATAATGGAAAAGACACTTTTTATGATAGCTCGACAAATGCGGGTATTTTTTACTGCATTTCATGTGATAATGTAACTATAAAAGATCTTGAGCTTAAAAATAATATTAAAGGGATCACATTCTGGAAAACATCAAATTCCACAATTGAGAATATAAATGCAAATTCTAACAGTTATGGGATTTATTTAAAACAATCCAGCCATAATATTCTTTCCAACAACACGGCAACCTTGAATTATTATAACTGGGGCATTTTCTTTGAAGAATCTAACAACAATAGATTAATAAATAACGACGTAAGCTCAAATAAACAAGGTTTTTATTTCGGATCTTCTGCGAACAATACACTTTCAGGAAATAAAGCCCTGAATAACGATCAATGGGATTTCTACACATCTTATGATTCTCTTAATAATACCATAAATGACCTTAACATAAGTAATACAATTTCTTTTACAGGAAAAGATATTGCATTAAAAGCTTCATCATCTCCGGCAAATGATCCTTCCCCTTATCGGAACATCAGTAAATTTATAAAACTTGAAAATACAAGTTCAGACTCATGGATATTCATGAACGTCAGCTATGATCAGAACGAGACCTTGAGTATTAATGAAAGCTCACTTCGTTTATGGAGATACAATGGTTCATGGTCTATAGTAAATGGAATAAATGATGTCAATACTGATGAGAACTATGTCTTTGCCAATATTACAGAATTTAGTATTTTTGCACCGATGGGAGAGGTTAAACCAAATTCAGTCCACAATATAAACAATGGCATCAATTACTCTGCGATCCAGGAAGCCATCAACGACGCCAGTTCAGGCGATGAGATACATGTTGACAGCGGCACATATTATGAGAATGTATTCGTGGACAGGCAGCTTATCCTGCGAGGATTCGATATTGGCGGCGGCATGCCCGTTGTGGATGCAAACGGCGTGGGGAATCCGATAACATTAACTGCCGATGGAGTTTTTCTTGATGGATTCAATGCCCATAATAGCAGTTCAAATAATGGAATTGAGGTGGTTTCGAGTAATAATATAATTTTCAATAACAATGTCTCGAACAACTACTACGGCATCCATCTGGCTTCAGGCGGAAATACATTAACCAATAATACTGTCATCCGGAGCACGAGCGGCGGTATATTCTTGAGTTCTTCCCCAGACAACAAATTAATTAACAACACCGTATTCTCAAACGGTTATGGGATATACACATTCAATTCAAGCAACAATACAATAATTGAGAACAGGGTATTCTTTAATTCAAATGATGGAATTACTCTTGATAATTCCGCCAATAACACAGTACTAAATAATAACGTAAGTTCCAATGCAAACATCGGGATATATCTCTATTTTTCAGGTGAGAATGACTTAACGAACAACATTTTGATCTCGAATAGCTATGGAATCAATATCGACCATTCCGATAACAATGGATTTACGGGCAACACGGCAGTCTCAAATACCAATGGCGGTATCTACATTGCCTCTTCCAGCAATGCTGCAGTTATCAACAATACGTATAACAATAACTGCTGGGGTATTTATATTGGATTTTCCAACAATAATACAATAACAGGAAATGCTGCTATCCTGAATAGTAATACAGGTATTACATTTGATAATTCCACGAATAACATAATAACTGATAATAATGCAAGCTCAAATGGCGGTAACGGGATATATATATATTTAGCAGGTGGAAATACCTTATCGAATAACAAATTGATCTCGAATAGCTATGGTATCAATCTCGACCAATCCAACAACAATGCATTTACAGGCAACACAGCCATCTCGAATACCTATGGCGGTATCCGCCTGAGTTCTTCCCACAACAACAGCATTATTGACAATATCGAAAATAAAAACGGATGGGGTATATACCTGGGAGCTTCCGGCAATAACACGATAATCCGCAATGAGGCGATCTTAAATAATGTTACCGGTATTAGCCTTGATAATTCCAGCGATAACACAATAACAGATAATAATGCTAGCTCAAATAAACAAGGTTTTTTTTTCGGATACTCTGTGAACAATACACTTTCAGGAAATAAAGCCCTGAGCAATGATCAATGGGACTTCTACTCATCTTCTGAATCTATTAATAATACAATTGATTACCTTAACATAGGACATACAATTTCTTTCACAGGAAAAGATATTGCTTTAAAAGCCTCATCATCTCCAGCAAATGATCCTTCTCCTTATCAAAACATCAGTAAATATATACAAATTGAAAATACAAGTTTAGACTCCTGGATATTCATGAACTTAAGTTATGATCAAAACGAAACAATGAGTATTAATGAAAGCTCGCTCCGGTTATGGAGATACAACGGTTCATGGTCTAAAGTAAGCGGAATAAATGATGTCAATACCGATGAGAACTATGTCTTTGCCAATATTACGGATTTTAGTATCTTTGCGCCGATGGGCGAGATTGCAGACTTTGCAGGTTCTAAGGATACCTTGATCTTTTCATGCACTTTGATCTCTTCACCCGGTTCATATATATTAAACAAAAATATTTTAAACAGTAATGATTCAACATGTATAAACATTAATTCAAGCGATGTGATCCTTGACGGGGCGGGATATGCTATAACTGGAATAAACAATGGAGGCACTTCTGGCGTATATGTTCGTAATCCGGATTTCTCTATCAATAATGTCACAGTGAAAAATCTAATAGTAACCCATTGGGAAAATGGAATTTTTTATGATTACGCTGAAAACGGAAGCATCATAAATAATACTGTTAACTACAACCGGGAAGGCATATACCTCGAACAGGCATCGGGCAATAATCTGACCAATAACAACGCAAGCTCAAATGAACAAGGTTTTTATTTCGGATCCTCTGTGAACAATACACTTTCAGGAAATAAAGCCCTGAATAACGATCAATGGGATTTCTACACATATTCTGATTCTTCTAATAATACCATTAGTGACCTTAACATAGGTAATACAATTTCTTTTATCGGAAAAGATATTGCATTGAAAGCCTCATCATCTCCAGCAAATGATCCTTCTCCTTATCAAAACATCAGTAAATTTATAAAAATTGAAAATACAAGTTTAGACTCATGGATATTCATGAACTTAAGTTATGATCAGAACGAAACATTGAGTATTAATGAAAGCTCGCTTCGGTTATGGAGATACAACGGTTCATGGTCTAAAGTAAGCGGAATAAATGATGTCAATATCGATATGAACTATGTGTTTGCCAATATTACAGATTTTAGTATCTTTGCGCCGATGGGTGAGATTTTGCCCGTTCCGGCATCCGATGTTTCTACAGTTGTTATAAATACTACCACTATCGCAAATGAAACTGTCTCTGTGAATGAAACTATGACTAAGAGTGTGGCAAATATTTCCTTTGAAATCAATGCGACCCTCTCAACAAACATAACAATCACCATAAATACCAGTACAAATGCTTCGGCTTTGAATATATTCCCGGCTACAGATGAACATGGGCTTACAAAAAACCAGGAGGTTCTTGGTAAATATGTCCAGATAAATATGACGGGTATGAATATGACTTATCTAAATTCCATTAATCTCACAGTGTATTATAATGACAGTATTGAGATAAATAAATTGGACGAAAATACATTGAAAATGTATTGGTTTGATCCTGGCAATCGTACATGGATGATCATAGGACCCGATGGAAATCCTGATTACACTTACCTTGATGGGCCAAACGTTTCCCTTGTTGAACTAAACGTGACGGGAAAATATATAAAAGCGGTATTGAACCGTCTTGGTTATTATACATTAGCAGGTGAACCTAGAAAAGAAACTGGTGGGGGTAGTAAAGGAAGCGATAGTGATAGCCGACGTTCAGGTGGTGTTATTAGTTCAGAACCCTCTGAAAATATCGATGAATTTGAAATGGATGAAAAAGAACTTGATATTAACAAATTTGTGAAGTATTTATTTAACAAACCCGAACTTGGCATAGATGAAATAGAAGTATTTGGTGAAGAAAGTATATTTGCTGCGATAAGGGTGGAAAAACTGAACGGAACTTCTAATAGTGTGACTTATTCTCCTCCAGGTATTTTATTCCGGAATATCAACATCTGGATGAGCCCAGCAAGAATAAGCCAGGCGATTATCAGTTTCAAGGTTGAGAATTTATGGCTTGGGCAAAATGATCTCGTATCAGAAAATATTAAATTAATGAGGTGGGCCGGAACTGAATGGGTTGAACTCGAAACTGAAACATCTAAAAAAAAGAAGGACAGAATATACACTTATTTTGAAGCCAATACAAGCGCATTCTCACATTTTGCCATTACTGGAATCAAAAGTGTGACAACAGAAAGTGAGTACACATTACAAAAAATTATTCAACAACATCCAATTGGAAAAATCCTTTTCAATGTACCCAATGAAATGAATGTCGGTGAAACAAAAATGATTGAGGTTCGCATTGCTAAGAATATGAAAGAAGACTTTCTTTTCAACTGGAATGAGGTTTCGGGAAACAATAGCAAAGAGTTGAAAAATGTTTTGGCAAAATACGTTGGCGAAGACGAAATAGAAAATGCAACGATCAACAAAACCGAAGAGATCATCAATATTACAGCGGGCAATAAGTCTTACTCTATTATCCTGAATGAGAATAAAACGCAAGCTGTGCTTGAGATGGATAATGCAAAGCAAGATTTCAGTGTTAAGGAAGAGAACGGCAGTATAAACATATATACTGAATCAATAACCTTCAATCTCTTAGGACCAGGGGAGCCCAGGATTCAAACCTTAAGAGTAAATAAATCAATGAAAGTAAAATTGGTCGGAAATACATTTGACATCATGCCTCTTTCCACTGAAGAACAATTTATAGAAGAGGAAAATTATACCTCTTGGTACTGGGATGTTACACCTCGTGTCAGTGGGAATCAGTCGCTGAAATTTACAGTTTCTATCGGGATGGGTAATAATATGAAAGATATAATTTTCAAAACAGAGTATATCAACGTCAATGTAAGTATCGTGAATGAAGTCATAAATTTTATAAAGATCAACTGGCAGTGGATAGTAGGATTTATTATGACATCCGGAATAATAACATGGCTTGTCAAAAAATGGAGGAAAAGCAATTCCGGTGGGAAGAAAAGGAAGTCTACAGGGATGAAAAGAAAGATCATGGATGAGAGAGTGTAGTTTTTAGGAGTGTAATCAAATGTGAACTCCATTTGTAGCGCACGATTTTTTTCACCGCAAAGGGATGATTGCAAGATAATTTGCCTAACATTCGTAATAGATACTGCAGGGAAAAGGTAATGTGAAGTTTCATACAAGACCATAAAAAAAGCATTGAATAAGGAGCAGATATGAATATTTTTTCTAAATATAAATTTGGCGATCTTGAACTATCAAACCGTATGGTCATGGCGCCTATGACCCGATGTCGAGCAATTGAGGATGATGTCCCAAATCCATTAGCTGTCACCTATTACACGCAAAGAGCCTCAGCAGGTTTGATCATCACGGAAGGGTCACAAGTCAGCCCGCATGGAGTCGGTTATGTCCGTACACCGGGAATCTATTCGCCTCGTCAGGTCGAAGGCTGGAAGAAAATGACCGAAGCAGTTCACAAAGCAGGAGGGAAAATTTTCCTTCAACTCTGGCATGTCGGGCGAGTATCTCATCCAGACTTCTTAGGAGGTGAACTGCCCGTCGCACCTTCTGCACTTTCGATTGAGGGCGAAATTCATACTCCAAAGGGCAAAAAGAAATTTGTGATCCCAAGAGCTCTCGATCCGGATGAGATACCTGGCATAGTAGAACAATTCCGAAAAGGTGCACAGAACGCAAAGGCTGCGGACTTTGATGGTGTTGAGATACACGGCGCCAATGGATATCTCCTGGACCAGTTCCTGAGAGACGGCTCAAACCGGCGAACTGATAAATATGGCGGATGTCTTGAGAACCGCTTACGTTTGCCGCTAGAAGTTATAGAAGCGGTTGTCGGAGTTTGGGGCGCTGATAGAGTCGGATACAGGATATCGCCGCACTTTTCAAACTATTCGATGTCTGATTCGAATCCACGCCAGACATATTCACATTTTGCAGAGGAAATAAACGATATCGAGCTTGCATATATTCATATGGTAGAGCCTGTTGGGGGCAGGATGGGGGCAATAGCGCCAGATGCAAAATTGGCTCCGATCATTCATGAAATATTCGAAGGGACTCTGATGCTGAATGGAGGCTACGATTATAGCAGTGGAAATGAAGTTATCGAAAAAGGCGACGCTGACCTGATCTCATTCGGAGTTTCGTTCCTGGCCAATCCTGATCTCCTGGAACGCTTCTGGAAAAATGCGCCGCTCAATCAAGCGGACGTTGGCACATTTTACATGGGCGAAGAGAAAGGTTACATCGACTACCCGAAACTTGGAATAAAAAAATAATACCGTAGTTTATAAGAAACACTGTTATTTTTTGATTTAAATTTTATATTTTAACTTTTATTAACCCGCATCTACTTGTTATATTTTAATACATACTAATTATTTTTATCGAATTCATGAGA
>Ga0172368_10001940_pt1 | contig 27200 bp, 26 predicted proteins | sample Lak11m_FD_114540 | JGI IMG/M metagenome (GOLD analysis project Ga0172368, IMG submission 114540) | Freshwater microbial communities from Kabuno Bay, South-Kivu, Congo - kab_022012_11m | ecosystem: Environmental > Aquatic > Freshwater > Lake | place: Democratic Republic of the Congo: South-Kivu...
ATTTTTTGTTCCATCACAATTCCTTTCTGTGGGTTTTTGTTTTGCCAAACTTACCTTAGAAAGGAATTGTGCTTTTTGCAATTACTCTTCTATACCTACACTTATGAACGATACTAATTTATTGAGATTGCTTCGTCGCTCCGCTCCTCGCAATGACCGCAAAGACGCCATTTGTCATTGCGAGCGAAGCGCGGCAATCCCCTTTCCCAATACTTTTGCAATTACCTCATCTCTTAAAGGCTATAACTCCTTCTCAATCTTTTTCTCGGAAATTAGCGATTTAACCAGCCTGCTGCCTTTATACTTCCCGCGCAAGCTGTGAACCGGACTGTTTTTAGTTTTTTTCTTTTCAGCGCGATATCCTGCCGCTTTCTCCTTCACGGTAAACCCGATCTTTCGCTTGGGTCTTTCCGCTGTGCTTAACAACTGGTCCAGTGTCTCGAAAACGACACGAAACCGATCATCCGTCACCCGTTTTAATTCGTCAAGTTCCCGTCTCAAATCTTTAGTGCTCAAAAGGATTTGCCTGAGCCGGGTGAACACCCGTATTATCTGGATGTTTACCTGTATAGCGCGCTTGCTGTTAAGTACGCTTGATAGCATGGCGACCCCCTGTTCTGTAAAAGCAAAGGGCGGATACTTTGAGTGGGCGCCTCGCTTTAAGGTGCCAAGCTGGTACCTTAAAGCTTCATATTCATCCATGTTAAGCTCAAACATAAAATCAGCGGGGAAACGGTCAAGGTTTCGCTTTACTGCTCTTTTTAGCTGCTTAGTTTCAACCCCATATAATTCCGCCAGATCACGGTCCAGCATAACTTTTAATCTGCGGATTATATAGATTTTACTGGCTATCAATTCACGGGGAATAATACCCTCTTTTTGCGGCGCCAATTTGTCTCCTTTTGATGATTGGCTGACATGATGACTCTACGCTCGGTAAATGTTCAGTGAATCGTGGTTCGGGTCTCGTGATTTGTGATAACTCCAAGTCGGGCGTTATTCAAGTATTATTGAATAACCGGAACTCCGGCCGGGTCTTATTCATGTTAACTTGAATAGCGGCAGAGGGCTGCAGAGTTAAAAATGTCACGCTGGAGCCGGTGAAGAAAATGCGTGCATCTGCAGGGCACGGCGCTTAAGCTTTGCCCCAGTGCTTCTGCCAGTATTCATATTCATACGGCCAGGCGTCTTTGTTCTCCTCAACCAGCCAGCGCATCATCTCAAAGCACTGCTCACGATCCTTCTCCTGCTCGGGAAAGCGCTGCTGCGTTTTAATCGCTTCAGCAAGTTTTTTGCCAAGATCCCGCGCAGCGGCAAGCACTTCCGGCGCCTCGCCCGAATCATCAAGCAGCCCGCCCCCGGTCGCCACGCTCCCCACCTTCCAGCAGCCGCTGTTGCCGGTCACGTGCAGCAGGTACTCCTCCACGTTCTGGTAGAGGGGCCCTCCTGATGCCACCACGCAGGCGCCGTATTTTTTGTGCAGCATCTGGCAGTGGAACATACTGAAGCAGCGGTCAAGCAGCGCTTTCATCTGGGCGCTGACATTGGATATATAGTTGGGGCTCGCAAGCACGATACCGTCAGAGGCGAGCATGGCGGCCTTTATCTGCGGGTAATCATCATTGATGACACAGGTGCCGATCCGCTGGCAGGTGCGGCAGCTGGTGCAGGGTTTGACGGTGAGCGAGCCCAGCTCAAACAGCGTGATTGCGGCGCCGGCCTCGCGCGCGCCGTTTTCAAGGGCCGCAAGCAGCCGGCCGGTAGAGCCCTGCGCTCCGGTGGGACTGCCGTTTATAAGAACAATGTTCATAGTTTACCTTCCGATTTAAAAAATCACAGAGAACACGGAGAAAAAATTATAAAAGCCGACAGCTGTCAGCTGATAGCCGTCAGCTTTATTTATTCCATCAGCTCGATCTGGCCGCTGATGGTCACTGACACCCTGCTCTCGCCTGCCTCGATGGGCGCGGGCGCTGCCTCCATGGCAGCCATTTTAGCGGCGCGCATCATCATCGGCCTTTCTATCGGCTGGCTGCCGCCGCCGATATTCATCTGCCGGATGCAATAGGTTTTTTTTAGGGCACCGGCAATCAGTTTTGCCTTTGCCTGAAACGCGGCCAGCGCCTCAAGGGTCGCCGCTTCTTCGCACTTCTTCTGCGTCTCCGGCGACGGCAGCAGGGAGAGCTGCCCGACGGCGATGGTTTCCTGCAGCCTGCCCAGAAGCTCGGAGAGCGCGGCCATGTCGAGCGTTTCAAGATCAAGCTCCGAGCGCATGCGCCAGCCGGTGATGCGGCCGTCTTTACCGTAGGAGGGATAAGTGCGCACGCCGCTGCTTTGTGTTTTTATTTTGGGGAATGTCTTTGCGGTCTTCAGCGCGTCCTCAATGGTGCTGTTCACCTTCTTTGCCAGCTCGCCCGGGTTCGCGCCGCTTGCCTCGGCATAGACCGTGGCGCGGGCCATGTCATTTACTGCCGGGCGCGACGCTTCAACGGAAAAATCTATAAGGGTCCCCTTTGGTTTTGCCTCCTCGGCAGCAACGGCCGGGAATACGGCAAGGATGAAAATAACAGCGGCAAAAAGCATGTGATACTTTTTCATAGGATGCCCTCCTCCTGCTATAATGCTGAAAAAAGTGGTAAAGATATTTTTTCCTGACCATCCATCCAGGGTTTTGACAAATTCAAACAAGGTGTAGTATAATAACCATATGAAAAAACAGCCTCTCAGTAAAACAAACCCCTATCTTAAAGATCCGGTCACGCGGCGCAAATCTATCATTAGATCAGTTGCTTCATCATCTGCAATTGAGGGAATTTATGCGGCTATAGGGGAAGACGTCCCGGCGGTTCAACTGCCGCCTATTTCCTGCCGTAAATCTCCACGGTCTTCAAAATCAAGCCGTTAACTATGCTCTTCATCGGATCATAATTACGGTCGAGCCCCGATCTCACCGCGGCAAAATAGTCATTCCGGTTAGACCCTTCAATGTCAGTAAAGTGAAGCTCCCCGCCTACAAGGCGGGGCTTCCCGGAGTTTAATTATTCTTTTTCGATACATGCCTCTTGACCCCGCTTACAAAGCGGGGCTTGCGAGGCATGAAACCGGTCAAGGGGCGGCAATCCGGCCTGCATGGCCATTAGTGTTGCAAGCAGTCGAGCCAGTCTGCCGTTTCCCTCCCGGAATGGATGAATCAACAACAGTTCAACATGAACAACTGATATTGCTTCAACCGTTTCATCTGTTTGTGTAAAAAAACAGGGGGTATACTGCCCAAGGATATCTCCCCCAAAGGTATCCATAAGCCGGGGAATAAATGCAGGCGCGGCAAATGAAAAACCTTCCTTGCTTATTCCGACCCGGCGATAGCGGCCAGCCCATTCATAGACCGGCCCCAGCCATAACCGGTGCATGGAACAAATGTCTGCTGCAGTGAAACGATGGTCCCGGGTAAAGCTCTCTGTAAGTTGTTCAGTAGCGCGCACCAGCTCACCTGTTTCAAGCTGCTCAAGCTCCCGCACATTTTTTATGCCGGGAATATTCTTAAGCACCAGTCCATGGGAGCCGCCTTCATACTGGTCCTCAATCATTCCCGGGGTATCATAGCGACCGCTTTTTTTCATTGGTGATCTTTCGCCTGCAGGAAGATTCTTACCTCAGTCCGTTATAGAACCTCTAACCCGGCGTTCGAGATGACTTTTTCTTTTCTGTACTATTGGGATAATGTCTGACCATGCTTAACACCTCAGACTGTACTGCCTCAAGCAGCGCACGCGGCGCGATAACCTCCGCCCGCGCTCCCCAGCTCATCACCCATGACACCAGCTCCTCGGTCACCGCAACCTGCGCGGCAAAGATGACGGAGCCGTCCTTCTGCTGCCGGATATCCTGGCTCTCATGCCACAGCTTTTCCTTTATGTAGCCGGCGATCTCCGGGGCAAAACGGATTTTTATCTCCTCGGCCTTTCCCTGCACCACGCCGAAGGCCGCGCCCATGTAGTTTTCCAGGCTGAAATCTTCCGGCACTTTGAAATTATCTTCAGTGACGCGCAGCATCCTGACCCGGTCAAGGGCGAAGGTGCGGATGTCCTTGCGCAGATGGCAGTAGCCGATGATGTAGAACGTGCCATTGAAGAAAAGAATCCGGTACGGGTCAACGCGGCGCTTTGACTCCCTGCGGCGGCCCATGGTGAAGTAGATCATCTCCACGGTTTTTCCCTTCAGGGCCGCGTCGCTTATGCTGTTTATGATCTCTTTGAACCGGCCGTACTCCTTGTGCTGCCGGCTGCTCACGTGGAGGGTCTGCTGCACGGTTTTCAGGAACTTCGCTGATTCCGGCGGGATGGTGGATTTTATTTTCTGAAACAGGGATTCAAGGGAGTCTGAGAAGACCGTGTTCTGCAGCGCCTTCACCAGGTCGCGGCTGAAATAGAGGGCCATCAGCTCCGGAAAGCTGAAAGGGATGGGGATGTGATGCTTGAGGGAGTCAAGGATCGACCAGCGCCTTTTCCCGTCGAGCCACTCGGTGTAAAGCGGGAACCCGGCAGCCTGCAGCGCGTCAAGGTCGCGGTAAACCGTGCGCGGGTGGCAGTCGATCTCATCCGCTAACTCCGCGGCGGACTTTCCGCCGCAGGAGGATGTCAGTGTCTCTATAAGTCTCCACTGCCTGGCAAGCTGATCACCCCTGGCCATAAAACCCCCGCTAAAGCTGAGAGCTGTCAGCTGACAGCCGTCAGCGCCGCGTTTCGCGGCAGCATTAAAAAGACTAAAGAAGTAGAAAATTTATAACAATATTTAGCTGACGAGGGCAAGAGAATTCTTGGAGCAGGGGTACTTTTAAAAAAATAATTCTTCATTTTGACCGCATCTGTCAAACTCCGGGGGTATTATGAACCGCAGAGGCCGCAGAGAACGCAGATGAATTTTATCTGTGTTCCAAAAGGCTGAAAGAGCCGCAGAAGTTCTACTCTGTTTGCGGTGAGCTTGTCGAACCGACAGCTTTTTACCATGAAACCCTTAAGCCAAAAAACAGTTATAATAATCAGGGGGAAGTCAAAATGGATATTTTCCCGCACGTCAACCTTATTGTCATAGGACTGTGGCTCATCTTTTTTGTGGCTGTTCCCGCGTGGTGTGAGCTGAAATTAAACCCGTTCAGCGATCGCCGGAAGCAGCAGGAACAGGAATAATTGCCGCGCCGGTTATGCAGCGCGCGCAGGATGTTAAGCCCTGCTTTTATGTTGTGCGGGGGGATTTTTATTGATTGTTTCTGAATATATTAAAAAATAATTTTAACGGGAAACAGGGCCGTAAGCTGAAAGTAAATGCATATATAAAGTTAATATAGCCAGTTATAAAAGCGAATGGCTCTAATATACGAAAATAGTAAAAATTAACAGATATTGACAGCCTTCGGCATTATGTTATAGCCATTATAAGGAAACTCCTTCAAGCATTACAACATCCGCACACGGGAGATCTTGCATGAAACGAAGAGATTTTATTAAAGCAGCCGGCATCAGCTGCCTGGGGCTGTGTTGTAACTCGTTTACGGCGCCGGCACAGTCAGGCGTCACAGAAGCAGGTGCACGCGCGGCAGCAAGCCCAGCCGGCAGGACCTATAACACGCAGGAACTGCTGAAAAAATATGATGACCAGGCACAATGGAGGCGGCAGCTGTACCTGCCTGTTTTCGATGAAGCCGTGATTGACGGGATACTTGATGAGATGCGGAATTCGTATACAGAGGTCATCCCCGGCATTCCATTCATCGGGAAGAACAATTATCACCTGCAGTGGGTCATACCAAATGCAGAGAAGCTGGCGGACTATCTGGTTGCGAAAAAGTATGGCGTTACCATAGAGCAGTTCAGCTCCATGCACCTTGCACAGGCGTCAAAAGATTTATATGATACGTATTCGGAAGAGCAGCGGCGGCAGATTGGCAAGAGCCAGTTCGGGCTTATTTCAGAACTGATGATGAGAATGATAGCTTTTCGCTCACAGCTGAAATTATTTAAGGATGACTATCTGCTGACATACCTGAAGGGCGATGGGCAGCAATTTGACTGGGGGCTTGACTATACTCAGTGCACCAATATCATACTGTATGAAAAATACGGCGCCGGAGATTTGGTATATCCTTTAATCTGTAATATGGATTATGTTGCCGGCGCGGCGCTGTATACCGGATATCACAGAACAAAAACGCTGGTGCTGGGTGACAGCATGTGCGACATGCGGTGGAAATGGCAGGGATGATACCAGAGGGAGCCTTGCTCTTAAATGCAGAACCTGTTTTCTCAATAAACCCGTAAGGATGATAAAGGAGGAAAGTATGAAACGCGCGGGTAATTATCTTTCAGTGCTGGTGCTTGCAGTAAGTGTCATGTGCTGTATAAGCTGTCAGAAAAAATACTGCGAGCCCGGTGCAACTCAGCCATGCTCCTGCTCAGACGGCACGGAAGCGGTGCAGGTCTGCAAAGAGGACGGTACCGGCTGGCAGGATTGTGACTGCACGAACAAGTATGCTTACTGGGACGATCCGGAGACAAACCTCACCTGGCAGAACCCGCAGAAAGACGCCTACACTACAGATGATGGCGGGCTCACGCAGCCGGACGCCATCCGCTACTGCGAAGAGCTGGTGCTGGGCGGCTATGGCGACTGGCGGCTGCCGAATATCGATGAGCTGCGCACCCTGGTGCGGGGTAACCCCCCTGCCGAGGCCGGCGGTGACTGTCCCCTTATTGAAGGCAGCCCCCGGGAGGACATGAATGACAAAGCATGCTCCCCAATTGAGGAGTTTGGCGGCCCCGGTGTTGGCGGGTGTTACTGGCCGTCTGAACTCAACGGAACCTGTAACAAGCCGGACCCCGCAGCGCAGGGCCACCCGCTTGAATATGTTTCGTCAACAGTGTCCTCGGATAACGAGGACTGGGTCGGGGACGTTATGTTCGACAATGGCGCGGTCTGTTTCAACCATATTCACAGCCTGGCGGAGGTACGCTGTGTTCGCAATGGTCCCACAAATCCACCAAAATGTAGCCCTGCCTTGGTTCCATGCATGCCAGGCGAGACAAAGCGATGCCTTGCCTCAAATTTTAAAATAGGATCTCAGATATGTTCTGCAGACGGAAGTTGTTGGGGACCGTGCGAAAGCTCGAAATTTACCCCATCGCTTTTGCCGAGCGTCTGTGACAGTTGTGACAAGGTAATAGTAACTATCAAAGTACCTGAGAAGCTCACGGTAAAGCCGAAACAGATGATGGCATTTCTCTATGCCCCTGAGGCGACAGGATGGAGCTTTCCGCCACCCCGACCCCCGGACGGCGGAACCATGGAAAATCAGGTTATAGACCCGGAAATAGATGTTAACAAACCCTATGTGATGACCGTTAAGGGATGCTCATTTTATGGGGAAGAATGTTTAAAAGGTGATTATTATCTGGTAGTATTGCTCTTAAATTCAGAAGAGATGCCGCCGAAGATAGCGGAGGGAGCATACGCGTGGGGCATGGTCCAGGAGCCGCTGAAGCTGGGGGAAGGGACGCAGAAAACCATAGAAAAGGAAGTCATGCTGGTCTCCTGCGGCAAGGACACGGACGGCACCGGCTTCGGTGATGCCTGCGAGAGCAAAGCGGTTATGGCATCGGTGATGCCTGCGAAAGCAGAATAAAATTTTCCCGAAACATGCACGGCAACAAAAGGGGCTTGGCTTACGGCTAAGCCCTTTTTTTGTTGCGCGGCTGCCGCGCGCACTGGCGGTGGCTGACCGCAACACCCTTCTGAACACAACCTCACCGGACCGTGCAGCACAGAAGCGGAAAAATTCCTGCACGCATTGCCCTGAAGCGTTTGCCGGCTGCGCAAATTTTGAGCAACATGCCTGATCCCGCGCTTTCAGGCGCCTGCTGAATATTTTACACAGGGTTAGCAACAGGTTTTCCACTGCAGCAGTGGAAAACTTTGCCGGATAGCTGCGCATCTTTTCCCTGCGCCGGAATGCTTCCCGTCCGTAAATTACGCTGTCACATTGCAGGTGCCCCGCGTCTTTGCGTGACAGGCGAAATATTTTTGTTTCCCCGCGTTCCGCAAGAAAGATTTCCCCCTTTTTTCTATTGCCTTCTTATCTCGTTTTAACTATAGTTAAAAAAATTTAATCAGGCTCCTGTTCGCACTTCACAAACAATTCACATGTATTGCAGGTGACGGCCGATGAAATACCGCTTACCGTTTTTCTTACTGGCACTAACCATCAGTTTTTTCTCTGTACAACACGCTTCCGCTGCACCGGCGCCGGCTGCCGCCCCTTCCTTCCAGGTCAACGCCCGGTCAGCGCTGCTCATCAACGCCCTGACCGGGAAAGTCGTTTTTGAACAGAATGCGGATGACAAGATCCCGCCCGCAAGCCTGATCAAACTCATGACCCTTTATCTCATCTATGATGCCATTGACAGCGGCAACGCAAAAGTAACAGACATAGTCACCATCAGCCAGCGGGCATGGAAATTCGGCGGCTCGCAGATGTACCTTGAAGTGAACATGCAGGTGCCGCTCTCTGATATCATCAAGGGCATTGCCGTGGTCTCGGGAAATGATGCCTGCGTTGCGGCGGCGGAGCATCTCTGCGGCACGGAAGAGGTGTTCGTCGAAAAAATGAATAAAAAGGCTGCTGAGCTCGGAATGACCAGCAGCCTTTTTAAAAACTGCCATGGCCTTCCAATAGACGGGCAGTACACGACCGCCCGGGACATGGCGACGCTTGCGTATAATTATCTCAAGGCCCACCCCCATGCCACGGAGATACACAGCCTTAAGGAATTTACCTTTAACAAAATTACCCAGCAGAACCGGAACAAGCTGCTCTGGCGCAACCCGAGCGTGGACGGCCTGAAGACCGGATGGATTCGGGAGTCCGGCTATCACCTTATTGCCACAGCGCACAAGGAAAATGACCGCTGCATCGCGGCTGTCATGGGCGCGAAAAACCATACCCTCCGCGAAGAGGAGGCCCTGAAGCTGCTGAACTACGGCTTTAGAAATTTTAAGACCACTGAACTCGTGCAAAAGGGAAGTCCCGTGGCAGCGGTTCCGGTGTGGAACGGAATCGAGGGCGAGGTGTCGCTGGCAGCGGTCGAATCATCGTTTGTGACCGTTCCCCGGGACCAGGCAGGCGCTGCGCAGATTCAGCAGGATCTTCCCGCCGGAGTTTTTGCGCCGGTGGCACAAGGCCAGAAAATCGGCGCCCTCAAAATTATGGTTGACGGCAAACCGTATGCTGAAATTCCGCTGGCAGCGCTGGCAGCAGTTGACAAGACCGGATTTGCGAAACAGGTGCTGCAGACCATCGGGCGCTCCTTTATAACCGCCCCTTACTGGGGCGTTATTGCCGTTGTCCTTATAATCATCCTTCTGGTTGCCGGCGTGTCTCTGACACGGGGCGGCGGGAGCAAAAAGAAAAAGGATAATTCCCTGGTTTCATAGAGTTTCCGCCGCCGATAAATAAAATGCGCGAATCGTAGACCCTGGTGACAAAAAACTCTGCCGGCAAAGCGGTAATCTGTCTTCTGTGTTCTAACTATGAAAATAGCCGCCATCATCCCTGCCCGCTATGAATCAACGCGCTTTAGAGGAAAGCCCCTCGCCCCCATCTGCGGCAGGCCCATGATCCAGTGGGTTTATGAAGCGGCCCGCCAGTGCGATTTCATTGACCAGGTTTTTGTCGCCACTGATAATGATGAAATCCGCTCCGCTGCGGAAGCTTTCGGCGCGCGCGTCTGCATGACCGCGGCCACGCACGCGACCGGCACCGACCGGGTGGCAGAAGCGGCAGAGGCGCTTGACACGCGCCTTGTTGTCAACCTCCAGGGCGATGAGCCGCTGATTACGCCGGAGGCAATCAGGCAGGCAGTGACGCCGCTTCTGGAGGACCGTTCGCTGGTACTGAGCACCCTCAAAACCCGGATAACGGATGGAAGCGATCTCGGCAGTCCCCACGTCGTCAAGGTGGTGACCGATGCCAAAGACTTTGCCCTCTATTTTTCCCGGGCGCCTATTCCCTTTATGAGCAATCAGCAGCGTGCTGCAGCTGCATATCGGCATATCGGTTTGTATGTTTTTCGAAAGGAATTCCTGCGCACTTTCACCCTCCTTGCGCGGACAATGCTTGAGCAGAGCGAGAATCTGGAGCAGCTCCGGGCCCTTGAGCACGGCTATCGCATCAAGGTTCCGACCACCAGCTACCAGCCGATCGGCGTTGATACCCCGGATGATCTGGTCCGGGTTGAAAATATACTAAAGAATAAAAAGCTGTCAGCTGACAGCCATCAGCTTTAAACCTCTGCGGCTAATGCCGCAACCAGGAGTTTCTTGATGAAACCAAAATTTATCTTTATAACCGGAGGGGTGCTGTCCTCTCTTGGTAAAGGACTTTCCGCGGCATCAATCGGGGCCCTGCTTGAATGCCGGGGACTGCGGGTAACATTTCAGAAGCTTGATCCCTATATCAATGTTGATCCGGGAACCATGAACCCGTTCCAGCACGGCGAGGTCTATGTCACCGACGACGGGGCGGAGACAGACCTTGATCTCGGCCACTATGAGCGGTTCTCTTCCGCCCGGATGGGGAAGAAAAACAATTATACGACCGGGCAGATCTATGATTCGGTCATAGCAAAAGAGCGGCGCGGTGATTACCTGGGCGCGACCGTGCAGGTGATTCCCCACATCACCGATGCAATAAAGGACAGAATCCGCCAGGTGGCGGACAGCGCGGATGTGGCGATAATTGAAATCGGCGGCACTGTGGGCGACATCGAATCCCTGCCGTTTCTTGAGGCCATCCGCCAGTTCAAGAACGACGCGGGAAAAGAAAATGTTCTCTATATCCACTTGACCCTGGTGCCCTATATTCCCACTGCCGGCCAGCTCAAGACCAAGCCCACCCAGCACAGCGTCAAGGAGCTGCAGCAGATCGGGATCCAGCCGGATATTCTTTTATGCCGCACCGACCGGATGCTCTCTGCTGACATAAAGGACAAGATCGCGCTCTTCTGCAACATAGGAAAAGACTGCGTTATAACAGCAAAAGATGTTGCGTCAATCTATGAAGTGCCCCTGGTCTTTCACCAGGAGGGGCTTGATGAAAAGATCGTTGAAACCTTAAACATCTGGACGCGCGAGCCGCGCCTTGAGGCCTGGGAGGAGATAGCGCGCACGGTCAAAAACCCCAGCCAGGAGGCGACCATTGCCATCGTGGGGAAATACGTGCATCTGGAAGACTCCTACAAAAGCCTCAATGAGGCGCTCATTCATGGCGGCATCGCCAACAAGGCGCGGGTAAACCTGAAGTTTGTAGATTCTGAAAATTTTGAAAAAAATGACTCCTTTGACCTGTTCAACATGGTCGACGGCATACTGGTGCCGGGCGGGTTCGGCAGCAGGGGCGTTGAAGGTAAAATCAAGGTCATACGCTATGCCCGGGAAAATAAAATTCCCTTTTTCGGCATCTGCCTCGGTATGCAGCTCGCGGTTATAGAGTTTGCCCGGCATGTGTGCGGCCTCACTGATGCGCACAGCGCGGAATTCAACCGGGACACGAAAAATCCGGTTATCTTTCTCATGAAGGAGTGGTACGACTTTCAAAAAAAGAGCATTCAGCGCCGGGACGAAGCATCAGAGCTGGGCGGCACCATGCGCCTGGGCGAATATCCCTGCGATATCCGGGAGAAAACGTTCGCGTTTGCGGCGTACCAGAAGGAAAGCATCTTTGAGCGCCACCGCCACCGCTATGAGTTTAACAACCAGTACCGCGAGCAGCTTACCAAGAACGGCATGACCCTGAGCGGCATCTGCCCGGACGCCGACCTGGTGGAAATTGTGGAACTCCCGGCCCACCCCTGGTTTCTCGGCTGCCAGTTTCATCCTGAATTCAAATCCCGCCCCATGGACCCGCATCCCCTGTTCAAGGCATTCATAAAGGCGAGCCTGCAGCGGAAAAACATGCTGTAGACTGTTAAGACTAAATTTCCTGTAAAAATGGGGAAAGAAAATTAAAATCTGGAACTCAAGAAATCAGGAAGTTATTTTTTCCCCCTTTGTGAGTTCCTGTTTGCGATGAGCCAGTCGAATCGAGTTCCAGATTCAATCTTCTGTGTTTCTTTTTTGCCTTTGCGGTTAAATTTGGTTCCGGCTTGTTTGGGTTAGAGATAAAATAATCTTCCCTCCCCGTGTGGGAGGGAATTAAAGGGAGGGGCATTGCATTTAATCTCAAAAATATATGCACACAAAACCAAGGCGCTAAAATTCTTCAATAGAGCTGCTTTTTATTTTGTCATTTTCCTGTAAGTAAGCCAGGGCCTGTTTCAGGCTTCCCACATAGTTCCCATACTCCTCAAAAACAAGCCAGCCGGAAGCCACAGCACGTTTTATTGCATAATATCTCAGCTGACCACAAATTACAGCTATCCAGCTCCGGACATCTCCCGGCATGTTTGCAACGGACGGATCAAAATCGCTGGCAAGTTTATAGCCCGGGGTTTTTCCGCCGAACCGCAAACCGGAATCCCAGTCGCTCCAGAACTTTTTCGGCAGATTCCGTTTTAGCTCGCCGGCATGTTTTATTTCACCCACCATCTTCGTGCCGTCAATCCCCTCAAGATCAGCCCCCTGTGAACCGTGCAGCTCAATGGCGACGTTCATCCCTCGCTGCTTGAAATATTACAGTATAGCTGTCTCAATATGCTGGTAATTTTTATTGCTTATAGCTTCCAAAAGGCTTGCACTGAAAAGCAAAAAACAAGCAATTAAAAACCTGTTCTGTTGCCTCAGGCTGGGGGATTTTGACCCGGCCACGACTGGGCCGGCTTTTCAAGTGGCCATCCGGGACCCCCTAAACAAAATAAACTATCTGTTACAGTAATCGATAACAAAACTTTTGATGAGTATCACCACGGCACCCATCGCCGTTGCCTCTTGTACTACCTGTATTTATGGTATGCTACATCAGTTAACCCATAATTCCTGATTACTCCTTTATCTATTGATGTCAAAAGAATTATGTTTTTTTAAAATATGAATATTAATTCACCTGTAAATGGTTGGCTTTAATAACTATGCGGATTTATAGTTACCTATGTAAATAACTGTGTTGGGGGATAGTTTGACAAACAGGGATGCTGACGTAAAAATGTATCTTTCGTACCAGATATTGTGGTTAGCATTACCTGCAGAAGAGTGCAGCTTATGTATCAAATGTGAGAATAGTCGTTCAATCTACATTCAGTGCAGACTTGACCTGGAGAGCTCTGAATACGTCATGGTGATTAAAAATATTTGACATATTTCTAATCATATGTTATTTACTTCCAAAATTATAAATTTTTAGTGGTTATAAAAAACGGGTTGTACCACTATGTTAGCAATGTACAATCCGTTTTCTTATATACAAACACTACGGACCCTGCAACGGGTGCGGGTTTTGAAATTTTTACGGCAGAAAGGAGACAGACAATGATTTGCCAGACTTCAAAACAAGGGGTAGAATGCTTTTTTATGAACAAGAACGGCTGCGGCTACAACGGGGGCTCCTGCTATACCGTTGTTGAAAGCTGCACCGGGTGCGACCGCGTTAAGGAATATCCGGCGGGGAAATACTGCGCATCATATCCGCAGCCGGAATTAAAATGGACCAGCGGCAAGTGCAACTTTGCCACCCATATAAAAGCAGAAACTCCGAAGGACGATAAAAAGGTCAACGCGCTGAAAGCATCAAAAAGAAAAGCAGCCGGTAAAATGTAACGCTGCCATGTTGTCGGTTAACCCGCAGGCTTTGCGGGTTAACCGGTTTTTTTCTTCTGTTTCGATTTCCCGTACAACGCTTTTTATTCCTCCGCTCCTGTCTGATCCTAATCATCATATACTGATCAAGCCTGCCGATTTAAGGAGTGCGTGTGTCTCGAACTGATGAGTACCGCGAAGCGCTGCGTCTGGCGGAAGCGGCATTGAACAAAGCTGATATGGCTTCCCTCGCTCTGCGCGCCGGAGCTGAGGTCATCCGCCTTGGCGCTGCGGCAGCGCAGCTTCGTTTCCGTTTTTTCAACAATCCGGTACGCATCGAGCCCGGCACGCCATTCATAATCTGCAATGAAGAACAGCAGGCAGATGTTTCTCTGGAAGAGAAAATTGTTATCTGCCACTACCTGCTGCAGGCAAAGGGCACTGTTCCTTCAGGTCAATCGATCACCTTTCGCCAGATCCCGGACGGCCAGTTTTACGATGCGGCTTTTCAGCAGCGGACCCGCGGGCCTTTTCTGTCATGCTTTGGCGACAAGCCGGACCTGTTTCGCGCAAGCGCGGAAAAGCTGGCTGGCGCCCCGGTCGCAGCAGGGGATGCGGGCATGGTATTTCCCGTGCTGCCGCGTGTCCCGGTTCAGCTCATTCTCTGGCAGGGGGATGAGGAGCTGCCGCCTGAATCAACCATCCTGTTCGACGCCACCATTTCCGATTACCTTCCTGCTGAAGATATTGCGGTGCTGAGCGGCATGCTGGTGTACCGGCTCATAAGCATTGCTCGGGCACTCAAAACATAGCTATCAGCCGTCAGCTATCAGTTTTCAGCCCTATTTAATTATTCATCCTTTCCACTTTTCACGTTTCACTTTCCACGCGTTACTTATTTCTTTTGCCTTTTGCCTCTTGACCCTGAATCCATTCCGCAATCCGCATTTCTCTGTGCCTGGCCTTCTGCCTTTGTGCCTTAGTGTCTGTTGCCTTTTTCGCCTCACACCTTCAGCTTCGGATCAACCGCATCACGCACAGCCTCTCCCAGAATATTGAACAGCATCACGGTAACGGCAATTGCCAGGCCCGGGAACAGCACCATCCACGGCGCGTAGGGCAGGTAGCTGCGGCTCAGGCTTATCATATTACCCCAGGTGGGGATCGGCGGCTGCACTCCCAGGCCGAGAAAGCTCAGGGCTGATTCAGACAGCATGAACCCGCCGATTTTAAGACTCGCGGCAACGATTGCAATCGGCAGGCAGTGCGGCAGCAGGTGGCAGAACAGTATCCGCGGCGCTGAGCAGCCGATGGCGCGGCCCGCTTCCACAAAAGAGCTTTGCTTAAGGGACAGGACCATGCCCTGAAAAAGCCGGGCAAACGGCGCCCAGCCCACAAGACACAGGGCAATGGTCGTGGATGCCAACCCCGGCGGCATCAGTACTGATATGCCGACAGCAAGAAGCAGGCTGGGGAAGGCAAGAAACAGATCAATCACCATGGCAGCGATGCTCTCAATCCTGCCGCCGGCATAGCCCGCAACCAGTCCGGCAAGCATTCCCAGCCCCAGTGATATTAGGGTAGCGGTAATACTTATGCCCAGAGAAAAGCGCGCGCCATACATAACGCGGCTTAAAACATCCCGGCCCAGGCGGTCGGTGCCCATCCAGTGGGCTGCCCCCGGCGGCTCCTTGATATGCGCAAGATTAACCTGCAGCGGATCATAGGGGCTTATAAACGGCGCAGCGAGAGCAGTCAGCGCGAGAAGGACGATACAGGCCCCGGCCGCAAGAATTGTTTTGTTTGAAGAAGAACTGCTGCGCGTCATTTCCCGGGCTCCCCGGCATTCACCCGGCAGCGAATCCGCAGGTCAAGAAAACCATACAGCAGATCAACAGCCAGGTTGATGAGGATAAACAAAATCGCCCCCGTCAATACACATCCCATGATCACCGGGTAGTCCCGCATGAAGATGCCTTCCACGGCATACCTGCCGATGCCGTCCCAGCCGAAAATTGTTTCCGTGAGCACTGCCCCGTTCAGATAGCTGCCAAAATCAATCCCGATGAGGGTGATGATGGGTATGAGGCTGTTCTGCAGCGCGTGTTTGCCGACAATGGCCCCGGTTCTGAGGCCCTTGGCGCGGGCAGTCACCATATACGGCTGGGAGAGTGTGTCAAGCAGGCTGGTGCGGGTGATACGCGCGATATAGGCGGCTGAATTGAGGCCGAGGGTTGCAGCGGGTAGAATAAGAAATGCCGGGGACCTGCTGCCCATCCCGGTCGCGGGCAGCAGGTGCAGCGCAAAGGAAAAGACGTACATAAGCAGAAGGCCCAGCCAGAAGACGGGAAGGGAAATGCCTGCCACCGAGAGCATGAGCCCGAGGCGGTCCCACAGGGTCCCGCGCCTGACAGCCATAAGTATGCCCAGCACAAGGCCGCACGCTGTGGCGAAAGCCATCGCAGCGCAGGCCAAGATGATGGTATTGGGGAGCTTCTCGCGCAGGTCATCAATAACTTTTCTGTTCGTGTAAAAGGAGCGGCCCAGTTCGCCCCTGGCCAGCAGGCGCAAATACCCCAGGTATTGCAGCAGAACGGGCCGGTCAGTGCCCAGCTCCTTCCTGATAGCGGCCAGCACTTCAGGATCAGCCTGCTCACCTGCCATCCCCTGCACCGGATCGCCCGGCAGCCCCTGCATTAAAAGAAAGGTGATGCACGTGATCCCCAGCACGGTCGGAATAACCAGCAATAATCTTTTTATAAGATAGGTGTTCATTCCTTATCCCTAACAAGCCGGAACCAAATGCTTTTTATTTATGGCCACAGAAAACACCCCTCGGCCGTGAGCTCGGGGCCGAACGGCAGAATAACACTGAAGTTTAAAATCTCTTTCTGCGAAAATCTGTGTAGTTCTGTGGCTAATAGTATTTTGAATTTATCTCGCTGAAAAAACACGAATGTAACAACTAAGAGACTACTGCGCTTCTTTATTGTCAATTATGATATTGGTCCACTTCTCCATCACGGCGAGCGGCACGACCGTATAGTTCTTCACCCATGGCTGATGGATGGAGCAGTTGGCCCTGTGCCAGCAGAATACCCAGGGCGCCGCCTGCACTACCAGCTGTTCGATTTCGCGGTACAGCGCGCGGGCCTGCCTCTCGTCCATGACGCTCATTGCCCGCGCCAGGAGCGCATCTATCCGCGGATCTTTAAACCTGCTGCGGTTGCCGCCGGTCCCCCAGTTCCCGGTATAAAAAAGCGGGAACAGGAAGTTTTCCGCGTCCGGGTAATCCGCCCACCATGAGAGCCAGAAGGCCTGCGCGTCTCCGCCTGCCACAGCGTTCTTAAACGAGCTCCACTCAAGCTGCACAATGCGGGCGTCAATGCCCGCATCCCGCAGATAGCTCTGCAGGGCCTGGGTTATATCAAGCGTTTCCTCGTCAGCGCTTTGATAGATGGTCATTGCCAGTCCTGTGCTGTATCCTGCCTGCTTGAGCAGTGCCCGCGCCTGAACCGGGTCATAGGAATATCCCGCAAGGGGCTGGCCAGACCGGAGCAGCGGCGGCAGAATGCCTGAGGCAGCAATGCCCCGGCCGTCAAGAAGCCGCGCCACGATGGTTTTGCGGTCAATGGCATAATTTAAAGCCTGCCGTACGAGCGGGTTGTTAAAGGGAAATGCCTGGCAATTCAAACCCAGATAATAGATATTCAGCCCCGGAGCCGCGATAACAGAAGATTTCCAGCGGGGGTCATCTGCGTAATGCCGGTACGCTGCAGGAGGGATTTCCAGCATCACGTCAATAGTTCCTGCTTCAAACTCGGTGAGCGCGGTAAAATCCTCCGGCACGATTCTATATACTATTCCTCCCAGCCGGGGCGCACCTTTAAAATAGCTGCTGTTTGCTCTGAGCTGCAGGAATTGATTGTGCTCCCAGCGCTCCAGGATATACGGGCCCGTGCCCGAACCATGAAAGGAGAAGTCTCTGCCCCAGCGCTCAACCTCTTCCTGCGGCACCACAGAGGCAGTAGTCAGAGCGAGGAGCTTGATAAACGGCGCAAACGGTTTCTCAAGCCGGATCTGAAGCAGATAGGGGTCTATCACCTCGATACCGGAAACTGCTGCCGCCTTCCCGCTCATAAAGGAATCCGCCCCCTGTATGCGCGACAGCACCCAGATGCGCGGTGATCTGGTTTTGGGATTGAGAACCCGTTCGAATGAATATTTAAAATCCCGGGCCAGGACTTCCCTGCCATTAAAAAACAGCACGCCTTTTTTAAGCCTGAAAGAATAGACCAGCCCGTCAGCGGAAACTGTCCAGGACTCGGCAATATCCGGCGCCGGGGCCAGATCGTCATTAAAGCAGACCAGGCCGTTGTAGAGCTTGGCCGCGATCTGGGCGCCGTAGACATCAACTATCAGGGCCGGGTCAACGGTGGTGGGGCTTACCTTGAAGCGCACATAGAGATAATTCAGGATTCTGCGCGAATTGGTGCTGCTGCAGCCACACATGAGTATCAGGCTGAACGTGCTGCACAGCACCAGGAAAACGACGAGGACGTTACAACAGCGTTTCATTCAGGTCTTATAGCGTTTCTTCAGTTCCTGCTTCATTACTTTCCGGGCCGCGTTTATGGGAAGCTCCGGGGTGAACACCACTGAGCGCGGGCACTTAAAAGCAGCGAGCTGCCCGCGGCAAAAGTCCATGAGAAGCTTTGCAGTGCAGGTCGCGTTTTTTTTCAGGACCACAAAGGCCGTCACTTTTTCACCCCACAGCTCATCCTCCACCCCGATGACCGCGGCCTCCTGTACAGCCGGGTGCTCCATGAGTGCTGCTTCCACTTCGCCAGGATATATATTCACCCCGCCGCTGATAATAATGTCTTTTATGCGGCCGGAGATGTGTATGAACCCGTCTGCATCGATCCAGCCCGCGTCTCCGGTGTGGAGCCAGCCGCCACGCAGCGCACGCGTTGTTGCCTGCGGAGATTTATGGTATCCCTGCATAATATTCGGGCCGCGGCACAGAATCTCCCCCGTCTCTCCCGGCGGAAGCGCCTGATCATCAGCTCCGGCTGCACGCACTTCCACGCTGAGCATGGCCCTGCCGACGCTTTCGGGTTTGTGGTAAAAATCATCCGCCGTGAGAATGGCTACACCCGGGCTTGCCTCGGTGAGCCCGTAGAGGTCGAAAAAGCCTGCTTCAGGGAAGAGGTCTTTAAGGCTTTCTTTTGTTTTTTTGCTCATGGGCGCAGCGCCGGTGACCGCCCGTTTAACCGAGCCCGTGTCCCATCTGCCATCGTTTCGCGCATCAAGCATCATCCGGTACATGGTCGGCGCCTGGGTTATGGAGGTAACCCGCTCCTTTTCAATAATTGAAAGGCACCCGACAGCATTGAATTTGCTAACCAGTATGCAGGTCATGGCGTTGAATACATAGGTAAAAATTCTGCCGAAGGTTGACGTATGAAACAGGGGGGTTGGAGCAAGCTCGATATCCCGGGGGCTGTAATCAAGCACGGCAGAGTAATTGAGCGTGTTCCAGATTAAATTTTCATGGGTGAGCAGCACCCCCTTCGGCTCATCCGTGGTGCCTGCGGTGTAAATAAGCACAGCAGGGTCTTCTGCAGATACCAGCGGCGTTACTTCCGCGCGCGGCGCGGGAGCAAAAAGCTCTTCATACTGCGCAGTTGCCAGGGGCTGCTTCCCGTTGATGCTGATACCATGCAAGAGATAGTGTGCAGATGAGGGCACAAGCTCCTGAAGTGCTGCCTCACAAAAAAGAATCTTTGCCTCAGAATGCTCCAGGAGAATTTTTATATCCCTGTTTGTCAGGCGATGGTTCAGGGGGACTGCGACAGCCCCGATCTTCATCAGGGCAAAAAGTATTTCCACATACTCAATGCTGTTTGCCGAAAGAATGGCAACCGGCGTGCCCTTTGTGACGCCAAGATTCATCAGAGCCGCGGACAAATCATCAGCCCTGCGCTTCAGCGCGCCGTAGGTAATGGTATGTTTCTCGCAGATCACTGCCCGTTTCTCAGGGCAGCGGGCAGCTGCCAGGTCAAGAAAGTGCGCAAGGTTCATGGAATGTTATTGGTAGATTCTTTCATAGCTTAATCTGAGAATTTTGCTCTCACCTTTTGTATCGTTAGGCTTCTGGTGAAAGCAGTTGCGGGCGGTGCGAGCAAAGGTTCTGGCAAAAACAAGCATCATTTATTGCGAGCATTTAGCCCGAACAAATGAACCAGAAGCCTAACCCGGACAAGCCGGAACCAAATGCATTTTATGTATAGCCACAGTCTTCATGATGCCAAGGCATCATGAAGACTGTGGCTGAAACATTTCATGGCCTGCTGTTTTGATCATTCAGTATTGGAATTTTGTATTTGTTTCGTGCTTCGATATTTGGATTTCGAATTTTTCTTGCCAGAAAAACACGAATCTAACAACGAAGGGACTAACAACAAATTTTAAATATCTTTTGATAGTTTTCAGGAAGTTTTAGGATTTGCTCCCCTTCGTCCTTTTTGCCCCGCTTCAGGCAGCCGCTGCCGTAGATACGACACTTTTTTTTAAGCTCATGTAATGCCTGACCATACTGTGCCGGATTTAATATGCCGCTATCAAGTATTTTGCAGAGCGCCCTGATGCGGTAGTGGTCAAGGGCCGGGATTTGCCGTGACTGCTGGTCAGCGTGGCCGCCCCGCTTAATGATGAGGGGCGTATCAATCAGGTATATGGGGTAGCGCGCCGCAATGCGCAGCCACAGCTCATAGTCTTCGCAGGCCGGGTATGCTTCATCAAAAAGCCCGACGCGGTCAAAAACGCTGCGCCGCATAATCACCGAAGAAGGGCTCACAATACACAGAGGCAGGCACTGCTCAAAAATCCACCCGGAATATTTTTTGTGTTTCTTCATGGGATTGACCCTGACCCCGTTTCGTATCCAGATCTCCTCTGTCTGGCAAATGCAGGCATCGGGGTGGCCCTGGAAAAAGAGCATCTGCAGCCGCAGCTTTTCCGGGAGCCAGACGTCATCAGAGTCAAGAAAGGCGATGCAGTTCCCGCGGGCAGCGGCAATACCGCAATTGCGCGCAGCGCTCGGGCCAAGGTGCCCGGTATGCAGTATTGTTAATTTTTCGCTCTGCTGCATGAGCAATTCCCCTGTTGCATCCGTTGAGCCATCATCCACCACGATAAGCTCAAACTGCTTATAGGTCTGGCTCAGGACTGACTCGACGGCTTCCCTGAGAAAGGTGGCCCGGTTATATGTCGGAATGATAACGCTTACCAGTTCCATAGGTCAAGCAGCTTGCCGTGTTGCAGGCTGTTGAAAAAGTACCTTGACAGAAAAGCCTGTTTTGATTTAGTTGAACTGCCGCGCGCATTACGCGCATATTTTCTTAAGAAGCAAAATAACATAAAAAGAGGAGGAGCAGAACATGAGATTTTTAAAATCACTTGCGCTTTGTTTACTTATTCACTGCGCTCTTATGCTTGCGGTCCTGCCGGTTCATGCCCAGGAGCAGGAAGCCCCGGCCCTGGAGGGCATGGTCAATATCAATGCAGCCGGCGCTGAAGAGCTGCGCCTGCTGCCCGGCGTTGACAAGAAAACAGCAGAAGCAATTGTCTCCTATCGCGTCAAGAACGGCAATTTCAAGACAGCTGATGATTTGGGGAAGGTGAACGGAATCGGCCCTAAAAGGCTGGGGAAGATTATGCAATATCTGGCGCTTGAGGGAGAGACGACGCTGAAGAAAAAATAACAGGCTGTTGAAAAACGCCCATCTGCTGCGTTTCCCTCCTCCTTCGTCGTTGCGACGTACCCTGAAAGTACGCCTCACTTCTCAGGATTTCGGGAGCCTTGCATCTGTGCATTTTTGACCAGCCTTTGAGAAAACTACTTTTATTTCCCGGTATGCCCAAACCCGCCGTCATTGCGCTGTGATTGAGGCAGTTCATCAACTACCTCCCACTCAGCGCAGGCAACACGCTTGATTACCATCTGGGCGATCCGGTCGCCCCGTTTCACGATAAAAGGCTCTTCGCCAAAATTTGCCACGATCACCTTTATCTCACCCCGGTAGTCCGCGTCGATGGTTCCAGGAGAATTGAGAAGCCCGATGCCGTGGTTTATTGCCAGCCCGCTGCGGGGCCGCACCTGAGCTTCAAAGCCAGCCGGCAGCGCGATGCAGATGCCGGTCGGGATGAGCTTTCGCTGGCCCGGGTTTATCACCGTGTCAGCCTCAACCGCGGCGACCAGATCCATGCCGGCAGCATGGGGGGTCATATACTGCGGCAGGGGCAGATTATCTCCGTGGGGCAAACGCTTTATCTCGATGGTCACTTTTTCTACCACAATAAACTCCTATGCAAGACGGACATACTGGCTGTCAGCCTTTTCTGAACACAAAGAATCCCTCTGTGAGCTCTGTGGTTCTAACTTTTGACAGAACCAAGCTGGAACACGGGGCGCAGCTCGCCGACCTGTTCTTTCCGATGGTTGAGGATTGCCGGATGGTGATAGTTGTTGAGCTGCGCGAACGCGGAATTTGAAAGACCCCCCAGCTGCTTCAACAGCTCGATCACGGCAGGGCCAAGCGCGCGCTGACTGCCGTCTTCTATTTTAAGCGCTGCCCCCCAGCCTTTATCAAAGAGCGCTAGGGCATACCCGCCTTCAGCGCCGGTTTTGGCAAAGACGCTTTTACCCGCCAGCCGCATGATATCCGTGCATATCCGCTCATCCCCGGCAACCATCTCCGGGTGTGTGCAGGCGGCAGTCATAAGTTTTTTTATCGCCTGCTGCGTGCCGGAGAGCTTGAATTCTTCGCCCAGAAATGGTTCAGCGAGCCGGGCATAGGCACGGGCAAGATTTTTCAGCGGCACATAAAATACCGGTACCCCGCACCCGTCAACTGCCGTATGGATATGTTCTTTTTCGATGCCGGTCATCTCCACAATGGTAGAGAGAATGAGCTGCTGCACCGGATGCTCCAGGGGCAGGTAGTTTGTGGTGTCCCATCCATGGTGCACGCACAGGGCAAGCATGGCAGCATGTTTTCCGGCGCAGTTATTGTGCACGGGGCCGGGCTTGATACCTTTCTGCTGCAGATCCTTTGCCGTCCCGCGATGGGACGGGGGGTGGGTGCCGCACAGAAGCGCATCATCTGTCATCCCGATTTTCTTCAGCACGCTGCGCACGGCTTCAACGTGAAAGGCCTGGCCGCTCACTGACCCGCAAAAAAGGGCCAGCTCCTGATCGGTGAATTCAAAACGCTCTGCAGCGCCGGACAGAATGACCGGTATTGCCTGCAAAGGCTTGGCGCAGGAGCGCATGGAGATTTCAAAAGCAGGGTCCCCTGCCTGATATATAATTTCACCTGCTGCATTGACGACCGCAATGCTGCCGCGATGCAGGCTCTCTACTCTGCCCCCGCGCAGCACTTCGACCAGAACTTCGGACAAGACAACTTCCTCCTGATATGCAACCAGAGATTACGATATACTTAAGCGTGGGTTTTATCACGAGCCGGCAGGTATGACAACCTGAAAGACTGTGCAGGGGATAACGGAACAGGTACTGTCAGCGGGCAGCCTGAAAATCGCCAAAAAATTTCAGGACCCTATTGACGTAGGTGCGCGTTTCTTCAAACGGGGGAATGCTGTTATTATATTTTATCACCGCATTCTCTCCGGCATTGTAGGCTGCCAGCGCCAGGCTAAGATTGCCCTGGAACTGGTCAAGAAGCTTGCGCAGGTAGCGGATGCCGCCATCAAGGTTCTGCGTCGGGTGGAAGGCGTTGCGCACCGCCAGATCACGGGCAGTGTCCGGCATGAGCTGCATGAGCCCCTGGGCGCCCTTGCTTGAAACCGCACTGGCATCAAAATCGGATTCAGCCTTTATAACGGCCTTTACCAGCGCTTCATCCATGTCATACTTTTTACATAAATAAGTGATGAGCGGCCCGTACTCACGGCCGTCAGATTTAGATCTGGTCGGCGGCCGCAGGGATTCCCGCAGGATGCGGGTATAGCTGCTGCTGGTGGGTGCATTGGTGAAGTGCACGACCCCGTGGCTGTCAACATATTTATATATATCTGCGCTGCAGAAACCGGGAAACAGGCAGAGCAGCGCCCCGATAAAACCAGGCAGCAGACATGAGCTGACAGCGTATTTCATTGGTCTCTCCGGTCTTTTGACAGCACGGCAATCATCTCCTGGTGGATTAACCCGTTAGTAGCAAGAATTTCTCTGCTGTCTAAAACAAAGGGGTTGCCGCTATAATCAGTGACCATGCCGCCGGCCTCAGTAACAATCAGGCTACCGGCAGCAGTGTCCCACGGATGCAGCTTTGGTTCCCAGAAGCCGTCAAACCGGCCCATGGCAACATAACAGAGATCAAGGGCTGCCGAGCCGTCGCGCCTTATTGCAAGGCAGCGCTTGGCAAAACGGCTGAAATAATCCAGATTATCCTCAGCGCTTTCCCGCACATCATAGGGAAACCCGGTGCTGAGAAAACCCCTGCCGAGGCTATCGGTTGCGGACACGGCAAGGGGTGTTCCGTTCAAGGTCGCGCCGCTTGCTTTTTCCGCCGCAAACAATTCTTCCCGCAGCGGGTCATACACCACGCCCCAGACGATTTTTCCATTATCCTCAAGGGCAAGAGAGATGCAGAAAAACGGATAGCCGTGGGCATAGTTGGTCGTTCCGTCCAGCGGGTCTATAATCCAGCGGCCTGTTCCGCTGCCCTTCTGCTCTGCGCTTTCTTCAGCCAGAATCCCGTAGTCCGGGAACTCCCTGCGGAGGATATCAATAATCAGGGCCTCCGAGCGCCGGTCCATCTCGGTGACCAGGTTGATGGCACCCTTATAGGATATCTGCCGGGGCTTGCCAAATCCCTCTTTTAATATCTCACCGGCTTCCCGTACAGCCCGAAGGCCAATTATTTTAATGGTATCGGCAACTGCTATTATAATAAACCTTTCTCAAGTAAGTATTTTCAGCTCATAGCACAATTTTTTTTATAACAAAAGCAATATTTCTCTTTAAGGAAAACGCTGAAAATAGAATTTTCAAAGCGCACAATGAATGTAACATATCTTTTTTTCTTCCAGCGACTCAGGATAAAACCAAATTATTAGAGACCCTTACACAGGCCAGAGGGAAATTAAAAAGCTATTGCCGGAAGACCCGAAAGGGACTTTTCCTGTAATTGATAGCTATCTTTCGGTGCCTGATATTAAATGTTAATCAAAATATGTGCCTGTTTGGGTAAAATATTTAAAAAAGACAAAACACGGCAGGGCATGTCAGAAAAAGCAAAGCCATGAAACAATATCTGCATTTGTATAAAACTGAATTTAAGTCATAGAAAAATAAAAATTTTTAGTAAAAATAAATATTTATAGATTTTTTTAAAAAAACGGCGTTTTTATCATTGACTGATATTTAGCAATTATGATATAAAGGCGTAAAAAAATAGAGTTAATAATATATTATATATAGTATTACAGAGGTCCCGATTGTTAATATATTGTACAGAGTTTAAATTTTTAAGAGGGATGGTCGAGCTGCTATCTTAACAATATTTGTTCAGATAGCAGCTTTTTGTTCCGAATTGAACGCCTTTTTATCAAACACGAACGGAGGTTAACCAATGAAACGAACCTTCTTTTTCACCAGCATCCTGTGTTTCTTCGCACTGCTTTTCAGCACCACACCTGCCTCTGCCGACATGGAGCAGCTGGAGTTTGACGATCTTGTGCATCTGGCTGACATCATCTTTACCGGCACGGTTTCAGACCAGACCTGCCGCGTGGGCGAGAACCGCGTCACCCTATTCACCAATGTATCATTCACCGATGTGGAGCTGATTCATAAAAAGGAAACAGTTTCTGTGGCGGCCGGCGATGATATTTCGCTCACCTATTTCGGCGGACAGCTTGGTGAGGTATATCAGCGTGTGAGCGACATGCCGAGTTTCGAGGTGGGGCAGCGCTACCTGGTGTTCTCCTATTATGACGGCAGGCCGCATAGTAATCCGCTGGTGGGCGGCAACCAGGGCCTGTTCAAACTAACCAGCGATGCAGTCACCGGGACCCAGTATCCCCTGAAGCTGAATGGCATGGGCATCGCCGCGCTGCAAAACGGCAAATTCAGCTTTGCGCCGCGCCTTAAAAAAATTGTAAAAGGGCTTCTTGAGTTCGCCGAGACCCAGTCAGAAATAAAAATGGCTCCGCCGCCCCGCACACCGCTGGGCTGGCCGTATCCGGCAAAAACACGAAAAACTTCATTGCCGTCAAAGATCCTGAGCCTTAACGAACTGACCGCACAAATCAGCGCCACCCTTGCGCAGGAGCCGCCCGCAGCTGTGGTTGAAAAGCTTGCTGCCAGGGCAATCAGCAAACCGCAGGCAGACCGGCGCGCTGCTGATATCAACTATCTTGATCGCGCATGGGAATTCAGCGATGACGGGAAACTGATTGTCCTTGACGAGACGCGGGTCAAATGCCGCACGCCGAAAACAAAATCAACTAACAGCCCCAGGTTCACCACACTCGCGCCTACCTATGAAGATGTGCATATCAAAGGCTGGATGGACCTGCCGCTCATCATGGAGATGGTGCCTGAGAGTTACAGCTACTATGATCATGACACGCGGGCGCTGGGAAAGTACAACATGTATATCGACAATATGGCCAGATATCGCCCGAAAGACGGCGGGTGGTATATAAACGGCTACAGCGAGTTTTGCGGCATTATAACCAGCGATGAGATGTGGGATGCGTATCTTCAGGGGTGGGATTCTTCTGATACCAGGGGTATGGCGATTACTACCGGCGGAACCTGCTATGACTGCGAGATTTTTGAAGCGGACATAATGCTTAATGCGGCCATAAACTGGACCTATGACTACCGGTGCCAGCTGTACCGCACAGACCCGGGCGACTGCTTTGACGCTATTCTTTATGAAAAAACCCTGGTGCACGAGCTGGGCCACGCCTTCGGCCTGCAGCGCGATGGGGAAGATTACGCCTATGATGTGCCGACCGTGATGAACGGTAACATTGAAAACACGGTTGAGAACTCAGACGGGCTTCACGTGGCGGACACAAATCTTTTGCGCAGATGGTATAAAGACCAGCGAAATGATTCCGACATGAACCATGAAGATATCGGCGTTGAAAGCTGGTTTGCAGACGGAGGCGCATTGAACTCGGTAGACATTAAAGGCTATTTTACTCCGGACAATGAAACACCCAAGTATGCGCCCGGAGAAAACATAGAACTTTATAACATAACGGCTGACTTTGGTATAAAAGCGTACACCCTTGATTGAGCGTATATGGTCTGGTTTTGCCTTGGGTGTGAACACGCTGTGCCTTCTCAAATTTGTTTTGCTTTTTATTGTTTTATAATA
>Ga0172368_10001941_pt1 | contig 27196 bp, 20 predicted proteins | sample Lak11m_FD_114540 | JGI IMG/M metagenome (GOLD analysis project Ga0172368, IMG submission 114540) | Freshwater microbial communities from Kabuno Bay, South-Kivu, Congo - kab_022012_11m | ecosystem: Environmental > Aquatic > Freshwater > Lake | place: Democratic Republic of the Congo: South-Kivu...
AAATGGTTTTGTGGCATAGTCCGGATTCGTCGAACGGTATATCCCCGTAAAGAAGTAGCTGAGCAATCCTTCTATTACCAATGCTGATGCAAATGTAACCAATACAGTGATATCCGTAAAATGAGGATTATCGGCCCGGGAGGCAAATAATAGCCGGTAGTACAGGACCCCGATCAGGAACATGACTGGCATGGTGATAAAGATGGACAGGATCGGGTCGATACTTATGTTCTTGAATAACCAGAACGAGATATATGCCGCCAGAATGATGAAGGCAGCATGCGCCAGGTTAACGATCTTCATCACTCCGAAAACCAGGGTCATTCCGGAGGACATCAATGCATAGACACCGCCTAAAGCCAACCCCAGGATAAGTATTTGGATCATTTGTGTCATTTGCGTGCCTCCACCTGGAGAGGTCTTGTCCTCTTGCCCAGATATAATTCCTGGATCCGAGCATCCAGCAAAACTTCGACCGCAGGACGTTCAAAACTGATCGTTCCGAGGTCCAGGACAACACCTTGATCTGCATTCTCCAACCCTTTTCGGGCGTTCTGTTCCACAAGTAGGATCGTTAATCCCTGTTGCCGTAGACTGTTGATGGTTGAAAAAATTTGTTGGACAACTTTAGGCGCCAAGCCCAGGGATGGCTCATCCAACATCAGCAATTCCGGTTTTAGCATCATGGCTCGAGCGATGGATGCCAGTTGTTGCTGCCCACCTGACAAGGTCTTCCCCATTTGAGAACTTTTTTCTCTCAGAACCGGAAACAAGCAGAAAATCTCTTCAATCCGACTTTCCACCAGTTTTGAATTCCTCAGGATATAGCCCCCCATGCGTAAATTTTCCTTTACCGTCATGTCTGGAAACAGGCTGCGATCTGATGGAACATAACAGATGCCACGCTGAAGGACCTGATCTGCGCGCAATCCATTGATGAGCTCGCCTTTAAATTCGATCTTACCTGCCCGAGGTTTCAGCAAACCGGCGATGGCTTTAATTAAAGTGGATTTGCCTGCCCCATTTGGACCTATGATGCAATAGGTTTTACAGGATTCGACGGTCAGGGACAATCCCCGCAAGATATCAGGTCCGCTGCCATAGCCGGCAACGATATTATCTATGATCAAAGTGCCCATCAACCTTCTCCCAAGTAGGCTTCCATAACCTGCGGGTTATTTTGGATATCATTTGGACAGCCTTCAGCAAGAACGGTCCCATAAGCCATACAAACAACAGGATCGCTGATCTTCATGACCAGTTCCATGTTGTGTTCCACGATCAGGAAGGTGATCCCCTTGCTATTGAGCTGCAAGATACGGTCGATGATGTTTTCCAGCAGAGTAGGATTAACCCCCCCGGCGGGCTCATCCAACATGATCAGTTTCGGTTCAGGCATCAAAACAGATGCAAATTCAAGTAATTTTTTCTGACCATAAGACAAGTTTTTGGATCTCTCTTTGGCAAGGTGATCTATCCCCACAAATTTTAGCAACTCCATGGCTCGTTCTTCTTCTTCTTTGAGCATACCGATCCCGAACATATCCCAGAAACCTTTCACCTGGGATTGAACGATCATATTTTCCAGAACGGTCAATTCCTGGAGATCGCGAGTTATCTGAAAAGTTCGACTGATCCCCATGCGGGTGATCTGATGAGGCTGAAGATGATTTAGTTTTTTCCCATCAAAAATAATCTCACCAGAATCTATGGATAACAAACCTGTCACCAGGTTGAATACGGTCGTTTTACCAGCCCCATTGGGGCCAATCAAGCTGGTGATCGTTCCCTGCTCAACTTGAAAAGTACAATCCTGGACAGCTTGAATGCCTCCAAAACTCCTGGTCAGATGATCTATTTCCAATAATGCCATAATTATTTACCTATCTTAAGAACAGGTTATTGGGTACTAATGATAAAAATGAGGTTTCGAAAATCAGCCGTGTCAGTTTTCACTGACACGGCTATTTTATTACTTAATGTCAGGGCATGGGGTAGATCAAGGGTTTGACACCAGGGAATGCATCGGTCGGATAAACGAATTCAAGTTTTCCGTCCTGCCATTGGGTCATGATGAATGATTTGTTAATTGGCAATCCACGCTCATCCCAGTAGAAATCACCAAGGATGGTTGTGACAGGATCTTCTGCAGTACGGGCAGCCAGCCAATCATGGATGGTGGCATTATCGGTCGTACCGGCGGCACGTACAGCCTGTTCAATCCCCTGGCAGAGTGCGAACGGAATGGCTTCATCTTCACCTGCATCCATGCCATATTGGGCTTTGAATGCATCCAGGAACATCTGGTTGGTGAATTCTTCTCCGTTCAGAACACCCGAGAAGTTCGCCAGAGGATGCCAGGAAGCTTGAATAACAATACCATTGGCATCTGCTCCAAGCGCTTCGCCAAACTCAGCCTGGGCACCCTGGCTCATGAAGAGTCCCTTTGGTTTGTACCCAACGGTTTTGAGAGCACGAACAAGTTGAATGGCTTCATCTGCTGATGTAACCGGGGCAAAGAGAAAATCTGCATTGGCAGCTTTGAGAGCTGCTGCAAGGGTAGTCCAGTCGGTAAAGCCTTCCGGCCATTGTTGCTTGAATACTACTTCGGCTCCGAGTTTTGAAAGTTCACCTGGGGCCAGGCTAACGGTTTTATCCGGTCCATCATTATTCTGGAAGGTAACATCCTCACCAAGCAACCCAGTGATGAGTGCATTTGCATAGAAATCATCTGCCCAGGCCAGGGCAACAGTTTTTGGCTGCTGATCAGCAGGAACCAAATCCTTGAGCATCATGACCGGTGATGCGCCAATATACTCAGCCGCATTTGGTTGGAAGTAAACCAGGTTCTGAAATCCACGCTCATAAACACGCAAAGCTGCAGCTGAAGGGATGGGATGCAGATAACCAGCCTGTTCAGTAATGGCTGAAGCAGGGAAGGTCAGCTTGCTGGAGAAGGTGCCGAAGATCAAGTCGACCTTGTCCACATTAATAAAGCGCTCGAATTGAGCAAGAGTGGTGTCCACATCGGACTGGTTGTCAGAGACGACCAATTCAACCGGGCGACCAAGCAAACCACCTGCAGCGTTGATCAGGTCCACGCACAATTGATAGCCATCACGGTGTTTGGTACCAGTGATCGAGAACTCACCAGTTAATGGAAGGGATGTTCCGATCTTGATGGGGAGTACTTCAACAGGTGGCACAACTTCGGTAGGTGTATCTACCACCGGAGCTTCTGTCACGACAGGCGCTTCGGTTGCGGTTTCTGCGGGGGCACAGGAGGTCAGCAGCATGCTGACAACCAATAACGCAGAAAGAACGATCCAGATATTACGTTTCATCTTATTCTCCTCTATCTAATTGAATTTGATTTGATGTAGACTTGCTGGCAATTACTCTTTTTTTCTCCTCCTTTTTCACTTCTTGGGATAAAGCCAATATTTCGGGACAGCTCGAATGCTGCTGACTTAATTCGCATGCCATACTCAGGAATTTTTTCAACAGGAAAGCGTTGGATGGGGGATGAGATGCTTATGGCTGCAATGGACTTGCCGGTATGGTCCATAACCGGTGCTGCGATACATCTGCCTCCCAGCTCGTTCTCCTGTTCATCGATCGCATAGCCGTCACGCTTTACATTTTCAAGCTCAGAAAGAAAATCTTTTCGATCGACAATCGTTCTAGGGGTGACTGGTATAAATTCATAATCCTGCAGGATTGTTTTGAGGTCATTTTTTTGAAGATTCGCCAGAATGGCTTTGCCCAATGCGGTACTATGCAGAGGCGCCCGCATTCCCAACTCGGAACGGATCCCAAGAGAATGATTCCCGATCAACCGTTCGATATAAACCACTTCCTGGTGATCCAGAATGGCAAGGTTTACACTTTCCCCACTCCATTCCAATAAGTCTTCCAGGATCGGGGAGGCGATCTTCCGCAGATCGATCTGGTCCAGGAGAACGGACGCCCGTTCTGCAAGTTTTAATCCAAGGCGATATTTACGATTTTCCGGGTTTTGATCAAGGTAGTTATTGATCTTAAGGGTATAGATAAGACCCGCCACTGTTCCCGGATCCATATCAAGCATTCGTGCAATATCAGAGTTCCCAAGTTCTGCATGAGCCCCATCAAATAAATTCAGGATATCCAAAGCACGCTGTACAGAAGCAATAGGTTTTCGCCCGGTTTGTTTATTCATCATGATCTTTTCATAAAGGTAAGCAGTAATGAATATGTGATATTGTCAAATTATATTTGTCATTATCACATATTATCAGGTTTTTAGTTGATTGACGAATATCATATTTTCAAATGACATTTGTCTTTATTTTTGGGGTGTATACCCTAATATTGAATAGGAGAGGTGGCATTGCATCCAACAACTTCAGAGATAAAAGGATGCCGCCATGTCAAGGACTGGCGGCATCCCAAAAGACCCAAAGAATTTGAAGATATTAATCCTTATAGATCTTCCGTTCCCTGAAATCTGCCCAAGCTGTTTCGAACCAGGCATCTGTTTCCGGAATCGGGGAGCAATTCATCCATTCATTGCAAATCTCTCCTCCTGGCACTCCTTCGGTCTCCAATATCTTGCCCCGGAATTCGGTATTCTCAGGCAGGATCTTCCAATGCTCATCCAGGAGAGGATGGACCTGCTGACCGGCCGGATCAAGAACGATCGATGAGCCCCGGCTGCCAATATTATGCTCCAGACCGAAGATGATGGCTTTGAGGTACATGAATTGAGAGAAACAAAGCTGGCGAAGGCGAAAAGCATGTTTCAGATCACGGTCACCGGAATATTGACATCCGTTCTCAAAAATATCCCGGACCTGTTGGAATGCCCGGGCAAGGCTTTCCTGCAAAACCATGTTCGAGCGAATATGCGAGGCAGCGAGCGACATGCGCTCACGAATTTCCTTGAGGGCAGGGTTCCAGCCATGTGCTGCAGTCTTGCTGCGGGAAATCCAAACCAAGTTGTCGTGGATTTTTTTCTGGACCACCTGAACTATTTTTTCTTCATCCAAACTCCAACCACTATATCGATTGGCGATGAATTCTGCCGCCCTGAAGCCACCCACCTGGCCTGAGTTTAAGGCAGATCCTCCCGGACGTGTGACCCCATGTGAGCCATTGACTTCTCCGACAGGGAACAAATGCCTGATATTGGAGGATTCCCACCAGATGGTACCAGCCAGCCCACCATTGTTATGTTGGGCACAGACAGCCACTTCGAGGGGTTCATTTTCCAGATCGATTCCATGTTCCAAGTACAGATCAATTGCACCAGGATTCATCCCTTTTAACCGTTCAAAGGGTGTGGGCTGGAACGCATTTGAGCGGGTAAGGTAGGATCGAGCTTCTTCCGGCAGATCCGCGAGAGCATAGTCCATCGAATCCTGCCGGAAATCCAGATAGACCCTTCTGCCTTTGACCATTGTCTCAATGTAAACCAGCAGGTCGATCAATGAGGAACCAGATATCACTTTGCGGGCATCAAAAGGCCATTGATATCCTTTTAGAAATACATTTCCATTCATTTCGCCAGCGGAAGAAAAGAAGGGTCGCAGAAACTCCTGCTCATCCGAGCTTCCGTCACCTGCCCGACTGATGAAACGAGGGATGACTTGCATATACGTACCGGAGACATTCCAGCGAAATTTGGTGGACGCCAATCCATACTGGGATTCCGGTAAATTTCGAGCCCGGGCACCTGCCATCAGTGCAATACCGATGGCACCAAAATGCACAGCCGGGTAGACGCTGGTCTTATATAACCCGCCCGGACCGCCGACAGCAAATATCACATTTTCGGCAACATAGGCTGAGATCCGACCATCGTCGTCGACAGACAGCGCACCTGCAACCCTTTTTTCATCCTCTTCCCCAATGGTGATCAATTCGATCACATCCTGCCCCTCCCAAACCGGGATCTCAAGCCGTTTGATCTCGTCAATCAACCTCAGGCACATCTCACGTGAGGTATAAGGACCGATGGAGGTAGCGCGTTGACGGGGGTCATGGTCAGTCTTGTAACCAACGAATTGACCAAAGCGATCACGCGGAAAAGGAACCCCCAGATTAACCAGATTGATGAAAGCGCGGGCTGAAAGTGAGGCTTCCACAAGGGCGATATCTCCGTGGGTCGAGCCGCCTGCCAAATAGCTTTCCGCCATGGAGCGTGGCGAATCTGCTTCTGAACCACACATGGAAAGCTTGTAATAAGTCTGCTTGTCGCTGCCCGTATTAATCGAAGTTCCCCTGGCGAGACCTTCCGTCAAAATCAGAAGATCCTCGACCCCATTTCGATGGCATTGCAGGGCAGCGTTCAAGCCTGCAGCCCCGCTCCCGATCACCAGGGTATGGACCCAATGGCAATCCAGAAACGAGCTTTCACCGTTCACACCTGTTATTTCAATGGGCTTTGAGTGCATAAACATCCTTTATGTTAATAGCATGGCAGATTTGAGATCGTAATGAACTTAAATATTTTAACCCTTTTTTACGCACCGATCTATTTACCAAACTCCACTTCCCAATCGGAACCATAATTCAGGTCATAGCGTTCGCAGAAATTGCCCTGGCTGATAGCAAGAGAGACCTTCATTAACTCGTTGTTGTAGATAATGGGATCTCCCTTGGGGGCGAAACCAAAGGAACGGTGGAACAGCAATTCATCATCAAAGACGATATGACCTTGATGGCGAACAACCAGGTGCAGTATTTCCCCATAGGCAAAACCTGCCTGCGTGAACATGGAAAGGGGAATATTTGTCCACAGGTTGCCGTAATTCGGGTCCCCGATCTCAAAGATACCCTTAACTTTTCCGTTCAGTAACTTTGGTTCTTCGATCGAAAAAGAAATAATTTCACTGACAGGATATTCTGGACCAACCTGCTCAAAAGAGATGATCCCGCTGGCCAGTTTGGCGGCACAGTAGCTGAACAGGTCCCTGCCGTGAAAAACACTCACATCTTCCGTATTCTTGCCACGCAGGCGATTGACGGATTGATCGATCTCACGAATGGCGGTGATGCCAACCCATTTATCGAGATGGGTCAAGGTGCCATTGTCGGGGGTGACGACATAATAGCCGTCAGCGGTGCTTGCCACGCTGGCTTTGCGCGGTGTGCCGACGCCCGGGTCCACGACCGAGACGAAGATGGTGCCTGCGGGCCAGAAGCGCATGGATTGATACAAGCGGTAGGATGCACTCCAGATGTCATACTGGGGGATTTCGTGGGTCCCATCGATGATCTCCAATTCGCGATCCACACTTTTGACGACACCATACATGGCACATACTGCACCTTCCTTGTAGGTGAAATCTGTTTGAAATACCAGTATGGGTTTCATAAATATCTCCTGGATTCAGATGAAAGGGTTGTAAAACCGACCATGATTGATAAAGACGGATATACCGGCAGTAACAAAGAGGATGAGCAAGGATACAGCTATCGCACCATAATCCCGGCGCTGCAGTTTTCTGTAGGTATACCAGGTGCGCGTTTTGCTTTTCGCAAAGCCACGCAAGTCCATTGCGTTGGAGATCATTTCAATCCTGTCCAGGGTGGAGAAGATGAGGGGAATAATGATCAACAGGGCATACTTGAACCGGTCCATCGGTTTGGCTTTGTGGGAAAGATCCAAACCACGGGCTTGCTGTGCCTGGCTGATGTCGTGATAATTACGCTGGATGTCGGGGAAGTAGCGCAATGTCAGGGCAAAGGCATAAGAGGCTTTAAAGTTCACTTTAACCCCATTAAGTGAAGAGGCAAACTCACTTGGATCGGTCGTTAGAAGGAAAATGATGCCCAACGGTACAACGGAGGCATATTTGAAAAATTTTGTGACCTGATAGAAAAGCTGTTCCCAGGTTAATTTAAGAGAGCCGTACAAATTGGCGATGACATGGCGCGTTCTATAAATTTCCACGCCCTGCTCGGGAGAAAAAAAGAATGAAATGACAGCGTTGGTGAGCAGGAAGATAAGGACATAAATGATCATCATGCGGATCTGTGAAAACCGGATCCTTGAGATCTTAAGAATATAAAGCGAAAACAGCATTACGACCAAAACGATGCGAATATCGTAAGAATACATGACAGTTGAGGTCAGGAGCATAAAACAGATCAATTTTGTAAGACCCGAAAGGCGGTGGATGGGAGAATCGACAAAGTTGTAGGAAAAAAGCTTCATTTTCGCATTCATACGTTTCTCATCCCCTTTTCGTAATCGATAAATCCCTGCACAAAACCGGTCCCATCCTTGATCCCCGCCAGTTGGGCGAGCTTGAAAAGCGAAGTCTCTTTGAGGTTTGCTTCTTCAATGACATTTGCATCTGTCAGGACGACAGAGGCCAGGGTATCGGCTATTTTTCTGCCCCTCGACAATACGATCGAACGGGGAGTGTATTCAAGCATGAGGTGCATATCGTGGGTGATCAGGATGATGGTCACTCCGCGCTTGTTGATCTCCACCAGGAAATTCATGATCTCGGTGTAATGCCGGAAATCCTGCCCGGCGGTAGGCTCGTCGAGGATGATGATCTTCGGATCCAGCACCAGGATGGATGCGATGGTGACGCGTTTTTTCTGACCATAACTGAGGGCGGAGATCGGCCAGTCTTTAAAGGGAGCCAAGCCGCAGATCTTCAGAACCTTCTCCACCCTGGGGGTGATCTCTTCTTCTGCAACATTTCGCAAACGCAACCCCAGGGCTATTTCGTCAATGATCATGGGCTTGGAGATCATCTGGTTGGGGTTCTGCATGACCAGTCCGATGAGCTCAGCCCGTTCTCTAATCGTCAGGCTTTTGATGTCGTTCCCCTTAAATAGAATGCTGCCCTGGTCTTCTTTTTCAAATCCACACAGCAGCTTGGACAAAGTGGATTTACCAGCGCCATTCCTGCCGATGATGGAGACCATTTCTCCCTCTCGAATATCAAAATTGATATCTTCAAGGACATTGTGTACCCCGTCATAAGAAAATGAGATGTTCTTCATCATTAAAATGGAAGGGTTGGTATTAATCTTGTCATCCGGGAGGATGGCTTTATACCAGGCTTTCAACGAATCTTTTGTTCCAGCCAGATCCAGAGAAGTGATATGACCCGGATGCATATCGGGGGTAACCTGTATGGCAGCATATTTCAAAGCAGTGACATAGAGCGGTTCACGAATACCCGTCTCCTTCAATACTTTGGATGAAACCAGGGCATGCGCATCCATGTCTGCAATTATCCTGCCTTCGTTGATCACAATGACCCGATCGATATTCCTGTGCAGGACATCTTCCAGCCTGTGCTCGATGATGATGACCGTCTTGTGGGAATTATTATGGATGTCATCGATGATCTCGATGGCTGTTTTCCCGGTGGCTGGATCAAGATTCGCGAGAGGTTCATCGAACAGCAAAATGGGTACATCATCAATCAGAACACCAGCCAGGGAGGTCCTTTGTTTTTGACCTCCGGACAATTCGTAGGGTGAAGATGTCAACCAGTTCTGCATATCCACCATGCGGGCTACATCGGTTACCCTGGCGTGCATCTCGGCGTGGTCCACATTATCATTTTCGAGGGCGAAGGCAATATCTTCCCCCACTGTCAACCCGACGAATTGCCCGTCGGAATCCTGTAACACTGTGCCGATCAACTTGGACAAGCTAAATATATCCAGGCTGGTTGTTTCGATGCCATTGATCATCAGGCTGCCTTTTAGGACACCCTTGTACGAGAAAGGGATCAATCCATTCAGGCAGCGACCAAGGGTGCTCTTGCCACTGCCGCTTGGTCCTACAATCAATATTTTTTCACCCGGAAAGATCTTTAGATTTATGTCCAGCAGGGTTGGTTCAGCCTGGCTGAAATATTGAAAAGAAAAGTCCTTAAATTCGATGATGGCGTGATCATTCATAAGGTATCTTTATCCGTTCATACTCCCAAAGAGTAATTGTTTTGATGGCATTCAGCAAAAAGCCCAGACCCAATGATACTTCAGGTCTGAGCTTTTATGAGCTTGATCTCAAGAAATTTGCAAACTTAAAAACCTATCCGAAAAAGGTTTGAATGCCAATCAGAGCAACCAAAACGAGCATAGAATCTCACCTTCACAGGAAGATTACTTTTGTAATCGGAGATTCTACGTCGCTTCACTCCTCAGGATGACTCTTTACTTTAAATTTTCGGACAGACCCTAAGCCTTGCTAAGACTGCCTTTCTTTGTGCGGGTTGCAGCGTAGGCGATCAACAGCAAGGTTCCAATTACACCAGCACTGATCGAATTCATAACAAATGCGGTGAAACCCTGGGTGAAGACCAGGCTGACTGGTTCCTGATAGATGAGAATATCCAGAACGGGCGCCACCAGGATCCAGGCGATGGCATTGCCGATGACCTGAATAACATTAAAGGTGAGGATATCCTTGCCCTTGAATTCACCCTCTTCCACCCTGGTTCGCTTGAAGGCGAAGCCAAAAATAAAACCGGAAACACCACTGGCAATTACCCAACTCCACCAGGGAGTTCCATACTGGATGGCATCACTCAGAGCATGTCCAATGAAAGAGATAAGAGCACCTGCAATGGGTCCAAACAGAGCCGCAAAGAAAGAGCTCAGACCATAAGCGGTTTGAAAACTGGTTTCAGGGATCGGTGATGGTACCTTCACATACATGAACAAAAGCATGAAAATAGCCGCCCCGAGACCTGTCGCAACGATCGTTTTCGTGTTTACCTTAAATAAGTCCTTCATTATTTACTCCTTTGTTATTGAATAAGATATTTGGCAGGGATTTTTATCCGGAAGGTAGCAAATTTTCAAGTCTATAGGCAGCCTCCTTGATCTAAAACTGGATTCTTCTTATTTGGAAACCCATTTTGTTGATGTCGATCTGATCAATAAGATGATGTTGAGTGAATCAGGCATCCACGTTCTGGATCTTTTCGCCAGGTCAATTCCTTCTACGAACATCTAATAAAATTTTAGTATATGAGATTAAAAGAGTCAACTTGACAGGGCAAAGGTTTCAATGTGTTACATAAAATTTCTCTACAATAATATATACACCTCCTGGATATGAAGGTTACGAGATGATATATAATTGAAGCGCCCATACACAAGGGAAATGATTTCAGCGTTTTTTGCATCTTCCCGGCATCCTTTTTGCACCGGTGATAATATAATTTTAACAGGAGTCCCCATGGCCAACACGAATGCCCCCCTTCCAAATGATCTCCCAAGATCAGAATGGTACCAGCAGGCAAAATTTGGTCTATTCATTCACTGGGGTGCCTATTGTGTGGCTGGAGCGGAAGCATCCTGGCCGATCATGGCGCCGGACCTATCCGAGGCCATGTTCGGGACCCAGACCCGCATCTCCGAGAGTGATTATCGGGCTCTTCCCGCCCGGTTCAACCCAGTTGATTTTGATGCTGAAGCCTGGGTACGGACTGCCCGCGCAGCTGGTATGCGTTATATCGTCTTCACATCCAAGCACCATGATGGCTTCTGCATGTTCGATGCTCCCGGCACGGATTACAAGATCACCAATACACCCTTTGGCAGGGATATCTGCCTGGAACTTTCACAAGCCTGTGCAAGAAATGACATGCGCCTGGGTTTCTACTACTCGCCACCGGACATGCACCACCCCGGCTACCGTGATACCCGAAAACCAGCCACCGAAAACTGGCTGGGTGAACCCAAACGCAAAGAATGGGCAGGTTATCTGGATTACATGGAAAGCCATATACGTAAATTACTAACCGATTACGGACCTGTCAGCATCCTATGGTTTGATGGGCTGGCGAACCACCTTAAGTATGACCCGGAGCGGTTCCACAAATTGGTCCGAAGCCTGAGCCCGGATACACTCATCAACGACCGCCTGGGTGATGATTTCGATTTTGTAACCCCCGAGCAATTCATTCCCAAACTGGGAATCCCCATTCGCACCGGCAAACCCCCTGCGGGCGTTGACCCGGGCGGGGACGGTTTTTTCAGCCTGGTCAATTCAATGTTCAAAGTCCCTGGTTTGCGCGGCTGGATCCGCAGACAGTTAAAGAAGTACAACGACGGCAGCCTGGAATTGACACCCGTTATGCAGGAAACCTACCCATCACCGCAGCGCTATCAGCCCTGGGAAACCTGCATGACGATGGGACAGACCTGGGGCTATAATCCGCAGGAAACAAACTGGAAAACATCCCGGGCGTTGATCCGCAACCTGGTCGAAGTTGTCAGCCGGGGTGGAAATTACCTGCTTAACGTGGGTCCGACTGAACTGGGAACTTTTCCACCCGAAGCAACCGAACGCCTGAAACAGATCGGTGAATGGATGCGAAAACATGGCGAGTCCATTTACGGTGCCACTTATACACCTTTACAGGGTGCAGAGTGGGGACGTGCAACCTTGAAAAACGAACGCATTTACCTGCATCTCTTTGAATGGCCAAGTTCGGGAAGGCTAAAAATCTCTGGATTCCCTGTCTCCGCCAACAAGGTCAGCCTGCTGAACGAGGCTCAATTGAGATTTAAGCAAGACGGGCAAGAGCTTGAGATCGACCTGCCCGACATTGACCCCGATGAAGATGTACCCGTGTTGGTCGTTGATTTTTCAGACACCGGCAAAGCCCTGGTCAATTTTTCCCCGGAAAAAGAGACCAAAACATCAACTCTCCAATATATAAAAAAGCAGGCGATCGCCAATGGATGGATCAACTCGGTCATAAATGGAGTGATCGCCTTTTTCACGTACCGCCTGCGAGGACCCATTCCCTATGCAGAAGCTGCCATCGATATCCTGATCACTGTTCTTATCATTGTCTACCTGATCAGCTGGCTGAGCATTGGCAGCACACGGAATGAGGTCATCAAGGGCAATCTGCCTGACCGGGTAAAGGGCTGGCCGGCTTTAAAATTACCACACAGCGCAGGTTTGAGCGCCCTGCTCATCAGCATGGTTTGCGTGATCCTGTTCGGTGGGTTGTTCATGGACGGGCTGCTGTACGTGCTGGCGCCAGGCGGGTTTAACAATTGGGTTTACTTCGTCATCAAGACTCTCTATACCGGACTTTGCGCAGCTCTTGCATCCAGTTTGACCATACAAAGCGTGGTCCGGACAGAACGAGAGTAAACATTATCTATAGAAACCATCCCGAAGGTCTGGCAGAGACCAGATTTCGGCCTTATGAATCCCGGAGAGAGGAGAAAAATATACTTTGCCAGATCTATTTATGTTGAAAAGGTCATTTTCAGTGGTTACATCAACAAAAAGGAGACAGCATGTCACGTTATGGGAGTGTCATCCATCTCAAACCCGAGAAACTGGACGAATACAAAAAGCTACATGCCAATGTCTGGCCTCAAGTGCTGAATATGCTGCATGAATGCAACATCCGTAATTATTCCATTTACCATATGGATGGCTACCTTTTCAGCTACTTTGAATACCACGGAATGGATTTCGATGCGGATATGAAGAAAATGGCTGACGACCCGCATACCCAAGCCTGGTGGAAACTGACCGATCCCTGCCAGCAGCCGCTTGATTCGCGCCAACCGGGCGAATGGTGGGCAAGCATGGAAGAATTCTTTCACATGGATTAACAGGTGCAATCTTGATGAACTCCCGCCAACGCATCCTGGCAGCCATCAACCACACCGAACCGGACCGGGTGCCGGTTGACCTGGGCGCAACACCGAGCTCGGGCATTTCCGCCATCGCATATGACAACCTGCTTCCTTATTTACCTCTCAAGGATAAGCGTAATAGGGTCTACGATGTGGTCCAACAGGTGACGCAACCATCGGATGAAATGCTGGATCATTTTCGGATCGATGCCATCGACCTCGGACGCACATTCAACACAGAGGACAGTGATTGGGTTGAATCCACGCTACCCAACGGCAGCAGGTCCCAACAACCCGCCTGGTTTCATCCCCGAAAGCAGGCGGATGGATCCTTCCTGGCTTTCAAGGGCGAGGAAGCCATCGCCATCATGCCTGCCAACGCCATCTCTTATGACCAGATCGTTTACCCATTTCTGGAAGGCTACCCGTCTCGCTATGGCGCTAACCTGGATATAGCCATGGGTCGCATCCACTGGTCTGCCCTGGTGCATAGTCCCTGGGATCATGCCAGCGAACCGGATTTCTGGGAGCAGTTGCGCCAGCATGCCGTGGCTCTGCGGGCAACAAGCCCACGCGCCATCGTTCTCTCAGCAGGTTGCAACCTGTTCGAGTGGGGCACCTTTCTGCGGCGTATGGATCACTTCCTGGTAGACCTGGTGCGCCAGCCAGCTGAGGTTGAACGCTTCCTGGACGCGCTTATGGAACGCCACCTGGCTTCGCTGGAGAAGATCTGCAGGGCAGTCGGCGATGTGGTGGATGTGATCCGTCTCGGCGATGACCTGGGGATGAATGGCGGACCCCTGATGAGCCCGGATACCTATCGCAAGTTATTTAAACCACGTCACACAATCCTGTGCAACTTCATAAAAACCAACAGCCAGATGCACACCTTCCTGCATTCATGCGGATCGATCTACAAACTGATGCCTGATCTCATCGAGGCCGGTTTTGAGATCTTGAACCCCGCCCAGACCAATGCCCGTGACATGCAGCCGGAAAAGCTAAAACGGGAATTCGGTTCGCAGGTCATTTTTTGGGGGGCTGGTGTAGATACCCGCTCCATTCTGAACATGGGAACGCCACAACAGGTTGGGAATGATGTGCGCCGCAATATTGAGATCCTGGCACCGGGCGGCGGATTCGTCTTTAACAGCATTCATAACATCCTGCCGGATGTACCGCCCGAGAACATACTGGCAATGTTTGCAGCGATTGACGAATATCGCTGACAGGCATAAGAACGGAAAAGGATATGACCAAAAAAGTATTTGTAAGCGGTTGTTTTGATATGCTGCACAGCGGGCACGTGGAATTCTTCCGCGAGGCTGCCGCATTTGGTGATGTGTATGTAGCCCTCGGTTCAGACAAGACCATTCATGAACTTAAGAATCGGCCAACGGTCAACAACCAGCAGGAACGCCTGTTCATGGTGGAATCCATAACGTGGGTAAAAAAAGCGTTCATTTCAAGCGGCTCCGGCATCCTGGACTTTGAAAGTGAACTGCGCCAGATGCACCCGGACTATTTTCTGGTTAACACCGATGGGAATATCCCCGAAAAACAGGAACTTTGCCAGTCGCTCGGGATCGAATATATCGTCCTGGAACGCAAGCCATTTGCCGGGCTTGAAGCCCGTTCGACCACAGCTCTGCGCAGTCAGGATCACTTACCTTACCGAATTGACCTGGCGGGCGGCTGGCTGGACCAGCCCTATGTCTCGCGGCATCATCCTGGGGCTGTCATCACCATCTCACTGGAACCCACCCAGGAATTCAATGAACGCAGCGGTATGGCCTCCAGCACGCGACGACATGCCCGTGAGCTGTGGGGGGAAAAGATACCGCCAGGAAATTATGAGAAGCTGTCCAGAATATTATTCTGCTATGACAATCCGCCCGGCACACAGGTCATCTCCGGGTCCCAGGATTCGATCGGGCTGGTTTTCCCGGGGCTGACGTATATGTATTACGAGAATGACTATTGGCCTGCACGCATTCTACATCGCCTGGATGGATCTCTGCTGCGCTTTGTTGAGAAAGCACTTTACCTGATCCCGATTGGACCGCGCTATGATGGTTATGATGTGCTGGCTGATACCATCATTAATTCCAAGAACACAAAAGCCCTGGCAGAGGCTGCCGAAGCACATTGGGATGCCATTCTAAGGCAGGATCTTCCAGCCTTCGGGGAGAGTATGCGCCAGAGTTTTGAAGCCCAGGTGGCAATGTTCCCCCGAATGCAAAACAAGCGTGTGACTGACCTGATCGAGAATTACCGCAAGCGCGCTCTAGGTTGGAAGCTCTCAGGGGCTGGCGGTGGTGGGTACCTCATTCTTGTCTCCGACAAGCCAATCCCGGATTCCATTCGAGTGGTTGCCCGGCGGGAGAGCGAGTGAGATCTGGGTTTCATTCTTCAATAAAATCTGATCGATTTAATTAATATTGGTCCGCCCATTAAATCTACCCCCAAAGTCGATCATTGCCCGTTTTGACAAGGTAAATATATTTGGGGATGAAAATTCAGTTCTGTTGTTAAGGTTCCTTTTTAAAGCTGACCGCAAAATCATCCCCATGCCTGAGTTTTCCAACTGGATAACTGGCAAAATTCCACATTGAGGGATGAGATGACAGATCAAATCTGGATAGGACTGGCGCGCATGCAATACGAGTTTGGGGAAGGACGCGATCTTTACCGAATTTGTTGCAATGCTGGGAAAATTGAACGCCTGGGTCGTGCCCGAATATGGTTCTGGATAGGGGGTGAGATCCACGCAACCAGATTACCTGAACCATGAGCATAAGTGCACATTTGCTTCCCATAATGAAGGATTCAAACCGGATCATTTGCTGATGGACCCATCGGTGGATCCCTCTGATCGTTCAGTTGAGAACCGCGAAGAAAAAAGGATCAAGCTCATTCAACAAGGAGATCTTGATCAATTTGGGTTTGAGCAGGAAGACCCGGTATTCGATCACATCCCGGGCTGTGACTCTACCATCAACTGCCGAAATTCGATCTCCTCCTATTCGTGACTGGGGATCCACCATTAAGCCGGCATGTTGCATTAATCCCAGCATTTGGAACCTTTCATGGAGGTACGATTCGAGAAAGGCTATGTTGGTTTTTTGCTGCTTGGAGAAATTTTGATCTCGCCCTATATCGCGCCACGCTCAAATATTCTTTGGATGAGCAAAAACTGATTGACATACATCTTTACCAAAGAGATAACGCAGGTTAGGGATCTCTCAGCCTGATCCGGCTTTGCGCAAGTAGGACCAATCCCAGAACCAGTAGACCATACCTTTCCATTCGCCCCATTTTTCAAAAGCAGCCTGCACCTGGGCAGGTGTGACGGTTTGCCCGCCATGCCATTCCTGGGAAACCATTTTCAATGCCCAGGTATCGATCGGCAGAAAATCACCACGCCCCAGGATCATCAAAAGGTTGGCAGCTGCGTATGGACCAATACCCTGGATCTTCATCAACTCCTTGCGCAAGTCGAGCGTGGGAAGGGAACTGGTCTTGAAGGCTTCCACATCCAGATCGCAGGAAACCACACGCTGGGCGAGGTTTAGGATATAGGGCGCACGATATCCCAGACGGGTCTGCTCCCGAAGCTGAACCTCACTCACAGTTGATAAGGTTTTTGGGGTGGGAAAAGCCATTAACTCCGGAGTGGATGTCAGAGGTTCGCCAAATTGCCCGACCAGGTTGGCGGTCATACGGATGGTGGCTGCCCAAAGGGTATTGGTGGTCAGGATGGTACGAATGACGTCTTCAAAGAAGGTGGGGGAACGCAAAACGCGCCCCATGGCGCGTTTCTCGATATGAGCCAGCGGGGCTTTCCCACGAATGGCATCATAAAAAGGCGCAAGGTCCATATTCAAACCGAACATCCAGGTCAGGATGGAGCTTGCCTCCTTTTTTTCAGAAGCAGCAAGCTGATCCGTCTGGATCTGGATCCCATCCGGGGCTGCGGATATTTGCATATCAATCACCCGGCTGCTGGAGAGACGCAAGGTGTAAGCAAGACTTTCGGGTTCATCACCCGGGCGAAAGGGAAGGCACTGACCCCAGCCATGAGATTGCAGGACGGATTGAAAATTGAAAGGAGGCCGGGCGGATAGCGTGAATCGCATTATTTCCCCGTTCCGGAAGCAGGAACCAGCCGCCAAAAGAGAACGCCAGCCAACAAAGCCAGAAATGAACCAAATATGAAGGGAGCGGATGGACCCAACCCGTGCCAGGAGCCCACTCCCTGCCAGAGCAGCCCGGCGATCAGGGAGGCTGGAAGGACAGTCAAGCCAATGGCAGCGTTGTATATCCCGTAAGCCGTCCCGCGCCGCTCAGGAGGCACCAGGTCAGCAACCAAGGCTTTGGCAACGCCTTCGGTGGCGGCATAATAGATCCCGTAGAAGCCAAACAATGCCCAGATCTGCCAGCCAGCGCTGGAAGCTGCAAAGCCCAGATAGACCAGCCCGTACGTCAGCCAGCCAACGATAATGAGCTTGCGGCGACCGATCCGGTCGGAGAGCACTCCCAACGGCGTGGAAAGCAGGGCATAGATGAAGGTAAAGGTCATCATCATCAACAATACATGCAATACATTGAGACCCCGTTCCTGGGCACGCAAAATAATGAAGGCATCTGAGGAGTTGCCGAGGGTAAACAGGACGATCACAAACAGGAAATTCTTGAAGCGTTTATCCAGACCTTTCAAACTGAGAACTGGCGTGGTGGCCTTGATGGGATCGGCCGTCTCACGAGCTCCCAGCGCCAGAATAAGAACAGCCAGAACAGCCGGGAGGATGCTGGCAAGTACAGCGATCTGGAAAGTGCTGCGAGAGAGATTGACCGCCTGGGATTGGGTCAGCCAGACGATGAGGGTTGCAACCCCGATCCCCAGAAAAGCGCCAAAAGTGTCCCCAGCGCGGTGAAGACCAAAAGCCAGGCCGCGCTGTTTCTCCTCCACCCCGGCTGCCACAAGGGCATCACGCGGGGCAGTACGAATCCCTTTTCCAAGGCGGTCACTGAAGCGCACTCCCAGCACCCAACCCCAGGAATTGGCAAAAAAGAGGAAGGGTTTGGCAACGGTTGAGAGACTGTATCCAAGGACTGTCAACCACTTGCGTTTGCCAAGCTTGTCGGACAAAGCTCCGGAATAGATCTTCGTGATGCTGGCAGTGGTTTCCGCCAAGCCTTCTATCAGACCGACTACAGCAGTGCCGGCGCCGAGAACATTTGCCAGAAAAAGCGGCATTAGGTTGGCAAGCATTTCGGAGGAGATATCTGTTAATAATGAAGTAGCCGTGACGATCCAGACATTGCGCGGCAGGCTACGCAGGGATTTCCCGGTTTCAGATTTGGTCATGAGGGGCTCCAAGAGGAAGAAGGATTTCCTTGGAATATAACATATAAGACGAATTATGGGCGAATGTTAATGAAGGAGACTCTGCCTGGTCATAAGTGAACATACATTGATGCTTGAAATTGCTTACAGTATGGATATTGATCCGATCTGAATGTATCTATTGACCAACTCTATTGAGTCTATAAACAACCAATTTATCCACTACAGTCTCAAAAGTGTAATTTGCGTCAAAAAACGAAAAAAACTGGTCAAGTTTTGCAGTATTCCTTGAAATCCATTGGTCATTCGATAATTGAATATCTCTATGCGATGCATCTATGGGAGGAATTTCGGACGGGGAGTGAAATTCATCAGCTATTATCAATTCAGGTTTGTTTTCACTAACATCATGAAGGAAACCATCCACCAATTTTGGAGTGACCGGAGAATCCACGTAGAGAGGGTACCAGATCTGTGCAACCGGAGAATCCCTTTGTGCCATAAAATTAATTCCAGACTGACCACCCCAGATGAGGACTGTATCATCGGGATCCGTGTTGGCACGGATATAGTCCGCAATGGGATGGATCATCTGAATACCTGCTGAGCGATCGAACAATACTTTGTGAAATGAATTAACGTAAGTATGTAGATCAGCCTGGAAGTGGATCAATACCAGTCCGATCAGAACAGGTATTACCCAAACTAAGCGTTCATTAATTAACTTCAATAATTCCGGAGGAAAAAGGTACGGGGAAACAAAATTATAAAGCAAGCCGATCGTCAAAGACATGACAGGCAGCCAGGATAAATAATAATGAGGATAACTTCTTCCCGAAAGTGAGCTCAAAACCAATTCCACCGGCCAACCGATCACAATCAATAAGAGGATCGCATCTATGTTCTGCCCTTTTGCCTTATAACGCACAAGCATCCCCAAAGCAAGCAGGTAACCAGCCAGGGCGATCCAGGTTGTGGGACCAAGTTTATAAAAACCATATTTTAACCCCCTTACGATATCCAATTGTTCACCGCTGTAAGAAAAATTATAAAATATTGACGCTTCAAGCATGGCTCCCAGGGCATGGTTTACCGCAAAATATATGGCAACGCACCCCAATACCAATATAGCTGCAAGACCCCAGGTCAACATTTTACCAAGGAACCTTATTAGTTCCCTTCTGGATAACGAAACAATCAGTAACGTGAGCGCGATCGAGATCTGTACACCAATATTATTGGCTCGAAACAGGAAGCTGAGCGCCAGGGACAGACCGAGAATAAAATCATAAATCTTTTTTTGCTGCGAACGAAGGCTCATCCAAAAAACATAGATCGCAACGAAATTGAATAAAAGTGAATATTCTTCAGTGAAGTTGCCTCCATCCATGAGTTTATTAAAACCGATCAGCCAAATCGCCGTACCGAATAAAGCAGCCCCATTATTCCATAATTTCCGCATCAAAATATAACCTGTGAGGGCGGATCCAAAACCGAAAACAAACTCCAGGAACCAGACCCCCCAGCGTGTGCCATGACCAAGCCACAAACCCAAAGCGTTCAGGTAAAAAATGCCAGGAGGCTTCTGATCCCAAACATCGACATATGGGATCTTACCCTTCAAGATCAAGCTTCCGATATAGTTAAAACTGCCTCCATCCCGGTCAGGATAATCCACCAGTGGATTTGTTTGAACCAGCACTATTAGAACAAGGAGGGCCAACAGGACGATCAGAAGTCCATTTTGCAAAAACACAGTATTCTTTTTTGTGAACATATCCAACCCTTTTCCCATTCTATTCAGAAGCCCTCCTGAGAGGATGCTTCCGGATGATCTTTGATCTCAAGTAATTAATCGTAAAGCGAATAGTAATGCTATGAAACCATTATAACAGGCGTGGATTTTCCATGAGTGATCTGTTCATCCATCAATAGAGGTCCAGATCGATCTACTTCTCAGTCTCGACCCACATACGGTTGCCATCGGTGGAAACACGGACCCAGCCGGAATGGTCGGTGCGCAGGAGCGGGTACGACTTCACAGCCGACAAGGTTTCAGGGTCAGGCAATCCATAGGGGTCAGCGGCGGAAACGCTCAGGATGCTCAACCGGGGAGATAAATTGGCGATCCAATCCGGCGGATTGAGAGGGGCATACCCCGAATTTGCCAGAAGCAATACAGAGAGAGGTGCCAAACCGGGATCAGATCCGACAGCCTGCAGGCCATCAAAATCCATGCCAATGGGCAGCAGAGCACGGAAATTCTGCCAGGTGACCAGCAGCACAGACCCGCCCGGGTTGACAGCCAGGACTTTGAGGCTGGCTGAATCACCCAGATCCAGCTCCTGACCGGGCTCAGCCAGGGTTATTGGGATACTTTCAGAAACCAACCAGGATTGGAGCTGCATAGCTGAATAGGAAGCCTCGGACGCACCGCTCCACAAAACCGCCCCAGGAGGAAAGAGCTCCATTGCCCCAGGCAGGGATGTGACCTGGTCTTCTCGGGTGGAGGCCAGTACCAGAAAATCCAATCTGCGATCAAAAGGTGAAATATACCGGCCCAGCGCATCAGTCAAAACCGATCGAGCCGGACCTCCATTTACGAGCAGGTTTCGCCCGGAGGGAGTCTTGATGAGAACCGCATCGGCACTGCCTACATCCAGAAAAGTCAAGGTCAAATGGCCGACGGGACGCGAAAAAGATGTACGCCAGACCAGGAAAGTTAGAATGACCAGGCTGGTCAGGAGAACTGCCGGTCTGAGAATGGGACGCAGGATCTCTTTCAGGCGAATGGGAGTAAATGAAAGACCAAACAACAGGAAATAATAGATTACCACGAACAACAATGAAAAATCACCCAGAACAAGTACACCATTCGGAAGTCGGTTAAAAAACTCGACCACTCGAATGGTATAGGATGAGAAGGGCCAAGCCAGCCAGGCTGCAAGCTGCCCGAGTGGCAGATAGATCAACCCCAACAAGAGCGCCAGACCTGAGGCGATCATAACAGCGGGCTGGGCTGGAAGAATAAAGGGATTCGCCAGGAAAGATATCATTGAGATCCTTCCAAAATGATAGGCCATCAACGGCAAAGTGGTGACCTGGGCTGCAAGTGTAAAAAGCAGGTACTCAGCCAGGGGACCGGCTATTGCTTGAACCCGGGCTTGCGGCAAGCGGGTGGAGAGCCAGCTCACGGAAAATTCCTGCAAAGGGCTGGCGAACAAAACCAACCCGAGCGTGGCTGCAAAAGAGAGCTGAAACCCGACATCCCAGGGCAGGAAAGGGTTGAAGATGCACATCAGCCCGGCTACAAAACCGAGTGTGTTCAATCCATCCTGGCGCCTGCCAACCTGGCGTGCAAACAAGGCTGATCCGCCCATGATGGCTGAGCGTAAAACCGAGGCTTCCGCTCCGACCAAAAGGGTATAAAAGGCAATGCCGAGCACGGCTGCCAAGGCACCACGGCGGGGTCCCCACAAGCGGCTGAACAGAGTGGCGAACAAAGCAGCCAAAATGGCAATATTAAAACCGGAGATGGCGATGATATGAGTGGTGCCGGTATTATTAAAAGCCCTTTGCAGATCGGGGGACAGGCCCTGGTCCACTCCCAGCAGGATACCCGCCAGCAAGGAGGCTTCCGGCTCCGGGAAGATCTGTTTCAATGTTTTAAGAAGATGCCCTTTAATCGTAAAGATCAGCCTAAAGAGCGGGTTGCCGCTCCGAAAAGGCAAGGCACTGACCTGGTCTGCATACAAAGTGGAGTGAATACCCTGCCGAGCCAGGTAATCACGATAAGAGAAATCTCCATTTTCCAGTGGCGTGTTGAGATATCCCCGCATGAGCAATACATCACCCACCTGGAAGTCGGCGCCAGGTTGGGTGCGCACTTGCACCAAACCGTGCACCGGAAAGTTCTGACCACCCAATTCCAACCTGTCGATTTGGAGGCGCAGGTTGGTGTATGCATCGCACTGGTCGGGGGGAGCAATAAGCCAACCTGTCAGAGTGACTTTTTGATCGCGGTCGTTATACCAGGCTACAAATACCGGTGAAATTTCAGGTTGGGCAGCCTGAAAACGCCAGCCTCCAAGTGTAAGAGCCAGGAGCGATAGGCCAATCAGAAGGCGGTTGGAATCCGACAGGTTAAAGAATTTGAATCTCTTGTAAATAAGAACAGCAACAAGCAACGCCAGGGCGGAGAGACCCAACCAGATGGGATTTTGGAGGGGAACCTGACTGGCGAACAGCAAACCAGCCATAAAAGCGAGACCGAGAAAGAAGAGGGGACGTTGGGGCGAAGATTCCACCAGTGGATTTGCCTGTTTTATGATGATCTATTAATGAATGATGTGAAGGATAATGTCAATCAGGCAGGTTCTCCTGAATATATCACAATCGGATTGGAAGACCGGTTTAACCCTTCCAGCTTCGCCACCTCCCCCAAAATCGTGACTATAGATCTTGGGGAGAAATTATTCTACTTTGGAAGAATGATCAAGGTGTTGTGGATGATCGGTCCCAAAACGCCTGGCTGAGCGGGTTTTGGCTTTGATGGCTTCTTCCGCCCGATCGCGCGGTTTGGCAGTGGTGGTCAATGAATTGAGCAGGTCCGTGACTGCTGCGGAAATTTCTTCGACAGCTTGATCGAAGGTGGCCTGGTTGACTGCGGATGGTCTGGTGGACCCGGTGATCTTGCGGACGAACTGGAGGGAGGCAGCACGGATCTCATCCGGTGTGGCAGGGGGTTCGAAGTTGTGGAGGGGTTTTATGTTTCGACACATAATTCTCTTCCTGAAAAAATATATGCTCCCGAGAGGTGATTTTATACCAGTTCTGGAGATGAAGGTCAGAGATGACATCCAGATTATACAGTAATAGAATGGGTTGGAGGCTGATGTGGTCGATCTGACTAGTGATAGGTTTATAATATCATTCTTCCAAGCCAGGCAATCGTTGGGTTTCACTTTGTTACCAATTGTTTTATCAGTTACATCACCGCTTAACCCAACCTACCCAAGGTTCCCTTATTTTACGAGAAGACGACCAATTATCAGGAGAAGAATATGGATCCAGCCGCAAGTACCATCATCACATCCGCATTGGTGTTCTATTCGATCGGGGTATGGGGGGAACGAATCACTGGCCGGCTTAGATACTGGCACCTGGTCTTCTTTATTCTCGGATTGATCTGCGATACCTGGGGTACAGGTATGATGTTCAAATATGCAGGAGGGATGTCTTTTAATGTGCATGGGATCTCGGGTGTGATCGCCATCATGCTGATGTTCGTGCATGCAGCCTGGGCACTGGTGGTCTTACTCAAAAAGGACGAAAATGCCATTGTAAACTTCCATAAGTTCAGCCTGGTGGTATGGTTTATCTGGCTGATCCCCTATTTCAGTCCGATGTTCTTTAATATTGTTTATTAACCCAACCAGATAACAGCTCGGAACTTTGTCCAAAAATACAAGTCAAAATTTATTTAGAAATTGAGAAAAAAATCAATATATCGTCTAAATATGACCTTCAAGGTATATAATTGCCAGTGAAGGTCATTATATTTTTTTGAAATGAAAGAACCATGCAACCTAAAAAAATACTTGATAAATTGATCCTGGTAACCGGCGCGACCGGATATATCGGCGGAAGACTGGTGCCGCGATTGCTTGAAGGCGGGTACCGGGTACGCTGCCTGGTGCGCGACCCGAACCGTCTGCAGGGACGTCCCTGGCTGGACAAGGTGGAGATCTGCACCGGGGATGCTCTGAACGAAGAATCCCTGGTGGCAGCCATGCAGGGTGTAAATGTGGCTTATTATCTGATCCACGGGATACAGGGCGGAAAAGTCAATGCAGAACGTGATATGCAAGCCGCCCGAAATTTTGCCTGCGCGACCGAATCTGCCAATGTGGAGCAGATCATCTACCTGGGCGAACTTGTCGACCCGAGCGCCAACCTTTCTCCCTACTTGCGCTCGCGGCATGAAACCGGTTACCTGTTGCGCCAGGGAGGCGTGCAAGTGACCGAGCTGCGAGCCGGGATCGTGATCGGATCAGGCAGCCTGCTGTTCGAGATGATCCGTTATGTAACCGAACATCAGCCTGTCATGATCTGCCCGCGCTGGTGGTACACCCAGGCTCAACCGATCGCCATCCGCAACGTGCTGGATTACCTGGTAGCCGTACTGGAAACACCTGGCAGCAAAGGAAAATTGATCGAGATCGGCGGGGTGGACAGGTTATCCTATGCCGAGATGTGCAAGGGATATGCTGAATTGCGCGGCTTCAAACGCCTGATGATCCCTGCCCCGGTGTATGCGCCGCGGCTTTCAGCCTGGTGGGTGCATATGCTGACCCCGCTGCACTCGCGCGCCCTGCTACCATTGATCGAGGGTTTGAAAGCCAGGAGCGTTGTGCAGGACGACTCCGCCCGGTTGATATTCCCGGGCATAAAACTGCTGGATTACAAGACCGCTGTCAGCCTGGCACTTGGACGGGTTCAAAACGATGACGTGGAGACCTCCTGGGCGGATGCCCTTGTGACGAGCGCGGGTGACATCCAACCCTATACCTTCAGCTTGCAGGATGGCATGATGATCGAAGACCGCCGCAAACTGTTGGACCTTTCGCCGGAGAGTGTCTTCAAATCCTTCACCGGGTTGGGCGGCAGCCGCGGCTGGCTGTACCTGGATTGGACCTGGGATATTCGCGGCTGGCTGGATAAATTCTTCGGCGGTGTGGGTCTACGCAGGGGAAGGCGCCACCCGGATGTATTATATGTGGGTGATTCACTCGATTTCTGGAGGGTGGAAGCTGTCGAACCCAATCGACTGCTTCGCCTGCGGGCTGAAATGAAATCACCCGGCAAAGCCTGGCTGCAATTCCAGTCCATTCCGCAAGCGGATGGAAAAACCCTCCTGACCCAGATCGCCTATTTCGCCCCGCGCGGACTTTCGGGGCTGATCTACTGGTATAGCCTTTACCCGATCCACCTCTTTCTATTCAGTGGAATGATAGCCCGTATCGCAGAACGTGCCGCCCAATTGGAAGACCTGGAAAGAAAAAATGGCAACGTCACAACCTGACCACGGATCCCAAGAGCTTGTCCTGGTGACCGGAGCCAGCGGTTATATCGCCAGTCAACTGATCCCGCTCTTACTGGAGCACGGCTTGAAAGTACGCTGCCTGGTGCGCAACCCTGACCATCTTAGAACACGTAAATGGGTCAGCGAAGTTGAGGTTACAAGCGGAAACCTGACCCAACCTGAATCTTTATTACCAGCGTTGCATGGTGTATCCAGCGCATATTACCTGGTGCACAGCATGTCAAGTGGACAGGATTATATTGAACAGGACATAAAAGCAGCCCGGGATTTTTCGACCCTGGCAAAACAGGCGGGCGTGAAACATATCATCTACCTGGGAGGTCTGGCTGACCCGCAGGATGAAATTGCATCCCACATGCGGTCGCGGATCGACACCGGTCAGGCATTGCGCTGCGGGGGCGTGCCAGTGACCGAATTCCGAGCGAGTGTGATCATTGGCCCCGGCAGCATTTCCTTCGAGATGATCCGCTTTCTGACAGAACAATTCCCGATCATCATTTGCCCACATTGGATGCCCAACCTGTCGCAGCCAATCGCCATTCAAAATATCCTGGATTACCTGCTGGCTGCCCTGGACATACCAGAACCAGTTAACCAGGTTTTCGAGATCGGCGGAAGCGAAGTTATGCCGTATGCTGAAACCATGCTCCGCTATGCACGTTTGCGCGGCTTGCAACGCAAGGTGGTCATCCTGCCCTTCAATCCGGTGCGCATACTGGCTTTTTTTATGTCCTGGTTCACCCCGGTCCCGCGCGCCATCACCCGACCATTGGTGGAAGGTCTATGCAGCCACAGCATCATTCATAACGACTCAGCCCGGCAAGTTTTTCCGGAAATCCAACCGATGGGCTATGGCCAAGCTGTGCAATTGAGCCTGGAAAGGCTAATACCCAACCAGGTGGAACCGATCTGGAGACAGACAGAAATGCCTGTTCGATCCAGCAAGCACGCAGGTTTTTGCATCCTTCAGCGACAGGTTACCTCCAAGGCAGACGCCTGGGTTATCCTGGAAGCCATTCAAGACCGCTTTAAAAACAAAAATTATGAACTGGTCAATGCGGAAGAGTGGTTGTCGGGGTCAGCATGTGAGAAGATACTGTTGA
>Ga0172368_10001942_pt1 | contig 27194 bp, 29 predicted proteins | sample Lak11m_FD_114540 | JGI IMG/M metagenome (GOLD analysis project Ga0172368, IMG submission 114540) | Freshwater microbial communities from Kabuno Bay, South-Kivu, Congo - kab_022012_11m | ecosystem: Environmental > Aquatic > Freshwater > Lake | place: Democratic Republic of the Congo: South-Kivu...
ATAAAAGTGAGAGGTAAGAAGTTAGAAGTGAAAAGTAAAAAAAAATATTAACTTTTTAGTCTTGGACAAATCTGGCGAGCCGCTCTCTTTCTACCTTGACATATCTTTGATTTTTGGATAGCTTATATGCATTCAAGAGCGTTATTGTTATGAAATTTTTTATAGGGGGATTAAATGGAAAAGCTGCTTGAGAAGAGCAAGTATCTGATATTAATCGCAGTTGCCGCTTCGTTTGTGGCCTCTGCGGTTGCTTTTTTATGGGGCGGGGTTAAGGTTATTTTCATCTTAATAAATCTTATTAAAACTTACGGCAAGGATTTATCCGCTGCAGTTGCTCTTATAGAACTTATGGATACATTTCTTATCGCCATTGCTCTCCTCGTATTCTCGGTCGGCGTCTACGAGCTTTTTATAGAAGACCTGTCATTGCCCGAGTGGCTCGTGATACATAACCTGCACGACCTGAAGGCAAAACTCGGCAGCGTCGTGATTCTTGTCATGGCTGTTACGTTCTTAAAGCATCTTGTGGAATGGAGGGATCCGCAAGGCACATATTACTTCGGCATTTCAATAGCGGTTGTCTCAGCTGCATTGATTGCATTCAGCCATTTCGGCAAAAAAGACTGATATAATTAAACAATGCAACTTTTGGATCCTGCCTGACCGAGGTCTATTTATGCACTGGCACCAAAGTGATATAGAAGATGTATTTTTGCAGATGCGGTCGTCTCCCGCAGGCTTATCTTCCGATGACGCGCAAAAACGTCTTGCTGAATACGGCCCTAATGAACTGAAAGAGAAAAAGAAAAAATCCGCATTTGTAATGTTCCTGGGCCAGTTCAGGGACTTTATGATCGTTGTCCTTATTGCTGCGGCAATTATATCCGGAATCATCGGCGACCCTACGGATACCATCGCAATTGCCGTCATAGTTATCTTGAATGCCCTCATAGGCTTTATTCAGGAATACAGGGCTGAAAAGGCAATGGCTGCCCTCAAGAAAATGTCTGCTCCAACGGCGACCGTTATAAGAGACGGAGTCCATGCCGCTATTCCGGCGTCAGAGATTGTTCCCGGAGATATTGTATTGCTTGATGCAGGAAGTTTTGTCCCGGCTGACATGAGACTGATTGAGACGGCACAGCTAAGAATAGAAGAGGCGGCTCTTACCGGAGAATCCGTCCCTGTTGATAAACATACCTCTGCGCTTCATGATGCGACAATTCTATTGGGCGACAGAAGGAATATGGCATATAAGGGAACTATGGTTTCTTATGGAAGGGGAAGCGGCGTCGTCATCGCAACAGGCATGGATACGGAGCTTGGAAAGATTGCAACCATGCTTCAAGAAGAAGAGGAAGTAAAGACTCCGCTTCAAAAAAGGCTTGCGGTATTCGGCAGAAGGATTGCCCTGGCGGTCCTTGCTATATGCGCGATAGTCTTCAGCATCGGAATTCTCAGGGGAGAGCAGCCTATGGTGATGTTCCTGACCGCAATATCGCTTGCGGTTGCCGCGATACCCGAGGCGCTGCCTGCAGTTGTGACCATCTCGCTTGCGATAGGCGCGAGAAAGATGGTTAAGCAGAATGCCCTGATAAGAAAACTGCCTGCGGTTGAAACGCTCGGCTCAGTCACATACATATGCTCTGACAAGACCGGCACTCTTACGCAAAACAAAATGCGCGTGGAAGAGATGTACGTGGATGGAAAAGTGATAAGCTATCAGCAATCAGCTATCAGCAAACAGCCGATTCACCCATTAACCGATTCACCCATTCACCTGTTGTTCACGGCTCTTGCCTTGAGCAATGACGCGAAACCGGATAAAGACGGCAATATTATCGGCGACCCGACAGAGGTTGCTCTTTTTTCTATTGCAAAAGATAACGGCTTTGATAAATCCGCGCTTGAAGAATCATTCCAAAGGGTTGAAGAGATTCCCTTTGATTCCGAAAGAAAATGCATGACAACATTTCACAAGATACATGATGCAGGATTCAGACAACACCCCCCTCAGTCCCCCCTTGATAAGGGGGGAATTAAAGGGGGGTATCTTGCATCTTGCATCATGCATCGTGCATCGTTCGTTTCCTTTACCAAAGGCGCTATAGAAGCCATTATGGATAAGGCCGATGATATTCTTACCTCAGAGGGCCTAAAACCGGTTAACAAAGACGAAATGCATCTTGTGAATGAAAAGATGGCCGCCGACGGATTAAGGGTGCTTGGTATTGCAATTAGAGGCTGGAATGAGGTCCCCTCCGATATGTCTCACGAGAATGTTGAAAAGGGGCTGACCATAATCGGGCTTGTCGGGATAATGGACCCTCCGAGAGAAGAGGCAAAGGAGGCAGTCTCAATATGCAAAAAAGCCGGAATAATCCCCGTCATGATTACCGGCGACCATCCCATTACCGCCTGGGCTGTTGCAAGAAGAATAGGGATTATTGAAGAAGACGATGTGCATTTTAATACCGTGACAGGCCGAGAGCTTGAAAAATTATCCTTAAAAGAATTTGAAGCGAGGGTTGAAGAAATAAAGGTCTATGCGCGTGTTGCGCCGGAACAGAAATTAAAGATAGTCAAGGCGCTTCAGGATAAAGGGCAATATGTGGCGATGACAGGCGACGGCGTGAATGACGCCCCTGCGCTCAAGAGGGCTGACATAGGCGTTGCCATGGGAATTACGGGCGCCGACGCGGCAAAGGAAGCAAGCCACATGATACTCCTTGATGATAATTTCGCGACTATTGTGAGGGCTGTAAAAGAGGGAAGAAAGATATATGACAACATAAGAAAGTTCGTAAAATATCTCCTATCAACAAATTCCGGAGAGATATGGACTCTTTTCCTTGCTCCTTTGATGGGGCTTCCGATACCTTTGCTTCCTATCCATATACTCTGGATAAATCTTATGACCGACAGCCTTCCTGCGCTGGCGCTTTCTGTTGAGCCTGCTGAAAGCGATCTAATGAAGAGGTCGCCGAGAGACCCTAAGGAAAGCATATTTGCGGGAGGGCTCGGATTCTTTGCGATATGGGTGGGGCTTTTGATGGCAGCGCTCACCTTGTCTGTTCAGGCCTGGTCTATTATGACAAGAAATGCCCACTGGCAGACAATGGTATTCACGGTATTATGCCTTACCCAGCTTGGCAATGCCTTTGCGATAAGGTCTGAAAAAGAATCAATATGCAAGATAGGATTTTTTTCAAACAAGGCCTTGCTCGGCGCGGTCCTTCTGAGCTTTATCCTGCAGATGGCAACGATATACGCGCCTTTCCTTAATCCTATATTTAAAACAGAGCCGTTGAGTTTTAATGAACTGATGATTACAATAGCTGTGTCGTCTGTTGTGTTTTTTGCGGTGGAGATTGAAAAGTTTTTCAGGAGGAAGAAATGGCTCGGGTACTGATGGAGACCGATTTAAAAGATGTGAAATTTCTAAGGCGCGGGAAGGTGCGTGATGTTTATGAGATAGAGGGCTATTTTCTTATAATCGCTACCGACAGAGTATCCGCGTTTGATGTGGTCCTTCCGAACGGGATTCCGGATAAAGGCAAAATCCTTACGCAAATATCTGTCTACTGGTTTAGCCGGATGAAGGACCTAATAGAAAACCATATTGTCGCAACAGACGTAAAAGATTATCCGCAGGTTCTGCATAAGTACAAAGACGTGCTTGAGGGAAGGAGCATGCTCGTTAAAAAAGCAAAGCCGATGCCTGTTGAATGCATTGTGAGAGGTTATTTATCGGGTTCGGGCTGGAAGGAATATAAAAAATCAGGCGCGGTTTGCGGCATAAAACTTCCTGAGGGGCTTGTTGAATCCTCAAGGCTTGACGAGCCTATATTCACTCCAAGCACGAAGGCAGAAGAAGGCCATGACATAAACATAAGTTTTGAGGAGATGAAAAAGATAGTAAGCGAAGAAACCGCAAACAGGCTCAGGGATACAAGCCTAAAGGTCTATAAAAAAGCGCGGGAGATGGCGGAGAAAAAAGGAATAATCATTGCGGATACGAAGATGGAATTTGGAACCTTAGAAGGGTCAAAGGGTTCATCCTTCGCAGCGCTACGGAGAATGGATCAAAGGGTCTCCGCGCTCGGGCGGATTCGTCGCCTCGGGCGACTCGCCGAGGAGAGCCGAGGCGAAGAAGGGTCAAAGAGTGAAGAAGTGTCAAAGTTGATATTGATAGATGAATTGCTGACGCCTGATTCATCGCGCTTTTGGTCTATGAAAGACTACAAGCCCGGGAAAAGCCAGGACAGCTTTGACAAGCAGATTGTGCGCGACTATCTTTTAACCCTTGACTGGAACCAGACCTATCCCGGCCCCAAACTTCCGGATGAGATTGTGGAAAAAACTGCCGCAAGGTATAGGGAGATATTGGGGATATTGACGGGATAAATTACCACGTCAGCGATAGTATGGTTTTAATATCGGACTGAAGCTTATTGAATTTGCATTTCAGCGCCAGGCATTGTTCCGAGCGGTAACAGTTGCCGTTTTTTATAACGACATGGGTATATATCCCTGTCTCCTCGGCGTAAGGGCAGGGGAGGTGAAGTTTTCTTGTGCTCTCTGAATAGTGCTTGTTCCTGACGGCGGATTTCATGAATTTTTAGCTGTTCTTTAATCTCGCAAGCATCAGCCCTATGTATTTGTTAAGCGGATTGCCTCTTGAGAGAAAAGGCAAAGGAGGTTTTTTTCTTGTGCCGAGTTTTTTTATTTCCCACAGCAGGTCGTGGTTAGCGCTGTCAACCTTTAAGCCGTTATTGAATGCTGCGAGGGCGGCTTTTTTTTCTCCCGCTGCGATATACGCCCTGCCGAGGTTAAAATAAAGCGTAGCGTGGATGGATTTGGTAATAGGCGGAAATGCAAGGTCCAGTCTTTCCATAGCCTTCTTGCATATATTTATGCCCCTGGTATATTTTTTATCAACAATTGCTGTGAGACAGCCGTAGTAGGATACAATGAGCGGGTCTTCAGGGTATTCTTCAACAGCTTCTCTTAACATCTTTAAGGCTTCCCTGTTGTTTTTTCTTGCGATGAGTTTTTTTGTGGCGTCCAAATATTCTGTCTTTTTTCTGCTTTGGTTAAGCATGATTGTAAATTCTTCAACTGATTCTCTATGATGTCTTTCCATTGCGTCGCGGAGTTTATCTTCGTAATCTTCCTGTTCCGGTATGTCAGGGCAATCAGCCTGCTTTGAATAAACTATTTCCCCTTTATGGTAAATGCGAGTTGTAAACGTAGGTTCTTTGGGCCCGCCGTGTTCCGTCTGGACATGATAGTTTTTTTCTCCAAGCTTAATATTCACATTAAACCTGAGAGGGAGGTCCGAAGTAATGCGCAATTCGCCTGATTTCTCCGTCATATACCTCATTATGTAACAGGATTTTAACAATTAAATCAAGTCCCGCTAAAACCTGAGAGTTCTAACGGACTAAGACTAAAAGATAAAACATCTTATATAATATCATATGCTTATTCTCGGAATAGATACATCATGCGACGACACTGCTGCTGCGGTTGTTTCCGGCTCGCCCGATTCCCGCCTCGGGCGGGTCGCCGAGGAGACGCCCAAAGGCGAAGAGAACAGCGTCAAAATCGTTTCCAATATTGTTTCAAGTCAGACGGAAATTCACAAAAAATACGGTGGTATAGTTCCCGAACTTGCATCCAGGAAACACATAGAAATGATACTGCCTGTTGTTGATGAGGCGTTGAAAGGCGCAGGCGTAAAACTTAATGACCTCTCTGCAATAGCGGTATGTAAGGGCCCGGGGCTGATAGGCTCTCTGCTTGTAGGATGCTCCTTTGCAAAGGCCTTGTGTTTTTCAAGGGATATTCCTATGGTTGCGGTAAATCATCTTGAGGGCCATATCTTTTCCTGTTTTCTGGAAGAGCATGGACCGGAATTTCCGTTTCTGTCGTTAATCGCGTCAGGGGGCCACACGAGCCTTTATCGTGTTGAAGGATTTGGAAGGTATAAAGAACTCGGCAGGACCAGGGATGATGCGGCAGGCGAGGCTTATGACAAGGTTGCAAAACTTCTGGGGTTCGGTTATCCCGGCGGCCCCATAATTGATAAACTTGCATCCGAAGGAGCCCCCGGGGCAATAGATTTTCCGAGACCGTATCTTCTGGAGTCATTTGATTTCAGCTTCAGCGGGCTGAAGACGGCAGTGAGAGTAGCTATCAGCGGTCAGCACTCAGCAGTACCCCCCCTAAGCCCCCCCTTGCTAAGGGGGGGATGGGGGGGTGACTCTCAACTCTCAACTCTCAACTCTCAACTCATTAAGGACATTGCGGCCTCATTTCAGGCGTGCCTGGTTGATGTGCTTGTGAGAAAGACTGAATGGGCTATACGGAAAGAGGGTATGAGGCGTGTCACCCTTGCCGGAGGTGTGGCTGCCAACAGTGAATTGAGGAAACGAATGAAGGAAATGGGCGATGAAATGAAGGCTGACATATTTATCCCATCCGTAAATTTATGCACTGATAACGCCGCAATGATCGCTGCAGCGGGATATTACCGTTTTTTAGCTAAAGACTTCGCAGGAATAGAATTGAATCCCAAGGCATACCTGCCGCTTTAGATTCCCGGCTAATACAGCGCTCTTACAAAGCTGATGTATTCCTGAGGCGGGTCTATGATTTCAAGCCCTATGCTGTCAGTAAGCCTATCAGGCGGTATCTTGTAATAGGCCCATTTTATTCTTCCTCTGAGGTGGATGTTCCCTCCGCTTGAAAGCTTGAGCCTTAATTCAATCTCTGCAGCCGGAGCATATTTTCTGTTATCAGATGAACTTGCAGTGAGCATATAGATGCCTGATTCCGAGATGTTTTCAATGAAGACTGCGTGCCTTTCATCGCCTGAGATGCGCTCTGCCTTAAGATTGACCCTTATCCTTTTAAAACGCCTTCTTTCCATGGCGGTATTTTAGCACATCCTGCCTTAAAGTAAAGCCCTTATATCTTCTTTTTTCTGAAGATGAGAATTGCAGTAAAAGCGGAGATGAACAGCAGAAAGCTTATCCCCTGAGATATTGAGATATTTCCAAATATAAATCCTCTTATCTCATCGCCTCTGAAGAATTCTACGATGAACCTGATGACGGAATAGATTAAGAGATAGGTCCAGAACAACTGGCCTTTGAATGACTGGTGTTTTCTTAAAACTATCAGAATAATGAAGTTCATGAATTCCCCTGCTGATTCATATAATTGAGTAGGGTGCAGGGGTATGCCTAACCTTGCGAGGGAATCAGGGTTTGTGAATGTCACGGCCCAGGGAATATTTTCCGCGTGCTCGCCGTAGCAGCATCCGGCCGAGAAGCAGCCAAGCCTTCCGATAGCATGGCCTATTGCAAGCGACGGCGCAAAAATATCCGCAGCGCCCCAGATATCAAGCCCCTTCTTTTTTGCATACCAGATAGCGACGGGGATTGCGAATATAACGCCTCCGTAGAATACAAGGCCGCCCTGCCATATCTTGAATATATCCAGAGGATTTCTCAGAAAAGGGCCTGCCTCAACAAGCACAAAGAAAAGCCTTGAGCCTATTATCGCAGCAATAAGCATATAAAAGCCGAGGTCAACGATTTTATCCGCAGGAATCCCCTGTTTCTTTGCCTGTCTTACGGCAAGGGCAAGCCCAAGGATAAAGCCTATGGCGATAAGAACGCCGTAGGTGTGTATCGTCAACGGCCCTATTCTGATTAATACCGGATGCATATCACTTCATGAATTCAAAATTTAAAATTAAAAGTGTAAAATTTCGGAATCTAAATATTTTTGAATTTTGAATTGTAATTTTTAATTTTAAACTTTGCATTTTTAATTCTTTCCGGATTTGCCTGTAAACAATGACATGAAAATAAGCCCGATTCCTATTGTCAAGGCCGAGTCTGCGACATTAAATGCCGGCCAGTGAAACCTGCCGACAAAAACATCTATAAAATCTCTTACAGAGCCATAAAAAAGCCTATCTATAAGATTTCCGATTGCGCCTCCGAGAAGCAAAGAAAGCCCGAGCTTATCCTCCTGGCCTCTTATCAGCATGAATATTATTACCGCTATTGCCAGCAGGGAAATGATAATGAAGCCCTCATTGCCGAAACTCTTGAACATCCCGAAAGCTGCGCCCTGATTCCTTAGGTTGACAAAATTAAGGAACGGCCAAACCTCTATGGACCCGGCCGGGTTTATGAGTTTATCTGTGAGATATTTTGTTATCTGGTCTGATATTACAGTAAGAAGTGTCAGAGCAAAGTATACTCTCTTCATTTAATGACATTATAACATTTCCGGCAAAGCTCCGGCGCATCGCTGAAGGTGCCGACTGCCGTGCTCCAGTTCCAGCAGCGCGTGCACTTTTTGCCTTCAGCGCGCTCAACTACGACAGACATGCCTTTTATCTCTTCGCTTTCATAAGCGCCTTCTATTTTCCCTGAGGCAGGCATTATCCCGGCGGCAGAGACAATGAACAAGGCAGGAAGGAATTCCTTATATTCATTGAGCAGGTTAAATTCATTCTCCGGAAGATGCAGAACCACCTTTGCCTCAAGGGAGTTTCCTATAAACTTATTCTGCCTCTTTATTTCAAGCGCTTTGTTTGTCTCATTTCTTATAGCTATTAGTTTTGACCATTTCTCCTCAAGCGCAGAATTAATATATCTTTCATCTGCCTTGGGGAATGCCGAGAGAAACACGCTCTCTTCTTTTTCTGAGTTCTTACTTCCCGCTTCCCACTTCCCGCCTCGGCGGGTCGCAGAAGGAGACCCACTTCCTACCTCTGACTTTATATATCTCCATATCTCTTCCGCCGTGAAAGATAGCACCGGAGCCATCAGGACTGTCATGGCCGAGAGTATTTTGTTTAAGACCCATTGCGCGGCCCTTCTTTCTTTTGAATCGGTCTTGAAGGTGTAAAGCCTGTCCTTCAGGATGTCAAGATAGAACGAGCTCATGTCCACTACGCAGAAGTTGTGAAGGAGATGATACACCTCATGGAAATCAAACCTCTCGTATGAAGATGTGATTTTTACAGTCAGGGTCTCAAGCCTTGACATGGCCCACCTGTCTATCTCAAGCAGGTCCTTGCTGTAATCTTTTCCGTCAAAATCATTAAGATTGCCGAGCAAGAACCTTGCCGTATTCCGTATCTTTCTATACGCCTCTGTAAGCCTGTCAATTATCTCTTTTGATATTCTTACATCGTCCCTATAATCCTCGGCAGAAACCCAGAGCCTGAGAATCTCCGCGCCGTTTGCCTTTATTATCTCCTGCGGGGCGACAACATTGCCGAGGGACTTTGACATCTTTTTCCCGGAGCCGTCCATTACGAAACCGTGCGTAAGGGCCGTCCTGTAAGGCGATGTCCCCTTTGTCCCGACCGACGCGAGCAGGGAGCTCTGAAACCATCCCCTGTGCTGGTCGCTTCCCTCAAGATACATGTCAGCAGGCCATGAGAGTTTGGGGTTTTTCTCCATAACTGCGGCGTGGCTTACGCCTGAATCAAACCATACGTCCAGTATGTCCATTTCCTTTGAAAAAGACGCGCCGCCGCATTTTCCGCATTTATAGCTCGAAGGCAGAAATTCCTCAGCCCTTTTTATGAACCATATATCAGCCCCGTTTTCTTCAACGGCCTTAGTTATCGAATCCAATACTGAATTGTCTTTTACAAACTCTCCGCAGCTCTGGCATCTGATAAGGGTTATGGGCACTCCCCATGCCCTCTGCCTTGATATGCACCAATCAGGCCTGCCTGAAACCATGTTGTGTATCCTGTCTCTGCCCCATTTGGGAATCCAGTTGACCTTATCAATTTCCTCAAGACACTTTCCTCTGAGGTTGTTATGTTCAACCGAAATGAAGCACTGCTCTGTAGCGCGGAATATTACAGGTTTCTTGCATCTCCAGCAGTGAGGATAAGAATGCGTTATCTTTTCTTCCTTTATCAGGGCCTTCTTGCTTTTCAATATTTCGATTATCTGCGCGTTTGCCTTGAATACAAATTGCCCCTCAAGTTCAGGCACGGCTTTTGTGAATTTACCTTTGTCATCAACGGGGGCGTAAATGTCGAGCCCGTATTTCAGGCCTGTCTCATAGTCGTCTTCGCCATGCCCCGGCGCTATGTGAACAATTCCAGTTCCTTCCTCAAGAGAAACAAATTCTCCGAGAACAGCCTGCGATTTCCTCTTTATAAAAGGATGCTCAGCGTTAATCCCCTCAAGCTCCTTGCCTGTTATCTTTGCGATAATTTTTCCGTCAAGGCCGATTCTTTCTTTAAGCGCTTCAAGCCTTCCCTCGGCAACGATATGGACCTCATCGCCCACTTCAACGGCAGCATAAACAAGTTCAGGATGAAATGCTACCGCAAGATTCGCAGGCAGCGTCCACGGAGTCGTAGTCCAGATGACAAAGAAAATGTTTTTGCCTGTCAAAGAAGGCATTTTAACTTTTAACTCTTCACTCTGAACTTTAAACTTAACAAAAACCGACGGCGATTCTTTGTCCGCGTATTCAACCTCAGCCTCTGCAAGCGCGGTAACGCATGAGGGGCACCAATGAACAGGTTTTTTGCCCTTATAGACATAGCCCCTTTTTACGAATTCCGCGAATTCCCTGACAATCGCGCCTTCATAGCCGTAGGACATTGTGAGATACGGCTCCTCCCAGTCGCCCATTACTCCAAGCCTCTTAAATTCCTCTCTCTGAATATCTACGAATTTTGCGGCGTATTCCTTGCAGAGTTTTCTTTTTTCAAGGATATCTATCTTGTCCTTTTTTTCTCCAAGGTTTTTATCCACCTGAAGCTCAATCGGCAGCCCGTGGCAGTCCCATCCCGGGATATAGGGCGAATAAAACCCTTGCATGGATTTGAATTTTACGATTATGTCTTTCAGAATTTTATTCAAGGCGTGTCCTATATGAATATGCCCGTTTGCATAGGGAGGCCCGTCATGAAGGATATAATGTCTGCCGCCAGAGTTCTTCTCCTGCAGCTTTTCATATACCTTATTCTCTTCCCAGAACTTGAGCGTCTCGGGCTCCTTCTGCGTAAGGTTTGCCTTCATCGGGAAGCCTGTCTGCGGAAGATTAAGCGTGTCTTTGATGTCTTTGCCTTCCATTATTTCTCTTCAGCCTTTTCTTTCTTCTGCGCGGCCCTTTCGGCGATTATCTTCTGCGCCTGATGCGAAGGCACTTCCTCATAATGCGAAAATTCCATGGAATATAATCCCCTGCCTGAAGTAAGGCTGTGAAGCTGGTTCGCGTACGTCAGCATCTCGGACATCGGGACTAATGCGCTTATCTTCTGGCTTCTGGCCTGAGATTCAACTCCCTGCACCTTTCCTCTTTTTGAATTTAAATCGCCTATGACTGCGCCGAGTGTCTCGTCAGGAGTTGTAATCTCTATCTTCATTATAGGTTCAAGCAGGATGGGCTTTGCGTTTTCAACAGCTTTTTTTATGGCTAATGAGCCGGCGATCTTAAACGCCATTTCAGATGAGTCCACGGTGTGATATGAGCCGTCATAAAGCGTTACCTTTACATCCACCATGGGATAACCGGCAATTATTCCTTCGTGCATTGCATCCACGATTCCCTTTTCAACGGCAGGGATGTATTGCCGGGGTATCGCGCCTCCGACTATGTCGTCAACAAATTCAAAACCCTTGCCTCTCGGCAGAGGCTCTATCTTTATCCGGCAGTCTCCGTATTGCCCTCTTCCGCCGGATTGCTTTTTGTATTTGCCCTGCGCGTCGGCTGCTGTCTTGATGGTTTCCCTGTAAGGAATTTTCGGAGTTTTCATTACAACCTCAACGCTGAACTTTCTCTTTAACCTTTCAAGCGCAACCTCGAGATGCACCTGCCCCATGCCGGAAAGTATCATTTCTTTTGTCTCTTCATCCCTGTGGAACTTGATGGTAGGGTCCTCCTCAAGAATCCTGTGAAGCCCGGTGCTGACTTTTTCTTCGTCGCCTTTGCTCTTGGGCGCGATGGCGTATGAGATTATCGGCTCTGCGAATTTAACTTTTTCAAAAACTATCGGATGCGCCTCGTCAGAGAGCGTGTCCCCGGTATTTGTCTCCTTAAGTTTTGAGACAACGCCAATCTCGCCGGGGCCCAGGCTGCTTGCAGGTATCTGCTTTTTGCCGAGGAGGTAAAATATCTGGCCTATCCTTTCTTTCGCGCCTGTTGTTGCATTCAGCACGGTTGAATCAGCCTTTAGAAGGCCTGAGTAAACTCTGAACAATGACAGCTTTCCTGCATAAGGGTCTGCAATGGTTTTAAAAACATAAGCCGCAAACGGCTCTTTTTCATCGGGTTTTCTCTGAGCCTCTTTCGCATCTTTCGGATTTTTGCCTTTAATCGGGAATATCCTTACAAGGTCCGCAGGAGAGGGCAGGCAGAGTATTATCGCATCCAGAAGCTGGGGGATACCGATGTTTTTGGTTGCAGAACCGCATACAACAGGAATAAATCTCCTTGACAAGGAGCCCTCTTTTATCCCTTTTATGACTTCCTCCTGCGTCAGCTCGCCGCCTTCAAGATATTTTTCAAGAAGAGCATCCTCTGATTCAGCGATTTTCTCCACAAGTTTTTTTCTGAATTCCTGAGCCTCTAAGAGCATATCAGCGGGTATGTCCGATTCCTCCGCCTTAGGCGGATTGCCGCCTGAAAATTTATATGCCTTCATATTAATAAGATTGATTATTCCGCTGAAGGTCTCTCCCGCGCCTATCGGAATCTGCAGAGGAATGCCCTCGGTCCCGAAGGATTGGGCGAGTTCATCGAGCGCCCCGGGAAAATTGGCAGATTCCTTATCCATCTTATTTATGAAAACAATCCTTGGTATTTCATATTCGCAGGCGTATTTCCAGACCTTCTCGGTCTCCGCCTTAACGCCTGATATGGCGCTGACTATTACAACTGCTCCGTCAACGGCCTTAAGGCTTCCTCTGGTGTCTTCAACGAAATTTATGAATCCTGGTGTGTCAATCAGGTTTATGCGGTGGCTGTTCCAGTCGCAGAAGCCGAACGAAGACGTGATGCTTATCTTTCTTGATATTTCTTCAGGCTCGCAGTCTGTTGTCGTATTTCCTTCCTCAACGCTGCCGAGCCTGTCAATAGAGCCTGAATCAAAGAGCATTGCCTCGGTCAATGATGTTTTTCCTGCTCCGCCGTGAGCGATTACCGCGACATTTCTGATTTTATTAACATCAAATTTAGCCATAAAACCCCCTTGTATAAGTTGAAAATACGGTGAATTGGTGAATCGGTGAATCGGAAAAAACTTATTTACCCATTCACCTATTTACCTATTCACCCATTCACCATTCTTTTTTGATTTTTATTCCAAGATTTCTTCTATAACAGGCTTTGTTTCTGTTTTTTTCTCTGCTTTGCGGCTCCAGAGCTTAAGGCCTAAAAATGCAATCACTAAAAAACCGAAACCGAATATTGCCGACAGCACATCGGGGTCTATATTTTTAAAATACTTGCTGATGATTTCTTTTCCGAGGACCGCGCCTGCAACCAAAGCTGCCGCAGGAATGCCGTAAACAAGAATGGAACCCTTAAGATATGTGTAGGACTTTACTACAACCCGGACTTTTTGCCCTTCTTTTGCATGCGCCTTGTTCACAGCCTCTAGCTCCATGGTTTGCTCTTCGGGTTTGCAGGCGCCTGCAGTGCAGCCTTCACACACGCTTTTTCTCGGCACGGAGACTTTTGCCATAACTCCCTGAATGCTTTTCACTAGTCCGATTTCTTCCATAGCAATAGCATTTTAACATAAGAAGTTTTGAAAAATCTTGAAGTAGATATCAGGCTTTTTTATATGCAAGCGTTAAGAAATGATTTAAGCTTTTTTTGAATCGCAGTAATTCTGTTGAAGGCGGAGATTGCGCTATTGCCTGCTTTGACGCTTTTAAGATTTCACTTTTTCTGATTCTGAATTTCCTTGTAAGAAAAATAGCATCATAAATATCCTTGTCTCTGAATACCCTGAGTTTTGAGATTATCAGGTCTAACGGCGAAAGCAAGAATATTTTGATATTCTTTGTTTTTACTAGGTTAAGAGGCACTGTCCGCTCTCTGTAACCTTCGGGGATGTCTATCATGCTCCACCTTGATATGTCTGTTGATAATTCTGCGGGGAACCTGATTTTTTTCTTAAGTTTCTCTATTGTTTTAAAATCAGCGTCTATTTCTGCATCAATGTCAAGAGTGGATCTTTCCTCTAACCCGTAGGCGATTGCCGCAAGACCGCCGCAGAGTATAATACGGAGCTCTTTTACCCCAGCCTTTTGAGCGGCGATGTCAATGGTTTGAATAACACTTTTTAGCTTATCAATTCCAATACTTCTTTCCATCTTAAATCATCACCCCTGTTTGATTTTATAAAAGCCTCGGGGGTTGCTTCTGCAGAACGAGAAAGGAAAAGGTTTTTAAGAGCAATTCTTTTGCCTAATAAAAGCTTGGTTAATTCTTTGTATGTAGAGGTAAAGAAAAATGCCTTATTGTATTCATTAATAAATAATGGCTTATTTTTCCGTGCAAGGTTTTTTAGAACACTTTTCCATTGTTTTTTAGGGTTTAAGGCTATATAAATCCATAACAGTCCGCTTGAAAGAAACCTATTTGTAAATTCTTCAAGATTTCTGTCATCGGCATTATGAAAATAAATTTCTCTTAGAACAGCTTTTTTCATAGGTATAGTTTACTGAATTTACATACTCTTGACAATCTTTATGTTGTCTGACATAGTTTTTATGTGAGTGAAGCGATTCCAATTGTCATCTTTCTGCTTTCTATAGGGATGCAGCTTGCCGCTGCGATAATCGCCCTGATCATCGCCTTTTTAATGCTTGTGGGCGTTCTGCGCATAAGGCAGTATTTCCAGTCTGCTAAAACCCTTGAGTTCCAGCTTTTCTATGCGCAGAAGATGGAGGCTATAGGCCAGATTGCCGGAGGCATTGCCCATGATTTCAATAATATCCTTACTGCAATTATCGGCTATGCAGGCGTAATGCAGATGAAGATGAAAGAGGACGATCCCCTGACAGAGGCAGAGATTGCAGAGATAAAACCTCCAAAACCCGAGGCGCTGCTTAAAGGCGCGGAGACGATTCTTAGCAAAGCCTCTCTCGCCGACAGCCCTTCTGAAAAAAGTAAGAGAGGTGCTGGATAAAAAAGGGTGAATGGGTGAATCGGTGAATAGTAAAGCTATCTCAGTTTTAGGCGATGAATTATAAGACCGGTATATTTATTTAGAAAGTTTTTTCTTGGGAGGAAGGAGAAAACCGGTTTTCTCCTGATGCCGAGACTGTCAAGTATCTGTTTTATCTCCTGGTTATCTCCGAATGAAAGGCCTTTCCTGAATGTGTCTATGGCGTCTAATCTTTTTCCTGCGTTCAGATAAATTCTGCCGAGATTCAGATAATGCGCTGGATTTTCAGGCTCTCTTGCAAGCGCCTCATTGCAGAGCGCTAAGGCCTCTGTTATTTTCCCTCTTTCTTCTGCAATGCAAAAACCGAGATAGGACTGGAGTTCAGGAGTTTTTTTGAAAGTGTATGCCTTTTCAAAGCACGCAAGCGCGCTGAGAAGATTTCCGTCTTTAAGAAAGGCAAGTCCTTTTTCAAATAATTCGTCAGCTATCATAAAAGCCTAATAGCCGTTTATCCATCTTCCTTCAGCAGCTTATATTCAATGCTGTCCACAAGCGCCTGCCAGGACGCCTCAATAATATTTTCGGAAACCCCTACAGTGCCCCATCTGTTTTTTTCGTCCCCTGATTCAATGAGAACTCTGACCTTTGCGGACGTCCCCCTGCCTGTTGTAAGAACCCTGACCTTATAGTCAAGGAGTTTCACTTCCTTTAATTCCGGATAAAATTTATCAAGCGCCTTTCTCAGGGCGTTGTCCAGGGCATTTATAGGGCCTGCGCCGGTTGCAGCCGTATGCTCTGTTTTGCCTCCGACCTTCATCATTATCGTCGCTTCGCTCAAAGGGATTTCTCCCTCTCTCCTTTTTTCAACAATTAGCCTGAAGCCTACCAGGTCAAAGAATTTCCTGTGCAGGCCGAGGGCCTTTTTCAGGAGAAGTTCAAATGACGCCTCCGCGCCTTCAAACTGGAATCCCTGATGCTCCAGGTCTTTCAGGTTATTCAGTATGTCCTGAAGCTGCGGAGAATCGGGATCAATTTGTATGTCAAACTCTTTTGCCTTTCGCAAGATGTTGCTTTTGCCCGCAAGATCCGAGATTAAAACCCTGTGAGAATTGCCTACAAGCTCGGGCCGTATATGTTCGTAGGTCTCAGGCCTTTTCATAACCGCGCTGACATGTATGCCTCCCTTGTGCGCAAAGGCGCTGTCGCCTACAAAAGGCTGGCGTTTGAAGTGCCGGATGTTGGCTATTTCATTTACAAATCTTGAGACTTCCCTGAGCTTCTTTATCTGCGCGTCGCTGACGCATTTTATGCCGAGCTTAAGCTGGAGGTCCGGTATTATGGAGCAGAGATTTGCATTCCCGCACCTTTCGCCGAGGCCGTTGATTGTGCCCTGAACCTGCGATGCTCCCACTTTTACCGCAATAATAGAATTCGCAACCGCGCACTCGGAATCGTTATGAGCGTGTATGCCGATAGGAACTTTAATCTTTTCCATCACTGCGGATGTTATTTTCTTTATGTCGTCAGGCATTGTTCCGCCGTTTGTGTCGCAGAGCACCAGGCAGTCTGCGCCGGCGTCTTTTGCGGATGCCAGGCATTTCAAGGCGAAGGCCTCATTGTCCTTAAATCCGTCAAAGAAATGTTCCGCGTCAAAAAATACCTGGTCGGCGTATTTTTTAAGATGAGAGACGGAGTTGTGGATTATGTCAATGTTTTCGCTGTTGGATATTTTCAGGGATTCTTTTACATGAAAATCCCAGGTCTTCCCGAATATCGTTATTGCCGGCGCTTCAGCTTCTATGAGGGATTTGATATTGACGTCGTCTTTGACCTTGTGTTTTGGTCTGTGTGTGCTTCCAAAGGCAACTATAACGGAATTTCTAAGCTTTAGCTTCTTTGCCTTCCGGAAATATTCCGCATCCTTGGGGGTTGCCATCGGCCAGCCGCCTTCTATGTAATGGACTCCGAGTTCGTCAAGTTTTTCGGTTATCCGCAGTTTGTCCTCTACAGAGAATGCGATATCCTCTGCCTGAGAACCGTCCCTCAAGGTCGTGTCGTATATTTCAACCCTTCTCATAGTTGAAGTATCAGAGTGTCAGAGTATCAGAGTATCAGAGTTTTGTCGCTTTGATCCATTCTCCGTAGCACTGCGAAGGATGAACCCTTTGATACTTTGACACTCTGACCCTGCTGTTTACGTTCCCATCTCCCAGCTTTGGAGATATTTCTTCTGAGCCGGGGTTAAGGCGTCTATCTTAATCCCCAGGGATTTGAGTTTCAGCTTTGATATTTCCGCGTCTATCTTTTCAGGCACGCTGTAAACCTTTCTTTCAAGTTTTTTATAATTCTTCGCCAGGTATTCCGCGCAGAGCGCCTGATTTGCAAAGCTCATATCCATAACAGCCGAAGGATGCCCCTCTGCAGCGGCCAGGTTAATAAGCCGCCCCTCTCCGAGGAGATATACCTTTTTGCCGTTTTTAAAGGTATATTCCTCCACGAAATCTCTTATTATTCTCCTGGATTTTGACATTTTCTTCAAGGCGTCAATTGATATTTCAACATTGAAATGTCCTGAGTTGCAGAAGATTGCGCCGTCTTTCATAAGGCCGAAACACTGTTTATAAATGACGTCAATATCTCCTGTTGCTGTAACAAATATATCGCCGATTCTTGCCGCGTTTTTCATCGGCATGACTTCAAACCCGTCCATGGTTGCTTCCAGTCCGCGGAGCGGATTTATCTCTGTAATGATTACTCTTGCGCCCAGGCCTTTAGCCCTCATTGCAATGCCTTTGCTGCACCATCCGTAACCTGCGACAACGAATACGGAGCCTGCAATAAGCCTGTTTGTAGCCCGCATTATTCCGTCTATTGTGGACTGTCCGGTTCCATAGCGGTTGTCAAACAAATATTTTGTGTACGCGTCATTTACGGCGACGATGGGATATTTCAAGACTCCTTTCTCAGCCATGGCCCTGAGTCTTATTACGCCGGTTGTTGTCTCTTCAGTTCCTCCAAGGAGATTTTTCAGAAGTTCTTTTTTCTTTGTATGAAGCACGGAGACCAGGTCTGCGCCGTCGTCCATTGTGATATGCGGTTTCAATGAAAGGGCCTCCAGGATATGTTTGTAATAAGTTTTATGGTCTTCTCCCTTTATGGCAAAAACAGGAAGGCCTGAATTTTTTACAAGCGATGCCGCGACATCATCCTGAGTGCTTAAAGGGTTAGATGCGCAAAGATATACCTGAGCGCCGCCTGCCTTAAGCGTCTCTGCAAGGTTTGCGGTTTCTGTAGTTACATGCAGGCATGCCGCAAGCCTTACGTCCTTCAGAGGTTTTTCTTTTCTGAATCTCTCAGCAATGCTTTTGAGGACCGGCATCTCTTTAGCAGCCCATTCTATTCTCAACTTACCCTTTTGTGCGAGCTTAATATCCTTTACATCATGCTTTATCATCAATCCTCCAATATGTTTGGGGTTAGGGGCTAGGGATTAGGGGTTAGCAATTAGCAATAAAGAATTCCGATGTTGCCAGTCCCCAGCCTCCAGTCCCTAATTACCGCCTTTAAATTCCTGCTTCTTTCTTTAACGTTGCTGCCTTATCTGTCTGTTCCCATGTAAAGTCCGGGTCGTTTTTCCCAAAGTGGCCGTATGCAGCAGTCTTCTTGTATATCGGCCGCCTAAGTTTAAGATGCTCTATTATGCCCTTAGGCGTAAGGTTAAAATTCTTTCTTATGAGCTGCACGATTTTTTCCTGCTCAATTTTTCCCGTGCCGTATGTGTCGACGAGTATTGACACAGGCTCCGGGACGCCGATTGCGTAGGCAAGCTGAACCTCAACTCTGTCTGCTATTCCTGACGCAACGATATTTTTAGCGATATAGCGAGATATATAAGCTCCGGAACGGTCCACCTTTGTTGGATCTTTTCCTGAGAAGCACCCGCCTCCGTGGCTGCCCACGCCTCCGTAGCTGTCAACTATTATCTTCCTGCCTGTCAGCCCTGTGTCGCCCATAGGCCCGCCAACGACAAAACGGCCTGTGGGGTTAATGTAGTATTTTATTTTTTCTTCATCAAGAAGTTCCTTTGGAACAACCGGCCTTATTACCTTTTCAATAATGTCTTCTTTCATATCCTTCATATGCACGTCAGGGCTGTGCTGGGATGAGACTACGATGGCGTCTATCCTGTGCGGTTTACCGTCCTTATATTCAATTGTCACCTGAGATTTTCCGTCAGGCCTCAGGTAAGGAAGGACATCATTCTTCCTGACTTCCGAAAGCCTCATCGCAATCTTATGCGCAAGCATTATCGGAAGGGGCATGAGTTCGGGGGTCTCGTTGCAGGCAAAACCGAACATGAGTCCTTGATCTCCCGCGCCTCCTGTATCAACACCCATAGCGATATCGCCTGACTGCTGGTCTATGGAGGTTATGACAGAGCACGTCTCATAATCAAAGCCGTATTTCGCCCTTGTATAACCGATATTCTTAATGGTTTCCCTGACGATGTCAGGTATATGAACATAACACGTTGTTGAAATCTCGCCTGCGACAAACGCCAATCCCGTTGTTACCAAGGTCTCGCATGCAACTCGCGCCACAGGGTCTTGAGCGATTATCGCGTCAAGAACCGCATCCGATATCTGGTCGGCTATCTTGTCGGGATGTCCTTCAGTTACAGATTCGGAAGTGAAAAAATAGTTCTTTCTTGCCATGTATAACCTCCTTAAGCGTAAATTGAATCACATATTTTATAAACTTTTAAATGAAAATGGAAGAGGTATTTAAAAACAACTCTTTTTTCTGCTAAAATTTCATGTGTTCACCCAGCAGTTAATCAACGGCCTTACCCTCGGCGGAGTGTATGCTCTGATTGCCCTCGGCTATACAATGGTCTACGGCGTCCTGGAGCTTATTAACTTCGCGCACGGCGAGATTTACATGCTGGGCGCGTATCTTGGAATCATATTTCTTGCCTTCTTCACGGCGCTAGGCCTTACGTCATACAGCCTGCCGCTGGCGCTGCTGCTGACGTTTATTCTTTCGGTAGTATTTTGTTCATCTTACGGTTTTACCATAGAGAAAATTGCGTATAAGCCTCTGAGAAACGCGCCGAGGCTCAGTCCTTTGATAAGCGCAATCGGAGTTTCAATATTCCTTCAGAATTATGTGATGCTCACGCAGGGGGCTACAGATAAGATTTTTCCCCACCTGTTTGAAAAAACAGGCCTTGAACTTATGGGGACGAGCGTTACATTTACGCAAATTTTCATAATAGCTGTATCTGCGGTCTTAATGTTCTTTTTGAATCTATTTATCACAAAAACAAAAATGGGCAAGGCAATGAGGGCTGTTGCTCAGGATAAGGTAATGTCGTCATTGGTCGGCATAAACATAGACACCGTAATATCCGTGACCTTTATTATCGGTTCAGGCCTTGCTGCAGTCGCCGGGTTGATGGTTGCGGTATACTATGGGCTTGTTAATTATTCTATCGGTTATATCGCAGGGATTAAGGCCTTCACGGCGGCGGTGCTCGGCGGGATCGGGAGCATTCCCGGCGCAATGTTCGGGGGGATTCTTCTGGGCCTGGTTGAGAGCCTGAGCGCGGGCTACATATCAAGCGAATACAAGGACGCCTACGCTTTTGTCATTTTAATAATCATTCTGCTTATTAAGCCCTCCGGCCTATTCGGAAAAACACAGGAAGAAAAAGTATGAGCAATTTACCAATTCGCCCGCCCGAACAGACTTGGCGGACAAGCCCATTCACCCATTCGCTTATTATCGCCCTTTGGTTTTCATTGCTCTTTTTTCCGTTTAAGGGATTGGAGGCGGCCGGGATTCTCTTCATTGTTTTATTTGCCGCGCTTTTCCTCCTGAGCATTTTAAAGAAGCGCGGAGTTGTCGTAAAAGAAACCATCACAAATTTTAAAAAGTATTTTCCCGCCTTAAAATTCCCTGAATCAAAAACGCGTTCAATCACATTAATCCTTATCATGTCGGCAGTGGTCCTCGCGCTTCCTTTATATGGCCGCGATTATCTGATTGACATCGCAGTGCTTTCGGGGATTTACATTATCCTCTCGCAGGGGCTGAATATAGTCGTAGGTTTCACAGGCTTGTTAAACCTCGGCTTTGTGGCTTTTTACGCGATAGGCGCGTATTCCTATGCATTGCTGAACACAAAACTCGGCATCGGTTTCTGGGCGTCCATGCCCCTCGCGCTCGCGCTCGTAACATTATCCGGATTCATTCTCGCAATTCCCGCATTAAGGCTGAGGGGAGATTATCTCGCGATAGTCACGCTCGGTTTCGGAGAGATTGTTAGGCTCGTTTTAAATAACTGGGATTCGCTTACAAAGGGGCCGAATGGAATTTCCGGGATTGAACCTCCGCTTTTGTTCGGAATTCATATCGGCAAGCTGAGCCATTTCTATTACTTCATTCTCATTTTTGTTCTCCTTGCGGTGTTCATAATCAGAAGGGTTGCCGATTCCAGGATAGGCAGGGCCTGGATTGCAATAAGGGAAGACGAGATAGCATCGTCTTCCATAGGGATAAACACAACGGCATACAAACTTTATTCATTCGCCTTCGGCGCATTCTGGGCAGGCGTTGCCGGAATCCTCTTTGCCGCAAAGATGCAGTTCGTATCTCCGGAAAGTTTCACGTTCATGGAATCCGTCCTTATTCTCTGCATGGTGATACTCGGAGGCTTAGGAAGTATTCCCGGCGTGCTCTTAGGCGCGATAATACTCGTTATGCTTCCTGAGATGCTGAGGGAGGTTCAGTTATACCGTATGCTTGCGCTTGGAAGCGGGCTCGTGCTGCTTATGATATTCAGGCCGCAGGGTTTGCTTGGAGGGAAGGGTGTTTCTTTTAGAAGTTAGAGACCTTACAAAACATTTCGGCGGAATAAGGGCGATTGAAGAGGTGCGCTTCAGGGCTAATGAGGGCTCCATAACGAGCATCATCGGGCCCAACGGCGCGGGAAAAACAACGCTCTTCAACTGCCTCACAGGAATAATCCGTCTCACAAAAGGCGCGATAACTTTTTCAGACAGGGAGATTGCAGGCCTTAAGCCTGATATCATTGTGAAGCTCGGCCTGGCCAGGACCTTTCAGAACATAAGGCTTTTTAAAGAGATGACTGTGATTGAAAATGTTATGGTGTCGCAGCATTGCAGGACAAAAGCGGGATTCCTTTCCGCAATGCTGAGGAGCGATAGATTTAAGAACGAAGAAAAGGAAATCAGGGAAAAGGCGCTTGAATACCTGGAGCTTGTCGGCCTTGAGTCATACGCGGATGTTTTTGCCGGCAGCCTTCCTTATGGAAGCCAGAAGAGGCTTGAGATTGCAAGGGTTATTGCGACAGAGCCGAGGCTGATTCTTCTTGATGAGCCAACTGCCGGGATGAACCCTCAGGAAACCGGAGAGATGATGGAGCTTATTAAAAAGCTTCAAGAGCTTGGAAGGACGATAATTCTCATTGAGCATGATATGAAGGTCGTGATGGGAATTTCGGAAAATATAATTGTGCTGGACCACGGAGTGAAGATTGCGGAAGGGACTCCTTCGGAGATAAGGAGCAATCCGTTGGTTATAGAGGCGTATCTTGGAAAGGAACATTAAAATAGAAATGTTGAGAGCTGTTGCCAAACGCCTTTTCGCTTTTTGCAGAGATTTTTCTGTCGTTCTAAGGCCCATTCCGCTGCATCCGCAAAACTCACCCTACGGGTTCAAACAGTTGCGGCTGCAACGCTCCATCAGCCAAGAACGTCAATCAAAAATCTCTGATGCCGCTCAAAGGGTTCGGCAACAGCTTTTGCAGTATGTGGTTAATTATGCTTGAGCTTAATAACATACACACATTTTACGGCGCGATTGAGGCGCTGAAGGGCCTTACTCTAAAAATAGGGCAGGGCGAGATTGTATGCCTTATCGGAAGCAACGGCGCGGGGAAATCCACAACGCTTATGACAATATCAGGGATATTAAGGCCTAAGGCCGGGACAATTTCTTTCATGGGAAGCGACATTTCCAATATGCCTCCGCACAAGATTGTTGAGATGGGCATAAGCCATGTGCCTGAGGGAAGAAGGATATTTCCGAAACTCACGGTGAAGGAAAATCTTGAGATGGGAGCGTATTCAAGAATTTCAAATTTCAAATTTCAAATTTCAAATTTGAAAAGGCAATTTGAAAAAGTTTTTGAGATGTTTCCGGTTTTGAAGGAGAGGGAAAGGCAGCTTGGCGGCACTTTGAGCGGGGGAGAGCAGCAGATGCTTGCGATATCAAGGGCCTTGATGTCAGAGCCGAAACTTCTTCTTCTTGATGAACCGTCATTGGGACTTGCGCCGATAATAATGAGCAGGATATTTAAGGCGATAAAAGAGATAAATCGGGACGGGGTGACGGTCTTGCTTGTTGAACAGAATGCTCATGCGGCCTTGAATCTTTCAAACAGGGGATATGTGCTTGAAAACGGCGGGATAAAGATGCAGGGAGAGGGGAAGGAGCTTTTGAGCAGCAAAGAGGTGAAGAAGGCGTATCTTGGGGAATAGAAAAGTTGACTTTTTCACTGTAAATATTGTTTAATAAATGTTCCGGAGGGAAAATATCATGTATGCAATAGTAGAAACAGGCGGAAAGCAATATAAGGTCTCATCCGGCGATACGGTGAGAGTTGACAGGCTGGAAGGAGAGGCAGGCTCTTCCGTAATACTGGATAAGGTTCTTGTAGTAGTTGACAAGAAAAGCAAGATAGGGAAGCCCTATGTTAAAGGCGCGGAGGTTAAGGCTGAAGTAATCGGCGCGGTAAAAGGCGATAAGGTAATAGTCCATAAACAAAGGCCGAGAAAGGTATACAGGAAAACCAACGGCCACAGGCAGAAGTATACGACCATAAAGATAAATGAGATAAAAGTCGGAGGAAAAGATGGCGCATAAAAAAGGCGTAGGAAGTTCAAGAAATGGCCGCGACAGCGAGTCACAGCGACTCGGCGTTAAAATATACGGCGGGCAGGCAGTACGCGCCGGAAGTGTCATTGTAAGGCAGAGGGGCACAAAGTTCCATCCGGGATTTAATGTCGGGATAGGCTCAGATGATACCCTTTTCGCAAAGATTGACGGGACGGTCGCTTTTGAGAGGAAGAACCGTTCAACGCTCCGCATAAGCGTATATCCGGCAGCAGAAACAGCAGCTAACGTTGCGTAAGTTCTTTTATACGCAGAACTGACTTTCGCTTTCTGCTGATATTTTTCGATAGTTCTAAAGCTCATTCCGCTACAGCCTCGAAACTCACCCTTCGGGTTCAAACAGTCGAGTCTGTGGCCGCTTCATTTCGCTAAGAACTATTAGCGAAAAATTTCAAATATCGCTCAAATCAGTTCTGCGTATTATTTTTACCGCGCTGTTACTACCAGCACAAATCCTATGAACATTAAGATTGCTCCGAGGAATCTCTCTCTTATTTTTTCTTCTTTAAAAAGTATAAAACCGTAGATTATTCCTATAATCAGGCTCAGCCTTTTCACTGAAATCATATATGCCACCTTAGTAAGTTTCATCGCCGCCATGTGTGACGCTGCCATAATGGAAAAGGCGATGCCGGGAATTATTAGCCCGGTGAAATGCTTTTCTCTAGCAAACCGCTTTAATTCTTTTCTACCCATCCAGAGCGCTATGGGCGCAAGGCATATTGTAAGGGCTATGTAATAGGTTATTGCGAAAAATAGCGGAGAAGAATGCTCTATAGCTATCTTGCCCAAAGACGCGGTAAAGCAGTAAATCAACGCGACTCCTATCATAAAGACCGAGCCTTTTTCCTTCGGGATGCTTTTGAACGGCTCGAATATGCCTGTCCTGATTTTGTCTATATTCAAAGTGTAGCTTCCTGTTGCGATAAAAAATATTCCTAGGCCTCCCAGGAACGAAACTTTTTCTCCGACAAGCAGATATGAGATAAGGATTAAAAATACAGGCGTAAGCGCCAGGAATGGAAGCGTGAGGCTCATGGGCGAAACCCTTAGCGCTTTTATATAAAAGATGATAGTTATAATCTCAAGCGGAAGCGCGATTGCAAACGCCCTGTAAAATTCGGCATCAAGTTCAGGGGTTGGAATGAAAACCCATAGAATCAGAAGCAGGGGCAAAGAGAAAATAAACCTGAACCAGGCGGCCAGGTATTCATTGCTTCTGTTTAACGCCTTTTTCGTAAGCGCATCGCTCGTGGCAAGCGTGAACGCCGATATTAACGCCAGGACCACCCACATCTGATTATTTTACTAAATAAGCCGATAATTTGTGATAGAATATTTTTGTGAAACGGTTAATGTTTATTGCGGTTATTTTATCTTTCCTTACTGCCTGCGACCAGAAGCCCAAGAATCCTGTGTCCGAATACGGCGAGGCCGTGATTGATGCGTATAAGAAAGGACAGGCTGTTAAAGAAACGGCAGACCTAGACGCGATAAAAAAGACCATTCAGGCATATAATGCCGCCAATGACAAATATCCCGCAAACCTTGATGAAGTTGCAAACCTTATTGGTAAGCAAATTGACATGGCTAAGTATGATTACGACCCGCAGACCGGAATTGTAGGTCTTAAGAAATAGCGTCTGCCAAAAAACCCTTAGCCTAAATGATATAAATGAATGTTGACACCTACTCTGTAATATGATATATAATATATATCAATTTTTAGGAGGCGGTTATGGGAAAAGTCGCAGCCCTTGTTTATCTTGAACCTACGCAGAAAAAAGCGCTGCAGCAGCGGTCTGCCAAAAGCGGGACATCTGTTGCGGAAGAAATACGGAGCGCTGTTGACATTTATCTGCACGGCGAGGTAACTGAGGAAGAACTTAAGGCATTGGATATCGCATCTCAAAGAGCGGAAATCTCTATCAAACGGATGGCGGCCATGCTTAAAGATGTAAATAAACGTATAGACACTGTTCTCTCGCAGAGGGAGGCGCAGAAATGAGCCTTCTTGAGAATGTTCTAAACAGGTTGGAAAAGTTTGTAGTGCTTGAGAAAGAGGTTGAGCACCTGGCCCGCTCTACTTCAAAAATGCTGGATGTTATAGAAGACCATGAGAAAAGGATTACAAAGATAGAGTCCAAGTTTGAAGTATACGAAGGTCTTGGAAGAAAAAAATTGAATAACTGCTTAAACACCTCGCGCCGGTAAAGGATTTATTTGAAAAGTAATATGCAGAATTCAGAAGCGCACTTAAGACAGAAACAGACTGTGATGAAGCAATGCCTATTTTGCGCTCGTTCAATATGACAGAAGTTCCCTCATTCTGACAGAATATTTCTCAATTAAAGGGAATTCTTCATCAAATGAATATAACATCGCTTCTTTTTTTCCCTTCTGATAGAGGCTTACAGTCTGTGTCAAAGGGTCTACGAGAATTATTCTTTCCACACCGATTGAGAGATAATCTTTAACCTTGTCTGTTATCTCCCATGCCGCGTTACTCTCGGAGATTATTTCTATGATCAAATCAGGCGCAATTTCAAGCATGCCCTTGGGCCTTTGGGGCGATTTTTCTTTGCTTATATAGACAACATCCGCAGCCCTTAGCCTGAAGGGATTTTTATTTATCAGGACACCGATTTCCCCGACTGCCACGTGTCCTTTGTTTCTAAGACGTTTTCTTAAAACTTCTCCCAATCTCGCTTCAATATCTCCGTGTTCAAAACCCGTGGGTGTCATATCGCGCCTTTCTCCGTCAATAATCTCATAATTTCCTTCCGGAAGACGATTAATATCTTCGTAGGTAAAAATTTGTTTTTCTGTTAAGGCTTTCATGAAAATAGATTAACGCAACAATAGGTTGAAGTCAATTGTTTTTTATCAGCCCTACTACTGAAACACCTCGCGCCATTGCCCTTTAGGCGTTGTTGTTCCTATGACGTAAAGTTCGTATAAATCAGCGCCGGTGATTGCCGTCAGCTTGCTCCAGTTGCTGCCGCCCCACCGAAACATTGCTCCG
>Ga0172368_10001943_pt1 | contig 27190 bp, 18 predicted proteins | sample Lak11m_FD_114540 | JGI IMG/M metagenome (GOLD analysis project Ga0172368, IMG submission 114540) | Freshwater microbial communities from Kabuno Bay, South-Kivu, Congo - kab_022012_11m | ecosystem: Environmental > Aquatic > Freshwater > Lake | place: Democratic Republic of the Congo: South-Kivu...
ATGGTCGTAAAGCTAAAAGTTTGTTCAAGTATGGGTTGACTTATCTCGCAAAGGTGTTGTTTTCAAATGATTTAGATGAATTTAAAGTATGTTGTAAATTTTTGTCATGTACTTAATCAATTTCATTTTATTATTTTTTGATGGATATCTCATTAGTTTTGGGATCCGGACGCTGATTTAATTGCTGTTAGCTTTTGGCCTTTAGCCTTTAGCCCTTAGCCTTTAGCCTTTAGCTCTTAGCCTTTAGCCCTTGGCTTTTGCCAACAGCCAATAGCCAACAGCCAACCGCCCTTTGCTCTTTGCTCTTTGCTCTTTGCCCTTTGCCCTTTGCCAACAGCTAATGGCTAACAGCCTCTTCATTTTCAAACACCTTTTCCCCGGCTTCTATCCTCACCGGCAAACGGTTTTCCTCGGGCGGGATCACGCACGAAAACTTGTGGTTATATGCGCAATAGGGATTATAGGCATAGTTAAAGTCAACAAAGATCATGTCTCCTGAAGGAGGTATTTCGCAATCAATGTATCTGCCGCCGCCATAGGTCTCGCTTCCGTTGGTAAGATCGCGGAAAGGGATGAACAGCATATTGGTGTCCTGCGACTGGTCGAGCATTTTCTTGTTCTGGAAAACGGCAAGTTTATATTCTTCGGTACCCATTGCAAATTTTACTATTCCGTACCTCACATAAGCCGGCTCGCGGTCGGTGGAGGTTTTCATCAGTACTACTTCCAGTTTTTTATCCTTTATTAGCTTTGCATCAATCCTGAAATGAACATCGGGTTCAAAATATTTCAATCCTTTAAATTCAGCCAGTTGTTCCGTTGTAAGCGGTGTGGCTTCCGTATAAAGCATTTTGATGTTCCTGCCTGTGCGGTATTTTTCGACAATTGTATTGTAATCAGGGGTTTTAGCTACAAACTTTTCTATTTGCTGGCATAAACCCACTGAGGCAGTTAATGTCAGGATGAGTAATGGAATGTATTTTATTTTCATGATCAATCAAATGAATTGTTATTTGAACATCACAAAATTAATAAACTTTCAGGTTTTGGGTTTTGCCTAAGGCATCCCTTTGGGACAGGTCTCAAGTCTCGATATCTCAAGTCTCGGTATCTCATGTCTCCTTTCTGCTAAAAACTAATTTCTCAGGCCTAATGACTATAAAAAAACTTTTTTATTTTTGCTTCCGAATTATTTACTCTTATGAAAAAGTTTGTTTTTGTTTTTTAATCATTGCCGGGGATATAGTTTAATTATTTTTCTTCCGGCAATTCCTGCGGACATCCCGCACCAAATCATCAATTTAATTAGTGATTATAAATTGAAATCAGGAAGGTTGTGGCCTCAGTCTTCGAAAGTTTTGAGGTTAACCCGGTAAAGTTTCAAAAACAAATAACAATGAGCAAAATAAAAAGGTTATCAATGAAGGCGTCTTCAATCATGAAGAATAAAGATAAAAGAGCCAGAAAAATATTCACCGACATCAGGGAAGCCATTGCCGGCACAGAGCAGGATTTTACAACCGGAAGTATAAACCGGGCGATTTTCCTGCTGGCCATTCCAATGGTTCTCGAAATGATGATGGAATCGGTATTTGCGGTCGTGGATATTTTCTTTGTTTCGCGACTGGGCGCAGATGCCGTTGCTACCGTTGGAATTACCGAATCCATGGTTACTATAATCTATGCTATCGGCATCGGGTTGAGCATGGCGACCACTGCAATCGTTTCAAGGCGAATCGGCGAAAAGAATCCGAAAGGGGCTGCCAAAGCTGCCTTTCAGTCTATGCTGACAGGGCTTTTTGTTTCGATAATGATCGCTTTTCCCGGAATGATCTATGCACAAAAACTGCTAAAGTTTATGGGCGCTTCAGAAGTTATCTGTACTCAGATGTGGGGCTATACTGCAGTAATGCTCGGAGGGAATGCGGTAATCATGCTTCTTTTTATTATCAATGCGGTTTTCAGAAGTGCAGGTGATGCGGCAATTTCGATGCGGGTCCTATGGCTGGCAAATATTATTAATATTATCCTTGACCCGATTTTGATTTTTGGACTGGGACCTTTTCCCGAGCTCGGAGTAATGGGTGCTGCCATAGCAACCAATACCGGCCGGGGAGTAGCTGTTTTATATCAGTTATACCTGTTGTTCTCAGGAAGGGGCAGGGTAAAATTTTCGTTAGCAGACATAACCATTGACTGGATAACCATCAAACAACTCATCAAACTTTCCCTTGGCGGAATCGGCCAACACATCATTGCCACTTCAAGCTGGATAGGCCTGATGAGGATAATTTCAGAGTTTGGAAGTAATGTGGTTGCCGGTTATACCATTGCGATCAGGATCATTATATTTTCGTTGCTTCCGTCCTGGGGAATAAGTAATGCTGCGGCAACACTGGTGGGTCAGAACCTGGGTGCCGGCCAGCCTGACAGAGCGGAAAAATCGGTTTGGGCAGTCGGCAAGGTGAACGTTATTTTTATGGGAATCATCAGCCTGGTACTGATTCTTATTCCGTCGGTATTTGTAAGGCTTTTTATCACCGACACGGAAGTGATATATCATGGAGCACAAAGCCTGAGAATTGTGTGCTATGGATTTATGTCGTATGGGTTTGGGATGGTAATGGTGCAGGCACTTAACGGAGCGGGAGATACAATTACTCCTACAAGAATCAACTTTTTTTGTTTCTGGTTACTCGAAATCCCTCTTGCCTATTTGCTTGCTATTTCTCTTGGATTTGCTCAGCCGGGGGTTTATTACGCCATTGTAATTGCAGAAACAGCCATGACGCTAACTGCGGCTTATTTTTTTAAGAGGGGAAAATGGAAATTGAAGAAGGTTTAAGACCATAGAGGTACTATTAAAGTATAAAGCCAGGTGTTTAAATTGTTTTGAACAAATGAAAAAATTAAATGTATTTATTGTTTTTGATTTCATTTAGAAAGGATATATTTGTACACAATTTCAAATTCTTCTTTGCGGCTTGGTTTAAAATTTCAAATAATTAAAATTATGTGGGGTTTTAAAAAAAGTAGATCCTTTCTATGGCAGTTATTACACTTCCTTATATTTACATTTTCCATTTCGGTTATTTTCTCTAGGGTAGGTGTTTCACAAGGGGAAAATTATGATTTTGAAAGAATTAAAGTTGGAGATGTAAAAAATTTAATTGTTGGTGTAGATATTTCACCTGATAAACAAAAGCTTGCCATAAGCAGTGTTCAGAGTTATCCGATGATTCTCTTCGACTGGTCGAAAAGGGAAGTCCTAAACAAGTTCGACGTTGGCGAATGGTATGCCGGATCCGCCGTCAGGTTCTCAGTAAGCGGGAAATATATTCTGTTGCAGCAGTTATTTTACATTGACTGGGCACTCAATAAGGATCGCGAAGTGAATTTCCTGGTCGTTGATGCAACATCGGGTAAAGTTGTTAAAAGTTTTGAAAAAATTCATGCCGCTGCATTTACTCCCGATGAAAAATTTCTTGTAACAAATACCACAGGTGAAATTGCATTCTGGAACCTGGAATCGGGCAATAAGGATAAGTCATTTGTTGTAGCAGGAACAACTAATGCTGTTGGAATAAGCCCTGACGGAAAGCATCTGGCGGTTTCACACCGGCCCGATCCGGCAGAATTAAAAAATAATCCTTCTTATAAAAAGAACAAGAAAGCTTTAAATATCATCCTGAAATACAAACAACAGGTAAGTATTTACAATGCAGAAACATTTGAAAAAGAATATACTGTGGGCGAATTCTATGATATTATATACAAGTTGGAATATTCGCCTGACGGAAATACGATATTTTGTTTAAATATTCCTCATCTTAAAACTCAAACCGCTATTGAAAGAATAACTTATATAAATACCATAACTGCTCAAACCGGCCAGGCATTGAGAAAAGGATTTACTTCGAGGGCAATTTTTGAACCGGATTTTAAACTAAGTCCGGATGGTAAATTGTTTGGATTAGTTTCTCAAAGTGCAAGGTTCCCGGAATTGCATATTTATGATTTTGAAACCGGTAAATTAACAAAACGCTTCGAATTGGCTACACGGTTTCTCGAAAAGCACGAAGGCGATCTGATTGCAGGAGACATGCGCACTTCATTCGTGTTTTTGCCTGATAATAAAGCCGTTATAATGACTATGGGAAATCATTTGGTTTTATGGAATATTAATTTAAATGATCAATGATATGAGAATTACAATTGTGATGTTACTGATTGCGGTATCAGCAACAGCGTTTGCGCAAAAAAAAATGCTAATCGAATCAAAAGAGGAGATCATCGAAACAGCTACTAAAGAACTTACTCTTGCTATGCAGCCGCCGGAGGGATCGCTTTACCTGTTTAAGCAGGAATATAAAATTACGGGTGAATACATTTTCGATATTACCATCAGGGAGAAAGGTGAGGTCGCATCGGTTTTTGCAGCAGGAAATGAAGGCGGAAGCATTCTACAGCAAAACAAGGTGAAAGATAAGATCAGGAATTTTGAATTTGGATTTAAAATGCCGAAAGGTAAAACATATAAGTTTCAATACATTTTTAAGTTTGATTAATACAATAATAACATTTAAACTATTAAAATTTATCACTATGAAAAAACTTTTACTTACAATTATTCTGTTATCCGGGTATTTTACTGTTTTTACCCAGGAAGAAATGCCTGAGGTTTGGCAAGCAAAACTCGAACATAAAATCAGTTACAGTGGTACAGGCCTCGAAGACAGAGGTTACAGCTACGCAGCTTCCGACAAGGAAATGACAGTATTTAAAAATGACGATGGTAAAGTTCTTTGGACTAAACCCTTCAAAGAATTAGCTCCAAAACTCAGCAAGATCGATGAGCTGATTCCATTCTGGGAAGGTAATACGGTATTCCTGTTTGATCGCAAAATGGGAAAGGATCAGATTGCCTGTATTGACCTGGAAAAGGGTACTTTTTTATGGTCCACCGACAAATACCAGGATGTAACCGACGATGTGGTCCGTTACATTCCGGAAGAGGAAGGATTCGCAATTTCGTTAAAAAAATCGCTGGTCTTTATTAAAATGAGAACTGGGGAGGAAATATGGCAAACAGATAAGTTTAAGGGTGTTGTTGGAAAATATGTGTATGATAAAACTGAACGCAGTATGGTGATGGTAAACTTTGTACCGGGAGGAATAGCAGCGCTTTTTACCGGTTTTAAAAACCAGCTTGCAAAAATCAATGTACAGAATGGTGATATTATCTGGGAAAATACATATACCGGTAGGGCTGAGCGTAAGGTATGGACACGCGATTTTGTGTTCGACCTGGATGTGGAAGATGATAAAGTAATACTGCGTATCAATGGTTACCAGGTTTATGATTATAAAACCGGAGCAAATCTTTGGTCGGCAGCCTTCGACTTTGTACCGGAAGGTGTAGTTCCAAAACCCGCAGGAACAATAAAGTTCGGCGCTTACGGAACCGTTGCTGAACCTGTAACTGTTGGTGAAGACCTATACATTCTCGATATGTCGAACAAGAAAAACCAGTTCGTAAAAAAATACGACCGCAATACCGGCAAACTCATCTGGACATCTAAAGAAATAAAGGATGCACGGGTCATACCCGGGATGTATGTTGTGGGAGATAAGGTACTGATGCAGATTGGAGGGCGAGTTGAAATTCAGTATTATCGTTCATACAAGAGCGGCGATTACGTTTATTATGAATGGGGACGCAAATTCCCTGAAGTAAAACCATTCGGCATCCAGGCATTCAACACCAGCGACGGTTCGTTAGCCTGGGAATCAGAAAGATTCAAAAAAGGGATTACCAATGCTCTTATGCTTGGTGATCAATTCGTGGTGAGCAGCGGTAAAGCTCTCTACTCCATTGATATGAACACCGGGGCTGAAAAGTACGAGGTCCCTGTTTCTAAAGGCGGAGTCGGCCAGGCTGAAATAATACTGAAATTTAAGGAAAATGTAATTGTAGTAGTTGGTGAAAAAGGAATTTCGAACTTCGATGCCAAGACAGGAGATGTTCTTTGCAAGGGGGATTATAAATCAGCAAGCCTGCACGACAGGGTTGACGATCTCCTGATCATGAAAACAGATAAAGCTGACCTTGCTGCCTTCGACCTGAATACCTGTACTTATAAGGAATATAAAGCCAAAACCGGCGCCAGCACAGATATGACTCTTGATGGTAAGTTTGTATACGTTTATGAAAAAAATACAGTAACAAAAGTCGCAACTGGAAAGAAGTAATAAAACAATTAAATGAAAAAAGAGGCTGTCACGTTATGATGACAGCCTCTTTTACAACTACAACTGAGTTCTATAGTTTGATGAACTTTTCTGTTTTTTGAATTTTACCATTAAAAATATTAATGATATAAAATCCTTTTTGTAAACGGCTCAGGTCAATTTTCTGCGTCTGTTTTCTACCCGAAAACTGATAATCTTTGCTGAAGATAATTGCACCGCTTAATGAAATAATGCTGATTTGAACAATTTCATCAGCCTCATATTCCATCTCAACATTCAAATAATCAACTACAGGATTAGGAAATAAGTTTAAATGCATATTATCCGACAATGCTTCAAAATCTCCTGAAAGTTTATTCCCGTATTCCCATTCGGCTCCTTTGCCTCCGTAAACATCAATAATAAAAATTGTCACTGATGCCTGGCTCCAGAGATTACCGGTGCCATTGTCTGTAACACGTACTGTGAGATTAAAGGTTTGAATAAATTCATAGTTAATTGCCCTTTTGTTTTTCACTGTAATTACACCTGTGGAGCTGTTAATCTGAAAAGCATTGTAAATATTACCGTTTTGAATTGAATAGGTCAGAGTTTGTCCTGCATCAGGATCGGTAGCGATAACAGCACCAACTATAGTTCCCACTGCTGAGTTTTCTATTACCGAAAAGGATTGATTGCCGATTACCGGATATTCATTGACATTGATCAGATTTATTGTCATTGTTGCCTGCGATGACAAACTGCCGGCACCGTTGTCCTGGACTTTCACAATGAGTGCAAAAGACGGAGTGACCTCATAATTTATTGCTGACTGGGTTGCCACCTTTAAAACCCCTGTTGTTGAAACGATAAGGAAAGCATTGCCTGTATTTCCGCTTACAATTGAATAAGTAAGCAGCTGCCCCGGATTAGGATCAGAAGCAATTACGTTTCCCACAACAGTACCGGCAACAGAATTTTCGGCAATCGAAAATGTCTGGTTACTGATCAATGGCGCCTGGTTGCCTCCGGTGACCGTAATAGTCATGGTTGCCTGCGAAAATAAGCTGCCTGTCCCGTTATCCTGAACTTTAACTACCAGAGCAAAGACAGCATTGGCAATAATTGCAGACGGAGTTGCCACTATTATTACACCTGAGGCCGAATTAACCTGGAATGCATTACCTGTATTACCGCTTACAATCGAATAAGTCAGCGTTTGGCCTGCATCGGGATCCGAAGCTACAATGGTTCCTACCACAGTACCAGCCGGCGGGGTTACAGGAACCGAAAAGCTTTGATTGCTTATAAGCGGAGCTTCGTTGATGTTTATAAGATTAATGGTCATTGTGGCCTGCGATACAAGATTCCCCGTACCATTGTCCTGAGCTTTCACAACCAGCGCAAACGACGGAGTTACCTCAAAGTTTATTGCAGAAGTTGCAGCCACGCTTAAAATTCCTGATGCTGAATTTATCTGAAATGCATTCCCTGTATTACCGCTAACAATGGAATATGTCAGCACCTGCCCGACATCAGGATCGGTAGCCACAACGGTTCCGACCGTAGTTCCAGTTGGTGAATTTTCAGCAACAGAAAATGTTTGGTTGGCAATCACAGGATTTTCATTGACATTTGTTAAATATATGGTCATAATTGCCTGGGACGACAGGGTTCCGATTCCGTTATCCTGTACTTTAACGACAAGTGCAAAGGTTGGTGTTGTTTCAAAGTTTATGGCAGATTGTGTTGCTACCTTTAAAACGCCGGTTGTTGAATTAATCTGAAATGCATTTCCGGTATTCCCGCTAAGAATTGAATAAGTCAAAGTTTGCCCTGCATCGGGATCATACGCAGCCACGGTTCCTACGGTAGTGCCGGAAACTGAATTTTCAGGAACACTAAAAACCTGGTTAGCAATTGAAGGAGGATTATTGTTCGATCCACCTCCCGTGAAGTACTCAAAGGCTCCTATGTCGCGGACAGCCTCCTGTGGCACACTAATACTGTCGAGATCGAAGGTTAATGCACCGGTATATTCTATACCCGTATTCCTTGCTAATGTTGAATTCGACGTAAGGTGAAAATCACCACTGTTGATATCGGCAAAATGAAGCAAATTGTCGAAATATGATAAGCTGTTTGAATATAGCTCGATATTATTCGTTTGAAATACGTTTACTCCGCCGTTCATTCCGTCATTTACAAGGTATGTTCCTGTCGGCATCATGAAAATATTATTGCGCAGGTACATCGGCTGGTTACCTGAATTCAAAAAATAAGTCTCATTGCCTTGCAGGTAGAACCTGACAACATTATTGTTGTACTGATGTGTGTATGGTACCGGAGCGCCTGCAGCAACTATAACCCCGATATTATCGAACAGGTTATACGAAACGTTAGCATTTTTGCAGCGAAATATTCCTCCGGCTGTTGAACTTGCACCAGCCGGCATTTGTGAACCGACGACCTTGTTGCCTATAAAATTAACCTCACCTAAAATCTGGAAGTAAAACGCATTGCTCGACCAGGTCGCATGCTGGTTTGGAGGGTAAATAGTATTATTCCTGATCGTTGCTGTTTCAGTATCAGTTCGCCCGATGACGATGACGGAAAACTTATAGGATGTTCCCCTTCGATCGAGAATATTATTCTCAATCAGAACATTTCCAGCCCTGAGCAGATGGATGCAATCCCCGTCGCAACTGCCATTCTGAAGCTCGAGCCATTTCTGATTTACATCATACACATGGCAGCCTCTGATAGTGATGCCATTATAGGTTTCATTTCCATTTGATTTGGCAAAAATACCGTCAGTAGAAGATCCGTGTACGATACAGTTTTCGATCAGCAGATTACTGATATGGCCGGTCTCCGGCTCCCAAACTTCGGAATTGATACCACGCCATCCACCAACAGTTTCACAATTGCGGATGATCTGATCGTTTGCCGACCGGCCGGCGTGTGCGCCACAATTAATTACACCCGAGGGACCGTTAACGAGTTTCAACCCTTCGATTAAAAGGTTTGTGCAGCCGTCGGCATTAATGTTTGCATTCCCACCGGTATAAGTAATTACCGGCCGGTCGCCCGTGCCGTAAGTGCTGATTGTAACACCCGACTTGCTTACCATGCCTATAGTAGCCGAATTTGTACAACTTGTACCTTTTTTCATAAGGTAGGTGTTGTTACTTGCGATACTGAAATCGGACCAGGAATCATAAGGGTGATCTATTGACCCATTTTGTCCCGGATCACCCGAATTCGTAGGATCAATATAAACTGTTGTTTGTGAAAATAAAAGAGAGGAATAAATTATAATCAGAATAAGTGTTAAAATCCAAAATTTGCCGCTCGACAAAAGATTTGTCTGATTTCCGGTTTGAAATCTATAGTTCATAATACGTAGTTTTATAAGTTATACAAGTTTTTTTCAAGTAAGAATTTCAAATTACAGAAATTCCTGACAATTTAAGACATCCGCATAAGTATAATTATGCCAGAAATTGCACTATTTTATTAATTGCTGCTAATAAAGAATTTAAAAAGTTCGACCTCTTTAAATCTGTATCCGGAACCGGAGATTTGTATTTAAATTCGGATAGCAGGAAATCCAACCCTTTCAATCATTTGTTAATTAATAAGACCATGCAAACGACTATATACACTAAGTATTCCGTATTCGGAATAATCGTAATTCAGGTATGTTCCATTCCTGCTTTAGGTATAGGATTGAAGTCATGATCAGACAGAAAAAAAAAGGAGGCTGCCTAAATGGGCCAACCTCCTGAATTATCAGTTAAATTCCGTTAAATAGGATTTATGTTTCGCTGATTATTTCGCCTGTCAGATAATCAATTTCGTAAATACTACCTCCGATAGTGAGGGTAATGGTTCCGTCTCCATTGAAAACGAGAGTACCGTTGACTGTAAATCCGAATCCTGCAGAAGTGGTTCCTGTAATCTTAACTGAGCATTCGCCACCCAAAATTTCGAAAGTCAGTTTATCTATTTCAACATTAGTAAATGTAGCTTCAATAGTACTTGTATAGTTTCTTTGCTGCAGAATGGTGATGACCTGAGTGCCATAGCGTGAAGCGCTGCCGTCCAAAACATAAAATGTTTCAGAATTAAAGCAATTGTCGAGATCGAAGCTTCCGGAACCAGTATCGTTTGAAGATGTTCTCGGTGTTTCATAATTACCGCTCGTCGAAAAATCCAGGTAGAAAATGGTCGAATTTCCAACAGTCTGCAATCCATAATCATAAGTCAGGCTGTAAGAATAATATATGTATGCTCCGGGCAGGCTTGTAACAGTGAATGAAGAATCATACATCATTCCTTGTCCGCTTTTATATTTTGACTCGCCTGCGAGTGTGGCGGCATCCTCCATTTGCTGCGTATAACCATAGGAGTCGGAACATACGGAAGTAGCTATCAGTTCGGCAGACTCGTCTGCAGAAAGTCCAACCTGGACTTCTTCCTTGTCATCTTTTTTACATGATTGAAAAATCACCATTGTAAGTGCGATGAGGATAATCAGTGCTTTTTTCGTTTTCATTTTAATAAAATTTAATGTTAACTAATGTAATGTGAATTATTTAATTATTATTGATTTCATAATTTTTTCACCTTCTATCGAGAATAATACAAAAGCAAAACCACCGGGGAGTTCGCTTAATGAAATACATTCTTTATTAATACCTTTTTCCATTTGACCTGAAAAAGATTCTTCAATGAAATTTCCATTTTTATCGAATAAACTAACATTAACTTCTCCTGCTTCCGGAAGGTTTATTTCGAAGCAGTATTCACTTCGGACCGGATTCGGATAAATATTAATATCAAAGGTTTGCTCAGTTGTATTTTCCAAAGCCGCTTTAAGCTGGCTCAGAGGAACGTCGGGATTGTAAAGAAGGAAGGCTACAGGAATTAAATCCTCAGCAAGGCCTAATTGTTTGAAGAGTGCCACTTTTGCGGATGGAATAAAATCCATAAACCTGACAGGAAGTTGTTCGGATGTAATATTGCTGATTTCTTCCTTCCATGTGTCGATATATGGCTTTGCAATATCTAATTCACTGCTGATCAAGTCTTCATTCCTGTCGGCAATTTCCCAAACCTTCATGATCTGTTTTCTGAATTGCTTACGCGTTTCTTTAATCAGTACTAATTCTTCCTCTGTCAGTTCCCGGTTTGATTTAGCAATTTCTGCCGGCATTAAACCAGCGTGTTTCCTGATGTCATAGGTTTTTCTTAATTGTTCACGAACTGAATTAATTTCCATTCTGTCGGAAAATGAAAGTCCTTGTTCTACATTTTCCCTTAAAGGTTGAATTACCGGTACAATTTGTTTTTCAGCATACACCATTATATCGTGCATGATTTGTTTTCTTAGCTCGACAGTTTCCTTTTGCCTGAATGACGAGAACATTAACCATAAACTGATCAGGATCAGACTGGCCACTATAACTCCTGTGATTTTAATGATTGTTTTCATTTTTTTATTTTTTAAATGTTTATTGGCCAAAAGTATTAGCACACAGGAGGCGTTTCCAAAAGAATTCAACCTTTGACCAGATAACTTCAATCAACACAATAATTTTACCCATGAAAACAGCGATTATAGCAATATTGAAGTTTTATGCCGGTTCGTTGAAAAATTGAAACAGTTGGTTTATACTTTTTGCCTACATTTGAAGTCCTTCTTAATTTTACTGAATAATTATTAAATGATACGGATAATTTACAACAGGTTATACATTAATAAAGGCTTGCAGGTTGCGGGCTGGCTGATCTATTTCATTTTAAATGTCAACTTTTTTTATAGTTTTGGAATACTTCCCTTGTACACATCAATACTAAGGGGTCTTTTACTGGTATTCCTGTTTTCCGGTATTTTTTATATCAACTACCTGGTTTTAATTCCCCGGTTTCTAAACCGTAAGTGGATGTGGTTGTATTTTGTTTTATTGTTGGTTATTATTATTGCCGGCACTTTTATAAGGTTAAGAGTGGAAAAGGTTTTTGTCAATGAAAATTTCCCTGAGCTGGCAAGAATTCCTGTTCATCGGATCGGTTTTGTCGCCGGGACAATTGTAGTTCTGTTACTTATAAGCACTGCATACCGGCTGATGGTAGATCATTTTTCGGCACAGGACCAAAAGAGAGAAATTATGAAAGAAAAAGCCGATGCTGAACTGAAATTTCTTAAAACTCAGATAAATCCGCACTTTCTGTTTAATACTTTGAATAATCTGTATGCGCTCGCATATTCCGGTTCGGAACACACGGCTCCCGGTATCATGGCTCTTTCGCAAATGATGAGATACCTGCTGTATGAAACAGGCCAGGAAATGGTCAGGCTGAAAAGGGAATTAGACTTTGTACTGAACTATATTGAACTCGAAAAACTCCGGCTCGAAAATTCGAATTCCATAAAAATTGATTTTGATGAAGATCATCCTGAAATGATGATCGCACCTTTGATTTTCATTCCCTTTATCGAAAACAGCTTCAAGCACAGCCGCATTATTGATGATGCTGAAGCCTGGATTGAAATTTCGATCAAAACCGGGAATGGAAAGATATTATTCAATTGCAGTAACTCCATTCCTCAAAAACAGGTTAAAATGGATATGAACGGCGGGGTCGGCCTTGAAAATATTACAAAGAGGCTTCAACTAATTTATCCCGGACGGCATTCGATCAGAATAATAAATGAATCCAATCAGTTTAATGTGGAACTTGAAATAACGACAGATGAAATTTAGCTGCATAACTGTGGATGACGAGCACCTGGCTCACAAGCTGATGGCTGATTACATTTCGAAACTCCCGCAACTTGAGTTAAAGGGACAGTTCAAAAAAGCAACAGAAGCCCTGGCTTTTATACAGGAACATCCTGTCCAGATCATCTTTCTCGATATTCAGATGCCCGATTTAACGGGGATTCAATTCCTCGAATCGATGCAATCAAAACCTGTTGTAATTTTTACTACTGCATATTCCGAATTTGCAATAAAAGGCTATGAACTCGAAGTTGCGGATTATTTACTCAAACCATTTACATTCGAACGCTTCGTGAAAGCAGTGAACAAAGCGATTAAATCGGTTACACCTCAGCCGGCGGCTATTACCCAACCGCCTCAACCCAAGCCTGCGGGCAATGATTTTCTTTTTGTGAAGTCGGGCTACAAGTCATTTAAGATCAATTTCAGCGATATTCTTTATATTGAAGGGCTGAAGGAATACGTGAGTATTTATACCAAAGAAAGAAAATTCATCCGGCTCGACAGGTTAAAATCACTGGAGGCTTTGCTTCCTGTCGGCAATTTCATGCGGGTCCATAAATCTTATATTGTTGCCATTGATAAGATTGAAACGGTGTATGGAAATACAATTGAGATCGGCGGTAAGGAAATACCTATAGGGCAGTCATATAAGAATGATGTAGATGAAAGGTTGTTCAGGTAAAAAAAATATAAGAAATTATTTCTGTTAATTCACTATTCCCTTAATCATTTTTATTTGCCATGATCAATGACTGCTGCTGGATTCACTGATATACAAAATTTAAAACGTCCTGTAAATCCAAACTAAACATTTTCAGTATGATATCAGTATAAACATACAATTGTTTTTTGATATATAGTTTTCATTATTATTTGATTTGTGGCTTTTTTTTTATAATTTTATTGCCTGTTTAACAGTTTAACACCCAAGTATATGAAAAAGTTAGCTTTTATCCTTATCCTTTCAGCGTTCATCACTTCCGTTAACAGCCAGGTTACCCGCTATTGGGTTGGAGGTGGTACAGCTTATGGTAACAATCAATACAAATGGTCTCTGACATCGGGAGGCACTCCGATCGGAGGGCCAAATCCCATTGCATGGCAAGTAAACGACATAGCCGTTTTTGATGCCAATTCAGGGAGTAATATTGTGGTGATAATCAATGCTATTGGAACCATCGGTAAAATTCAGGTTTATGGATACCAAACGGTTACTGTGAGACCTGATGATGTGGACGACAGAGTTCTGACGCTTGCCACAACTACCGGCAATGCATTTTATCTGGAAACCGGCAGCACTTTTATCATTAAAGGCTTCAATGCTGCAACCGACACTTACCTGCATATTGACATGGGTTCAAACACCACTGCCGCTATTTATGGTTATCTTAAGGTGAGTGATGATGACACCGGTTATGGTGAATTCACCAAATCTTCAAGCGCTGTCATAAATTTTTTTAGCGGCAGCACCTATGAGCATAATTCTAAAGATGCCTTATCAGATATCCCTGTTGCTTCATGGAACAGTGGCTCTACCTGTAAAATCACCGGTGTTACCGGCTCCCTGCCAACAAACTATGACCAGTCATTCCACCATTTTGTGTGGGACTGTGCCAGTCAAACAAGCGACCTGGATTTTAATGGAAACCTTACCCTTATCAATGGCAACTTTACCATGGCTAATACCAATGGAAGAATTCTTGGTTTATCGGCGACTGCTACTGTTGAAACCACAATCAATGGAAGTTTTATCCAAACAGGAGGAAAATTTGCATTGGCCCGCAGCACAGCAGACAATACACTGAATATTAACGGAAACTTTGAACTATCGGGAGGCTATTTTTATATGAGTGTTTCTGATGGCGCACATTCCATTGTGAACCTTAAAGGAAATATGACTCTTTACTCAGGCGCTTATTTTCAGACCTCTTCAGGTACGACTGCATATACCAATTTCAATTTTACCGGAAATGGACTTCAGTCATTTATCAATACGGGTGTAATTCTGTATTATAAAACACATTTTACAGTTGCCAGCCCGGCAATCCTTGATTTAGGCGGATATGTTCTGGGACATTATCAGTACACCACCGGAAACTTCACCCTTTCATCGGGAGCAGGGTTAAAAACCCAATATTCGACGGGGATAAGAACGGAATATGATCAGGGATGCATTCAGACAAGCGGTACTAAATCCTTCAATACTGGGGCATCCTATACTTTTTATACAAGCGGAAATCAGTCTTCAGGAAATGCATTGCCATCCACAGTTGCCAATCTAACCATCGGTTCGATAGCAGGTCATACGCATCTTACATTGAATAATCCATCAGCATCGGTCACCATCCCAAATGCAGGTAAATTAACCATTATTGCAGACGCAACGGACTATAGTACATTGGCAGCCACAGGTGGTGTAACTTACAATACCGGCTCCTCTCTCGAATATTACGGATATTCTTCACAGCCCACAACCAACGTAGAATTTCCGGCTCACCCAAACGGTCCCGGCAACCTGATTATTAATAACTCGGTCAGCGTGGTTTTGAACGGAAATAAAACGGTTAAGAATGATTTGTCGCTTACCCTGGGACAGTTGGTTTTAAATGGTTATACCCTGACGCTCCAACGCTTGATTAATAAGACAGGAGGCGGATTAACCGGAGGAACCACTTCATCTGTTATTATCGAAGGCGGGGCAAACAGTGCGAGTTTGCCCGGTGTCACCAATGGTTTGGCCAACCTGACCATTAACCGGGCATCAGCCACCATTTCTCTGACAGGAAATATCAATGTGACAGGTACTATGACGATGACTGCCGGTAGCTTTGCGCTGAACGGGGGTGTACTCTCCTATGGATCTTCGGCAACCCTTAAATACAATAATGGCTCATCGAATCAAAATTGTTCTTCAGCAGAATTTCCGTCAACATCAGGTCCTTATACTCTTGAAATCCAAAGCGGTGCAACTGTGAGTCTTCATGCATCAAGGACACTTAACGGACCATTGAACCTTTATCTCGGGATATTTTCGCTGGGAAATAACACTTTAACCCTAAATAATGTCCTCAATAAAACAGAAGGAAGTCTTAAAGGGGGTGCATTGTCAAATATAAACATAGAAGGTGGAGCCGTCAATTCAGATCTTCCCGCGGTAGCCGACGGACTGCAGGATCTAACGATTAACCGGTCAGCGACCATTACATTGACAGGAAATGTTAATGTCACGGGGACGATGTCCTTGATAAACGGAAGTTTTGCTCTCGGAGACGGTGTATTATCCTATGGCGCCTCTGGAATATTAAGATATAATAAGGCAGTGCCGTTAACAACTACCTCTGCCGAATTTCCTTCCTTAAACGGTCCTTATGCTCTTCAGATTATGAATGCTGATTATGTCAGCCTGCATGATACACGCAGCCTGAACGGACCGCTTACACTTGTTGCAGGTGAATTTAGAATAGGCGACAATACGCTGTCTTTGGGCGATATGATCAACAGTGTATTCGGTTCTTTAAAAGGGGGGAGTTTATCAAACCTTGTTTTGCAAGGTGGGGCCGTTACTACCGACCTGCCCGGTATTGCGGATGGCTTGCAAAATCTGACAATCAACAGGCCAGCTACAGTTTATCTGACGGGAGGTCTGAATATTACCGGGACAATGACCATGACATCAGGAACTTTGGCTTTAAACGGTGGAGTTTTAACTTACGGAGCTTCCGGAAAATTGAAATATAACGGCTCATCGGCTCAAACCACCTCTCCGGCAGAATTCCCAACTGTGAACGGACCTTATATTTTCGAAATCCAAAGCACTTCAACTGTATTTCTTCATGAATCAAGGTCGTTGTACGGTCCCTTGAATCTTTTGACCGGTACCCTGTCGCTCGGAGGATTTACTCTTACTTTGTATAATATGATAACCAGCACCCCCGCAGGAGGTATGACAGGAGATGTCGTATCTCATTTGATTGTGGGTGAGTACGATTCACCTGCTTTAATCCCATTAGCTTCAATAGGTAGTTTAACCATTAACAGAATCGCCGGAGTCGGTTTAAGCGGACCGGTTGCACTCCTTGGGACATTGAATCTTCAAAACGGAGATTTGTCCATCGGTTCACAGACCCTGACCTTAGCCGGTCAGATCAACTATGTATCCGGTCAGTTAATCGGCGGACCTTCCTCGAACATTACCTTCATTGGTGCATTCGAAACAACCTATTTAAAGGCTATCGAGCTCCAGAATTTATCCTTGTTCAGAATAGACGGACAGATTTTTATGGACGGTGATATACAAGTTCGTCAATTTCTCAACCTGCAAAACGGTTCACTTTATATCGGACCACACCTTTTGACAATATATGATTTTATAAACATATTTGAAGGTGTTTTAATCGGGGGCACGGCTTCCGATCTCCGGTTTGCAGACGGGGGGGATGTTTCTCCGGGTTTTTTACCTGCAGTGGAATTGAATGACCTGATCATTGATCGGCTTACCGGTATCATGATGGCTGGTGATGTGGTTATTCATGGAGATGTATTGATGAATACAGGACCCCTGATGGTGAATGCTCATCATCTTTCCCTGAATGGACCTGCGCTGACTATATTTCCTGAATTCCTTATAACGACACCATCTTCGTCACTGAGTTTCGGAGGAATTGAGAACGATGTTTTTATTCCGGGTACAATTCACGATTTAAATAATTTATATATTAGTAATCCCAATGGGGTTGATTTACTCGAAAATATAAACATCGCCGGCGAAGCCGTGGTTGACGGATACCTGCAAACAGGCGTATCGCAGGTTATGGGTCCCGGAAATTTTACGGTCAATCACACGGGAAAATTAGTTACCGGGCATCCTGAAGGAATATCAAACTGCATTGTGGTTTCAGGAACAACCTGGTTCAGCTCTCAGGCGACATACGGTTTCGATGGCACAACAGATCAATTGACCAATTTCCCTGAATTTTCAGAACCGGGTAATTTGGAAAGATTGGTTGTTTCGAATTCAAATTCGGGCAGCGTCCGGCTTAATAATGACATCACCATACTTACCATGCTTATCCTCCAGCCGGGATCAAAGCTGGAAATTCTACCCAATTACACGCTCACCTCTTCAGGAACCACAATGCTGACGGGTGAAAATTGCCTGAAGATAAGCGCCGATGCCACAGGAGCCGGATCATTTATTGGAAATGAAATGCAATATATCGGTGATGGATCAGCAGAAGCTGAATTTTTTATTTCGCAGGAAAGATGGCATGATGTTTCTTCTCCGGTTACCAATGCCGTATCCGCAGTATTCCTTGATCTTTATCTTGCTGAGTTTAGCGAACCCGACAGTTTGTGGAATTTTATTGTACCCGTTGATTTTCCACTGAATGTAGGCAAGGGATTTGCCTGCTGGTCACTTCCCTTAACTGGAGACCGTACAATATCATATTCCGGAATTCTGAATACCGGAGATATTCCGATTGCTTTATCGGCTACTGACCGCGATGAAACGGGGACAATAGGCATCAACGAAGGCTGGACTCTTGCAGGCAATCCTTATCCCTCAGCGATTGACTGGGATTTGGTTCCGCCCGAAAACATGCAGAATCTTGATCCTACTGTGTATGTTTTCGATGGTTCGCAATATTTATCTTATCCATATCAGGTGGGTTTCGGACAATTGGAGGATGGAATCATTCCTGCGCAGCAAGCCTTCTTTATAAAAGCCAGTGATTTCGATCCCCAGTTAACTCTTCCTCAATCGAGCAGGGTGCATGGCTTTTCACCCTACAAATCGAATGAGTCATTTGCCAATCTGCTGGATATAAAAGTCAATGGTAATAATTACAAAGATGAGATATTCATTCATTTGGAAGCCGGTGCAACCTGGATGTATGATACAGGGAAAGATGCTTATAAACTCTTCGGGATCGTTGAAGCGCCTCAGCTCTATGTAATGGCTGAAACCTGCAATCTTTCGATATGTGTGCTGCCCGATCAAAACGATGAAATGGTTATTCCTCTGGGATTCAAAGTAGGTGCTGCCGGGATTTATACCTTTGATTTTACCGGGATGGAAACATTTGCTTCACCAGAACAAATCTATATTGAAGACCTGATGGAAAATGAAATGATCAGCCTTACTGAAACGTCAATGATGTCAATATATGCAACGCCCATAGACCCGGTTTTTAGGTTTAATATTTTATTGAACCATACCACCGGTTTGGATGAATCCGTTCCCTCAAATCCATTGATTTACTTTAGTAATCATTCGATTCAAGTGGCTATAACAGGAAATGAAAAGGGTGAAATTCATCTGTATTCGTTATCAGGTCAGTTGATCAGTGAAATGAAATATTCATCGCCTGGCAACTATTGTCTTGATATGACCGGTAAAAAGGGATGTTTTGCCGTTGAAGTGACAACGAATGCAATCCGGTATTGCCGGAAAGTCACTGTTTATTAAATCCAGGTTTATGACGGAAGCTCATTTTCCCGGAACATATCACAATAAAGGTTAACAAATTCATCATACCTCTTCCTCCTGTACTGTACAATCCATCTGGGGTGGGGAAGAGGTGTTATCTTTCCGAAGAAACGATGGCGCTCGTTTAGTTTCTGAAGAAATTTGAAGTTTTTTCCCATACCAAGGCAATAGCAGAAGTTCCTACTGATTGGAAAGGAAAGGATTTTTTCGATGGAAGCGATGATAAAAGGCGTAATCGTTTTTTCAAGTTCCTTTGAATCATAAAAATTAAAATTCAAGCCATCTTTGGTGAATCCAAGTGGACATACAGCATGAATGAAGTATCTGCTGTAGAACTTCTCAGTACCGCCACAGGCATCGATCATATCATAAACAAATCCAGCTGAAGGTTCGGTGATCTTTTTCAGGTTGTTTCCTATACTACAGTTCTTTTCAAGTTTTACAGGATCAGTAAAAGGAATTCCGGTTACTCCGGCGCCGAACCTGCCGGGATTAATACCAAGCAGCAAGGTTCTTTCGCTATTATCGGAAAAATATTTCAGGTAAAACGCATCGGAAATTTCCACAACCTGCCGATCATGAAATGGATTCATTACCTGAACACCTTCAGGCAGTGGAATATCGAGTTCAAGGGATTGATTGAACCGGATTACCTTTTGAGCAAACGACATCGGGAAACAGAAAATTCTAAAAAGGCCAGAAGCTGTTGTCGTTCCAGATTTGTTCTTTCAAATCTTCATTCAGCCGGTGAAGCAGCTTGTGATGACCGCTTTCCCAGTCCGCGAGCATTTTATAGGTTTCTTTTTCCATCGGATCGGTGGCTTCGTTAGCTCTGTCAGAATAGATTTTCACTGCACGGGTTTCAAAGTCCATGGCGGCTGAAATAGCAGCAGCTTCAAAACCATCGGCGGATATTTCTTTTCTTATCTCTTCAGAAAGTATCTTTTCCGTAATTTCGTCACTGGCATCATCATGCGGTTCTTCCGGCTTCGCAAATTTCTGGTCCTGATTATATGCTCTGAACTGCCTCGAAAGAAATTTGATGTGTTCATCTTCTTCCTCGGCCATCATGTTAAAAACTTTTTTTACTGCTTCACTTTTGGTTTGTGCTGCAACATTCGAATAAAATGCTTTACCTCTCTTTTCGAGTAAGATCGCTTCTTTTAGAATATCAGAAGGTGATTTTGACATAACTGTTGATTTTTAATTAGCATGGAGCATGGAGCATGGAGCATGGAGCATGGAGTATGGAGCAGGGAGCAGGGAGCAGGGAGCAGGGAGCAGGGAGTGGGTTAGGAGTCACGGGTTCTCAGTTCTCAGTTCTCAGTTCAGAGTTACTGTTTCAGAATTTCCAATTCAAACACAAAAATAGGTATTAAAGTTTTAGTGAGAGGTAAAGAAATACGATGCTAAAAATATTTTTTTGTGGACGACACGAATGTCAAAATATTAAATGATTGGCAATAAATGATTTCCTTATTTTTGTCATGCTCAAATAATGACTGAATTGAATCAGGACAAGATAATAACACTTAAGAACCTGTACCGTGACTGGTCAGGTGAAGATGTACACAGTTTCGAAAGGATTCTTGGTTCAGGTTCGAACCGGAAATATTACCGGCTTATGGGAGAGAACCAAAAGGCCATCGGTGTAATCGGTGAAGATCCTTATGAAAACAGAGCCTTCCTGAGTTTTACCGATCACTTCAGGAGGCAGGGACTGAATGTTCCTGAAATTTATTCGACGGATAAAAACGGTGAAATATATTTGCTGCAGGACGTTGGAGATATATCACTTTTCAGCCTGTTACCGGGAATGACAGGTTCAAGGGATAATATCAGCCGGATCGAAACCATTTATAAAAGGATTTTGGATGATTTGATCCGCTTCCAGGTAATTGCAGGGAAAGACCTTGATTATACCGTTTGTTTTCCGCGTGAAAGGTTCGACCATCAATCCATGTACTGGGACCTGAACTATTTTAAATATTATTATCTGAAACTTGCCTACATACCATTTCAGGAACAGGCACTTGAAAATGATTTTTCAACGCTACTGGATTTCCTTTCGATGGCTGACTCCGGTTACTTCATGTACCGTGATTTCCAGGCAAGGAATATTATGCTGCTTAACTCAGAGCCTTATTTTATTGACTACCAGGGTGGGAGAAAAGGCCCCTTACAATATGATGTGGCATCGCTTCTTTTCCAGGCAAAAGCCGAATTGCCGCCGTCATTCAGGGAACAGATGCTGGAATATTACATTTCAAAACTGAGAGAACACCTTGAAGTGGATCGGAATACCTTTATTCCTCTTTATTACGGCTTTGTTCTGATCCGCACTTTGCAGGTATTAGGGGCTTATGGATACAGAGGATTTTATGAACGTAAACCTCATTTTATTGAAAGCATAGGTTATGCCTTGAAAAATATTGAGTGGTTGCTGGAAAATGTACGCTCTGCTATCGAAGTCCCTGAGTTGAAAGGATGTTTGGAGGCGATGGTAAAGCAAAATTCCAAACAAATACAAAAAAAGGGTAATGAAAAGCTGACTGTTGAAATAAACAGTTTCTCCTACCTTAGGAATGGAATTCCTGAAGATAAAATGGGGCATGGTGGAGGTTTTGTTTTCGATTGCCGTGCTTTGCCCAATCCGGGAAGGCTTGAAGAATTCAGGAATCTCAGCGGGCTCGATCAGGAGGTAAAGGATTTTTTGAACCGTTACCAGGAGGTGGAAAATTTTAATGACAATATTCTGACAGTTGTAAGTCAATCAATTCACAATTACATTGAGCGGGGATTCGATCATCTCGTGATCAACTTTGGTTGTACCGGCGGCCAGCATAGATCCGTGTTCTGTGCTGAAAGGCTTTATAGAAAGCTAAAAGAAAGGTTTGGTATTCGCATTCTCCTAAATCATACAATGAAAGATAATTGGTAAAAAACTAATCTGAATATGTCAATTCTCATTACAAATATAAAAAAACTGGTTCAGGTTGAAACTAAACCGGTAAAGTTCAGAGCCGGCAAGCAAATGTCCGAACTTCCTTTCATTGAAAATGCCTGGTTAGCGATCGAAGATGGAAATATCTCATCCTTCGGTGAAATGACCAACCTGAAACCTGTATCGCCAAAGGGGAGATTAAACCTGAAACATACATTAGATGCCACAGGCAGGATGGTCTTTCCCTGTTTCTGCGACTCGCATACCCACCTCGTTTATCCTGCCAGCCGCGAGATCGAATATGTAGATAAGATAAAGGGATTATCTTATGAAGAGATTGCCAAAAGGGGTGGTGGGATTCTGAATACGGCCAAAAAGATGAAGGAAACGACGGTTGCCGAATTGGTTGACAGCGCTCTTGAACGCCTCGAAGAAATCATTAAACTGGGAACCGGAGCTGTGGAAATAAAAAGCGGTTATGGGCTGGATACTGAGCAGGAATTGAAAATGCTCTATGCGATCCGGAAACTAAAAGAACTTTCACCAGTGACAATAAAAGCTACTTTTCTTGGAGCCCATTCAATACCTTTGGAATTTCGTGGCAGGCAAAGCGAGTATGTGGATATGGTCATTAATGAAATGATACCGATGGTAGCAGCCGAAGAACTGGCTGATTATATTGATGTATTCTGCGACAAGGGTTTCTTTACTGTTGAAGATACGGAGCGTATCCTGATGGCCGGGATGAAATATGGTTTACTGCCCAAAATCCATGCGAATGAACTTGATTATTCGGGCGGCATTCAGGCAGGGGTGAAATACAATGCCTTATCGGTTGATCACCTGGAATATACGGGAGATGAGGAGATTGAAGCGCTCAAAGGCAGCGATACGATGCCAACAATACTGCCGGGCGCTGCATTTTTCCTCGGAATGTCCTATGCTCCTGCAAGGAAAATGATCAATGCCAGTCTGCCTGTTGCTATGGCAAGCGATTTCAATCCGGGTTCCTCACCATCCGGAAATATGCAACTGATCCTTTCGATGGCATGTATTCTTTATAAACTTACTCCCGAAGAAGCTATCAATACAGTAACCATCAACAGCGCTTATGCTATGGGAGTGGAGGATGAACTCGGAACCATTGCCGTTGGAAAGAAAGCAAATATCTTTATCACGAAAGAAATTCCGACACTTGAATTCATGCCATATTCCTATGGTAGTAATAAGGTTGAGACGGTAATCCTGAACGGGGAAGTTCAATAACCTGGAGATTTATTAGTTAAAGGATATTCGTGCATTCGTGGTAAAAACTCTTTGTTACGGAAAATGAAATAATCTATAAATAATGGAATTATGAGTAAAACCTGCAAAACCTGCATTCTTTCAGACGAAATTAACGGGGTTGAGGTCGAAGGTGATGGTAAATGTAATTTCTGTAAAAATCACTCGCCGCATATCCCGTATGGAGAACAAAAGCTGATTCATCTATTTGCTAAAGCTAATAGGAAAAACAGGATTTATGACGCGCTTGTGCCATTAAGCGGCGGTAAAGACAGTACGTATGTTCTTTACCTCGCCGTCAAAAAATATGGTTTAAAAGTGCTGACTTATACTTTTAACAATGGTTTCATGAGTACGCTGGCTCTCGAAAACATTGACCGGACAGTAAAAGCATGTGGTGTGGATCATGTTTGGGTCAACCACAACACGGAGATGCTTCATAAGCTATACAGGACAACCCTTACTGAGTCAGGTGAAATATGCGGGATATGCGGCGTTGGCATTGAAAGGAGTATGTTGAAAATCTCCGAAGCCTGGCGAATTCCGATGATTTTACTCGGGCATTCGCCAACGGAGAACAATTCGTTTACTGGTGAAAAGCTTTATGACCAGACAAGGCTGAAAACCATATTAGGAAGGAATACTAAAATCTCAGGAGAAGAAATGAATCGTTTTTTCATTTATCCGAACCTGAATTTCATCTCCAGTTATTTGCTTACAAAAACCGGACGTTTTGGGAGAAAGCTGAACATCCTATATTACATTGACCTTCCATCCGACAAGGAAATCAGCAGGATATTAAAATCCGAAATGAACTGGAACGACAGCGATCACTCGGAATATACCCGACATTTCGATTGTCTGGCTGAACCGTTCACCAATTATATTCGAGATAAAAGGCTGGGCTCGTCTAGGCGCATTTTCCAGCTAAGCAATATGATCAGAAGCGGTGAAGTTACAAGAGATGAAGCTCTGCAAACCTGGAAATCGGACAATGAAAACCAGTCTCCTGCAAATTTCAATTTTGTGTTAGAAAAACTGAATCTCAGCAAAGCCGACATTGAAAATATCGCCAGAATTCCGGTTCATGTTTTTGATGATAATGTCTCACCGGCAAACAAGATCTTTGCTACAGCCAGGAAGCTTATAAAAGGAAACCGGCATTGAGTTCAATATCGGGGATTGACAGCCGGAATATCTTTTTCAGGAATGTCTTTTGAATTTAATCTCAATTTATAATTTTGCCGTGAAAATTAATAATTGTATGGTTTTATACCCAATTCATTAATTCAACAATTCAATAATTCAATAATTTACAATGAAGCAATTAATCGAATGTGTACCTAATATCAGTGAAGGAAGAGATCCGAATATCATCAAACAAGTTACGGATGTAGTTGAAACCGTTGAGGGAGTCCGACTCATAGATGTTGATCCCGGTAAAGCCACAAACCGTACTGTTATTACCTTTGTCGGTCCACCTGAAGAAGTTTGTGAAGCCGCCTTCCGGTTGGTAAGGAAAGCAGCAAGCCTCATTGATATGAGCAGGCATCATGGCGAGCATCCGCGGTTTGGAGCAACTGATGTATGCCCGCTCGTTCCCGTTGCAAATATCACCATGGACGAAGTGGCCGGATATGCCCGTAAACTTGGGAAAAGGATAGGTGAGGAGTTAGGTATTCCGGTTTATAACTATGAGTTTGCCGCATCCAAACCAGTGAGAAAAAACCTTGCAAATTGCCGTTCAGGAGAATATGAAGGTTTAAAGGAAAAGCTTTCAAACCCGGATTGGAAGCCTGATTTCGGTCCGGCCGAATTTAATGAACTGGTAGCCAAAACAGGTGCTACAGCAGTTGGAGCAAGGAATTTTCTTGTCGCTTATAATTTTAATCTGAACACTACTTCAACCCGGCGGGCCAATGCCATCGCTTATGATGTGCGTGAAAAAGGAAGGGAAAAAAGGGAGGGCGATCCTGTTACAGGCAAAATCGTGAAGGATGAAAAGGGAAATACTGTTTTTATTCCCGGAACTTTAAAGAGCACCAAGGCCATCGGCTGGTTCATTGAAGAATACGGGATTGCACAGATATCAATGAATTTGACCGACATCACGGTGACTTCGGTACATGCGGCATTCGATGAAGTTTGCAGGGCAGCCGGTGAAAGAGGTGTGAGAGTTACAGGTTCGGAACTGGTTGGTGTGATACCTCTAAAGGCCATGCTGGATGCGGGAAAGCATTATCTAAGAAAGCAGCAACGCTCACTTGGAATTCCTGACAGGGAGATCATAAAAATTGCAGTTAAATCTTTAGGCCTCGATGAACTTGCACCATTTGATCCCAATAAAAAGATCATCGAATATATCCTGGAAGATAAAAAAGAAAAGAAGCTGGTTAACCTGACTATGACTGGCTTTATTGAAGAAACAGCTTCCGAATCGCCTGCTCCGGGCGGTGGTTCCATTTCTGCTGCAATGGGTGCTATGGGTGCTGCTTTAGGAACTATGGTTGCCAACCTCACTTCCCATAAAAGAGGATATGATGATCGCTGGGAAGAGTTTTCGGATTGGGCGGTGAAGGGAAAATACTACCAGGAAGAGTTATTGAAAATGGTAGATGAAGACACACGCGCTTTTAATAAGATCATGGATGCTTTCGGCCTGCCGAAAAAGAGCGAAATGGAAAAAATTCCTCGGAACAATGCAATACAGGATGCCACCAAATATGCTATCGAGGTTCCTTTCAGGGTGATGAACCTTTGCTTTGAATCATTGGAGGTAATGAAAGCGATGGCCGGGTCAGGGAATCCAAATTCGGTGTCGGATGCCGGTGTCGGCGCCATTGCTGCCCTTGCGGGAGTGAAGGGAGCGTATCTAAACGTTAAGATAAACGCAAGCGGACTCGATGATAAAGATTATGTTAAAGAAATCATTTCAAAAGGAGGGCAAATACAGGAAAAGGCAGCCCGGCTTCAAAAGGAGATTCTCGACATCGTTGACGTTAAGATCGGATAGTTGGAAAATACAGAGGAAGCTGATTGACGCGTTGGAACTTTCGGCTTTAATACCGAAGTGATTTATGTAACAGTCCATGCCTTTAATTAAACTGCCCTGATAGACTTTAACATAACATAAATCAACACGGCATTTATCAAAGTAATAAATTCCGTTACTTCTATTCGGACTATACAGAATCTCGCTTTGGTATAACTTGGCTACATTTTATTTTGATGTGCTGTAAGATAATTATTTCTTTTATTGGCGGATCAAAATGAACCATTGAACTTTGCCCGTAGGGCATTAATATCCATAGAAAATAATAATAGTAGAAAAGAATTTCCCGCAGAGCCTGCCCCGCTGAAAGCGGGGGAATTAACATCCTGGTTTAAATCATTTTATTTCAAATGCTGAATAGATGATTATTCAATAGGCTTAAAGATATATCGTTC
>Ga0172368_10001944_pt1 | contig 27185 bp, 17 predicted proteins | sample Lak11m_FD_114540 | JGI IMG/M metagenome (GOLD analysis project Ga0172368, IMG submission 114540) | Freshwater microbial communities from Kabuno Bay, South-Kivu, Congo - kab_022012_11m | ecosystem: Environmental > Aquatic > Freshwater > Lake | place: Democratic Republic of the Congo: South-Kivu...
GCGCCGGCGGCCAGGGCGGCAAGGACCTCGCAGACCTCAAGGGACTCACCGTGCCGGTGCGCCTCGTCGGTCCGTTCGATGCGCTCAAATACCGCATCGACTTCGGCGCCATGCTGGGCGAGGCCGCCAAGGAAAAAGCGAAAGAGGCGGTGTCCAAAGCGATCAGCGACAAACTCGGCGCGGGCCGCGGCAAAGGCGACGCCCAGAAAACCGCTCCGAAGGATCAGGCACTGGACGCGCTGAAAGGACTGTTCAAACGCTAGGGCGAAACGGAGAACAGTCGGGCGCGCTGGCATTCAATTCAAGGCATTGGACGGCAGCGCGCGCTTTGGCGGCGGCCTGATCCGCTTTGATTCGCTAGAAGATGGTCGGGGTGAGAGGATTTGATCCTCCGACTCCTGCGTCCCGAATTCGCCCTTTAGGTTTGTCACGATTATGTATCAACGAGTTACGCGAGCCGGCTCTGCGCAATCGTGACTGGAAATGACAGGAAATCAATGCTTCTGACGGGAAGTGGCTACGAAACGGCTACGTGAGTTTCGTCTGACCCGCTCGTGCTTTATGACGGCCGTCAGTGTTCCGCGAGCATCCATTCGTAAGCGGGCATTACGCGCAGGCCACTTCCGGCGAGTGCGATTGTCTGTTCCTGTGTCATAACCAGGAGCGCGGCAGACAGCTTCGACTGGCTCTTTGCAGCATCGGTCAAGGCCCGCAATTCACGCTCGCGCGCATCCGGCGTCGAAGGATCAGCGCAGACTTGCAGCAGTTCGCGCCGGCCATCTCGATAAGTGGCGAGGAAATCCACTTCGAAGCCTTCCGGCGTCTTAACGTAGGCCGCTTCGGCGAGCCGCCGCTGCAGCTCGTTAAATACCGCCGTCTCCAGGGCGTGACCGGTGTTGGCGCGACCGCTTGCGTCGAAAGCGTGGATTAGGCCGGGATCGGCTGGATAGATTTTGCGTGGATTTGAATTGCGCCGGCGCTCGGACGCGGTATGCAGGGGCACCGCCTGGAGCAGATAGGCGTCGAAGAGGTGCCCGAGCAGCGCGTGCACCGAGTCTTTGCTGACGGCATGGCCCTGCGCCTTGAGGTCCAGAAACAGGCGATGCACACTCATGTTGCCCGCCGGGTTGCGCAGGCAATGCCGGACAATCCAGCGCAGCGCGCTCACCTGCGACACGCCATAGCGTTCCAGCACGTCGCGAAACAGCACCGTATCTACGTAGCCCTGGAGCAACTCGACGCGCAGAGCACGAGCGAGCCCCTGCGCCTCGGGGAATCCGCCTTCGACCAAGTACTCGCCAAAACGCTTCTCCACCAGCGAGCGCTCCTCCGCGGTCCAGCGGCGGGATTCTGCACGGGGTTCTTCTCCGCTGTGGCGCAGAAATTCGCGAAAGCTAAACGGGCGGATCGTCGTTTCGATGCCGCGTCCACGTAGCGAGGTGTGGACTTCGCGCGAGAGCATCCGCGCCGAGGAACCTGAGACGACCACTTGCACATTCTCGGTGTCGAGCACGCGGCGGACGAAGCGCTCCCAGCCGGAAACAAGCTGGATCTCGTCGAAGAACCACGCAACCGTCGCGCGCCGGCGCAGCTGCGGGTAGCGACGATAGAATTCCTCCAGTAGCGCGCTCAACTGATCGGCGGCGATGTCGGCCAGCCGGTCATCGTCGAAGCTCAGATAGAGCGCACGTTCCGGAGCGGGTCCGCTCCGGCGCTCGGCGGCGAGCTGTTGCAAGAAGGTCGTCTTGCCCGAGCGCCGCATGCCGGTGACCGCATGAACTTTCTTGGGAATCCCCGGCAACGCGGCATCGCGGCGCGTCATCGGCTCGGCCGGGCCGGGCGCCAGCGCAGCGTTGAGCTTTTCTTCGAGGACGGGATGCAGGGCCATCGGCGTGTATTGGTATCCTTATTGCAAGGACACATTAACACAAATCGATCCGTTTGATAAGGACAGTATTAATCACCCGAGCTATCCCCAGACTGGAAATCGCGCAACCTACAGTCTGGAATTCCCTTTAGAAACAATGGTCGGGGTGAGAGGATTTGAACCTCCGACTCCTGCGTCCCGAACGCACGCATAAACGCCTTTTTCCCCTATGGCAGTTAGTGCAGGATTGCGTGTTTGGCACAATTCTGGCACACTATATCCATGCCCACGATCCGGAAACGCGGTAACGAGCAATGGCACGTGCAAGTGCGCCGCAAGGGCTATCCGCACGCGACCTCCACCTTTGCCACGCGCGCCGAAGCCGAGCGCTGGGCGCGCGATGTCGAAGGCGAAATGGATCGAGGTGTCTATCACGAACGATTCCTAGCCGAATCCAATACATTATATGAAGTCCTGAAGCGCTACGTGGACGAAATCACCCCGCTCAAGAAGGGAGCGGGGCCTGAAGCGATCCGCATCCGAAAGCTTCTGGAAGACGACCTTTGCAAATATAAAATGGCCGCGCTCTCGCCCATCGTGGCGCGTGACTGGCGCGAGCGGCGCCTGCGGCAGCCTGCGTTTCATGGGAAGGGCAATGTGTCCGGCGCCACGGTACGCCGGGAGATGGACATCCTCTCCGCCGCCGTCAATTACGCAAGACGCGAGTGGGGAATCCGAATGGAAAACCCGTTTGAGTTGATCGAGCGGCCTGCCCCGGCGCGCGCCCGCGAGCGGCGCCTTGAACTCGGGGAGGAGGAACTACTTATCAAAGCACTCACCCCTGCTCCGCGCAGGGATGACGGAACGTTCGTTCCCGCCTCCCGCAATCCGCTGCTCCTGCCCTACGTCACGTTTGCCGTCGAAACGGCCATGCGCCGAAGCGAGATCCTGAGTCTTACCTGGGAGAATATTAGACTGGACGAGCAAACCTGCTATCTCCCCGACACCAAAAACGGCTATTCGAGGACGGTCCCACTTTCGAAGAAAGCCGTTCGGATTCTTAAGGCGCTTCCGCAGCCGCATGGGGGCCTGGTGTTTCCCATTACCAAAAATGCGCTCAAACTGGGACTTCGTCGGGCAATCGAGCGGGCTGGGCTGAAAAATTTTCGGCCGCACGATTTGCGACACGAAGGTACAACAAGGCTTTCAAAAAAGTTACCCAACGTCATTGAGCTTTCGGCCGTCACGGGACATCGAGATCTCGCATCGCTGAAGCGTTACTACCATCCCGACCCGAAAGATTTGGCGAAGAAGATTGGTTAAGTACAGGTTCGCAGGTATTACGTGGTCGCGTTGACGCCATTCTCCAGGACGCGCATCGATCCCTGACGCGTGAATAGCTACTAGGCCCCGGAGCCAGAAATTACAGGGCGACTAACTTTATAACTCCATTAGCAACGACGACCGAAGAACGGACCGCGGCAACGGTTTCAGTCCTCCGATATTTTTCCACGATCCGCGTCTATTCAAGCGGGCCTCACGACCGCGTCGCCTACTAAGCGCTTCCTTCTGAAAGTTTGTCCTGCCATTGCCGTGGCCGCACAACACAAAGCCGTGACTTTGAGAACCTTGTTCACACTTGGACCGCTTTTCGATAAACACCCGCGGCCCCGCGCGTAGCGCGGGGCCTTGACGGGCTCGAAACCCGCAATGCAGTCCGGCACCGCACCCCGATGATCATGACACCAGTCACCAAAATCGGCGAAATCAGGCAAATTCTATTCGTGCAAACCAAGGCGGGTAGCGATTTGGCTAAAGTCCGAGGCTGTTGACCCAATTTCGATCATCCGAGAGGATGCGCATTCGGCTGTTTTGAATCGCCAAACCCACGAGGATTCCTACTTGCTCATTGCTCATGTCAGCATTCTTAGCTGCAAATCGAAACAGCGAAATGGACGTTGGTAGGGACAGTTGAGTGAATCTCTTTTCAGCAATTCTTCGGGCTTTCCCGTCATCAAGAACCGCTGCGCCTCCTATCGCAGCCGCCAAAGCGAGCGTTGCGCTTTCACCTTGACCCAGCGCCTCTGGTGGTGGCCCCGCCACGAGCGAAAGGAATACTTCGTAAGACACATTGTCGAGCCGAGCGCGATGTAGCAGTCCGAGGTCTATTAGCTCCGAAAGAGCCACATGGACGTCGTGCCCTTGAATAGGATGACGCGTCAATTCTCGGACTACGTGATCCTCAACAATACATTTTGATTCGACGGCCTTCAGTACAAGCTTCGGGTTTCCACAGCCGAGCAGGTTTATCAGCGCACTAGAGTCAAGGACAAAAAGGCCACCACGCCCTTTATCACGTTCCCGATTCAAGCTCCAACTCCTCAGGTCCGACCACCTCTTCCAGCACCCGCCTTACGGCCGCAAGGTCGAGTTCCAGACGCTCAGCTATCTGCTGCTCCGACAACAGACCTCGCGCATAGGCTTCGCCGGCCAGAAGTAGCAGTCGAGGCGTGAACTGCGGCGGCTCACGACGCAAATCCGATGCCTTCAACACATCCTCAAGATGGCGCCGTCCTAGGCCACGTTCCTTTAGTGAATCGTACGTTCCCTTCGGAACAAGTCCCAGTCCTTCGAGCCTTCTCGCTATGGCCTCAATCGAGACGTGGAAGTAGCCGGCCATCCAAAGCATGTGCCTTACAGTGAAATCCGCAGACATGCCTCGCAGCTCGCCGACCTTTCGTCGAACCGTTACCGCCGGCATCAATAACACACGGGCAAACATATCGCAGAATTTATCCTCCCGTTCTGAGAATGAGTCGGTCTCGAGAACTACCACCGGCTCGGTACGCTTGCAGAGATAATGGCCGCCTTCGTGGGCTGCAGTGAGCCGCCTGCGCTCGGGAGGGTGGTTCGAATTTAGTAGCACGAAACCACCATGTCCTTCATGGTATGCGAAGGCGCCACTGACTTTTGCCGGGAGCGGCCGTTCAAACACTCTCAGTCCAAGCTCCATTTCAAGCAAAGAAGTCAGATCGAAAATTGGACCAAGCCCTATCCCGAATCGTTGCCGAAGCGACAATGCAGCATCTTCAGCCTGTTGTTCTAGGCTCCCGTCCCGGCCGAGGTGTAATTCAGGATAGTCGACCATTGGCACGGGGTAGCCAAGCATTTCCTCGAGCTCGACCGAAGCCGCAGCTAAACGGTTCAGAAGCGCCGAAACGTCCGCCGTGGCAACCGCAGCGCCCAGGCCTGGACCGCTGCAGCGATACTTGACTTCCATATCAAGGGGCTGGCGGTATCCCGACAGAAGTTCGCTTTCTCTAACGCTATATAGTTCAGCGAACGAGCGCAATTCCTCCGGGCGAACCGCTCGTTTCCCAGATTCGATAGCGAGCAGCGTAGTTCGAGCCACGCCGAGTTTGTTCGCCGCTGCCTCTTGCGTGAGTTGTGCTAATGACCGAGCTGCCTTGAGCCTAGCCCCCAACGCTTCAGGACGAATGGTGATTTCAGTAGCCATGTTTTATACCTCCGCGAGCACTGCCACCCAAGACTGATTTCCACAATGTTCGCGAAACTTTGTCCATTCGTCGGCATGCCGCTTCAAAAGACGCACCAAATCCACGTGGGCGCTGTCATAACTTTTTCCGTAACTGTCGGCAAGATCAATTGCCACTCGTGCCACAGCCGAGTTCTTGGGCTTGCCCGCGAACTCCGCCAGAAGCTGCATGCTGCGAACACTGTTTCCTGCAACATCGACCAGAGCCCGGAGGGCGCGGGGTTTTTCGTTGCTCCCCAGCGCGGATTCAATAGTTTCCGCCTTTAGGTCCCCGAACAAATACGGAGTTGAGTCCTCTTGTCCTGCGGCCATGAGCGAAACCCGCCGAAGAATACAGCCCCCACAAACACCGCAATGAACTCTGTGTCCATCTATGCTTGAGTGGCGTTGGTCATGAGAGCAAGATACTCGATTAAGCCACATTGCCGGTGGTTCGATTCTCGCTAGGTTGCGAAGAATCTCTCCTTTGGTCGCGAGCAAACCCGGGTGCTCGAACCGAAAGTTCCTTTCGAGTAGTTTCTCCAAGAACGTTCCGAGTTTCTTGGTAAAAGCTGGATAACAGCTCCGATGCGGTGCCTCGTTGCCAAGACGAACAAGGGTACCCCCAAGGCTTCCTTGGCCATTCTCTGGAATCAGGACACGACCAGAGCCAGAGATATGAGAGCCATACGCAGCGAGCGAATAGAAGATGAAAGGGCGCGTGCGGAAAGTCGATTCCGAATGATGTGGTTCATTCACCTTGAACGGAACTGGTACTGACCGAATAGACCGTGGATTGCGACTTCGACTGCGGCACAAGCTCTTCCACGAATCGGTACCTCCCTTCGCATCGGTGAATACGCCAAGCAGGTTGGCCCCGGGCTCTCGCTCCGTAAACATCCGGGCTTGCGCGTAAGAATCTAGCCCGTCGCTGTACGGAATACCTACATAGGTACCCTCTGGCAAGGAAACTACGTTCCCAATTTTTGAAAATCGTGGCCGCGAGCGCCTGCGAATAAACTGGAAGTGCCAAATGTCACCGGTTAAGTAGGCCAAGCACGACTCAAGTTCGCGGATTAGACCAGGATTGGACCATCGAGTTGCTTCAAGCATTGGAACGACAACAGAAAGGTCGCGGCACCAACTCATGCTTCGATGTCGCTTTACCGATCTGTCGCAGAGCCTTATGGCACCTAGAACCGTAATCAAGTCTATGGCCTCATCGGACGGTGAAGCAAAGCAATACTCTTGTAGATGCGTGATATCGATATTTATGTCGTCCTGAAGGACCGCAATTCGCTCGTTAGAGGACACCGATTTTGGGCGCGACTCTACTACGCGAAGAAGGGCTTTTTCCGCTACCCGATCTGGCTGCATCATTTCGGGACGTGCCGAGATATCGATTCATCCAAGTCAATCGCAGCTTTAGGCGCACGCTTCTTCGGGCGTACCACCGCGCCGGAGTCATCGCATATGTTTTCGAAGTCGCAGTGTTGTAGACCGCGATTGAGTTCATGGCGCAGTTCCCGAGCGGCCCATACGCTCGAGTTGCGCGCCTGCGCGATAAGCCCCTCGCATTCATGGTTTGCGGTTTCCTTCGCGACGTCCCGCACAGCGTGATCAACAATTTCAGGCGTAACACCTGAGATAGCCACTAACGATCGAAACGTCTCACAGACATCACGCTCCACAGGAGACTTCGAGCGAGACTGAAGATCGGCTACAAACTCATGCACCTGCTCGGCTCCGAACATATCTGCCGAAGCCGTAGATGCGAAATCCCGCAGGCGGGAAATCATTTCCGGTCGAATTTCTCGAGATAGCGTTTTGAGTGTGGCGTCCCGCAGGGCTTCCGGCAATTTTGGTCGTTCTGATTCGCGGGCAGCCATCTGCACGAGACGCTTCCAATGTCTCGGCGCAGCCACAGTACGGTGCAGGTCGTCGCGCATGATTGAACAATGTCATGTTATTGTTGTTTAAAATATTGACATTGTCAACTCCCACTTCACCTTCGTGCCATACTGTTGTGCCTGCCCCTTTTCATCGGACTGTAACTTCGTCTGATGTAGCGGAAAGATCACTAACCCAGGAAACCTGAGGCATAAGTAGCAATGCCGCTTAGGCCAGCGCAAATTCGTGATACCAGCACGCTTCATTCTTTCTTTGCCCAGCGTTTTTTCAAAACGCTTTATGTTATTGACTATATTGATAAAAGATTGACAAATGGGTTCGCTTATGGCAAAATTTTCCCTCGCTGTGGCAAATGGCACATGGCATCGTAGTTCGGCGCGGAGCACGATTGGCGGTCTTTCGCCCACAGTAGCCATCAGTAAGAATATGTTCCTCATATTCGTTACTTATTTGTATTAAACGAATATAAGGAACATAATTCGGAAACCATGCGCCACGACACCCACACCCAACGCATCCTCGATCTGGTTCGGCAGAAGGGGACGCTGCGCCCCTGCGATCTACGTGGTATTGACGCTCCACGGGTGGTGCTGACCCGTCTCACGGCAAGCGGCCAACTGGAAAAGGTCGGCCGCGGCCTCTATCGACTGCCGGGCTCGTCCACCTCCGAGACCGAAAGCCTTGCCACCATTGCGCTCAAAGTCCCACAAGCGGTCTTCTGCCTGCTCACAGCCCTGCAGTTCCACGAACTCACCACCCAACTACCGCGCGACGTCTGTATCGCCATGCCGCGCGGAAGCCACGTGCCCAAGATCGACTATCCGCCCGTAACGATGATCCAGTTCACCGGAGCGGCTTACTCCGAGGGCATCGAGGTCTTTGAGCGCGATCAGGTAGAGCTGCGCGTCTACAGCGTGCCCAAGACAGTAGCCGATTGCTTCAAGCACCGAAACAAAATTGGTATCGACGTGGCGCTGGATGCTCTGAAAGACGCGCGTGCGCAGAAGAAAGCGTCTGCCGACGACCTCTGGCGTTTTGCCAAAATTTGCCGTGTCGCTAATGTAATGCGGCCCTACCTCGAGGCGGTCGGATGAACGGGGATCTCGCTGCCTCAGTACGGGCACGCCTGCTGAATATTGCAAAGGCCGAAGGGACGGATTTCAATCAAGTTCTAGTGCGGTACGCATTGGAGCGCCTTCTCTACCGTCTGAGCGAGTCTGCGCACGCGGATCGTTTTCTGCTCAAGGGCGCATTACTGTTCACGCTCTGGTACGACATGCCGCACCGGCCAACGCGAGACGCTGATCTTCTGGGCTTCGGTCCGAGTGACCTGGAATCAATCGGCAAGACATTTCGGGACATTGCATCCGTCACCGTGGAGGACGGCATCGTCTTTGATCCGACCAGCGTCAGCGTCGACGAGATCCGCAAGGATGCGGGGTACGCCGGCGCCCGGGTCATGATCACCGGCGAGTTGGCCCGAGCGCGTTGCAAGACGCAGATCGACATCGGATTCGGAGATGCGGTTACTCCTGGTCCGGTTCATGCCGTGTACCCGGTGCTGATCGAGGACTTTCCTGCGCCGCGACTGCGGACCTACCCGGTCTACACGGTGGTCTCGGAAAAGCTGCACGCAATCGCACTTCTAGGCATGACCAACAGCCGGCTGAAAGACTACCTGGATCTCTCGGTGATGATCGAGCGAGAGGCGCTGAATCTCAACACGCTAGCCAGAGCCATCGCTGCAACGTTCAATCGCCGTGGGATCGCAGTACCTACGGAACTACCCATCGGCCTGTCCGATGAATTCGCGACCGATACATCGCGCCAGGCGCTTTGGCTGGCGTTCCTGAGAAAGAATGACCTGGAAATAGAACCGCTACAAGACGTCGTCACTGCGCTGCGTGCCAAATTGCAGCCCGCCTTGACTCATGCCGCGTCGCTCGCGGCGGACCCGGGCAGGCAAGACGCTTCATAGTCCCCGATGGCGCAAAGTTCGAACCGGACATTGCCAAAACTCTGACCCACGCCGAATACCGACGGTCCGACTCAATGGACCAATCATCGGCCACTTACATTGGAGACAACAAAGATATGGGATTCTTCAGCAAACTTTTCGACATGTTCCTCGCATCTGGTACAGATAACTCAGCCTCGATTTCATCTGACACCGAATACGACATAACCCTCGATTCGTCGTCACTCTTTGACGATAGTGACCACGGCATAAACCCATCCACAGGCCTGAACATGATGAATTCGACGTTTGACATAGGCGGCCATTTTTGGGGCGAGTCGGATAGCTCAAGCCTGTTCGATAGTTCAAGCTCCGGCGGATTTTCCGACAGCTTCAGTTCTGGGAGTATGTTCGACGAATAACGTGGCCACGGAGCCAGGAAATTTAGGTCGGCGCACCGAAAACGCGCCGCATCTTTTTCCTTGACCGCAGCAAAGAACCCATTGACCGCTTGTTTGTCTCGCCACAGCCCCGCATACATCGGTCACCGCCCCGGCGTTGCAGAGCATTTCCGCACAACGATTTCGCGCGACTCTAACGAAACTCGCTCATGATAGAAAGCGGTTTCGTAGAGTCTGGCCCTGGCCACGATTTACCTGCTAGCGTCGTTCTAATAGTCAAATCAAGCAATTTAATTGTTGAGCGATTTTCTAGTTCTTGTGTACAACCTCTTCGCCTCATCGAAAATCTCGTCCCGCTGATAGCCATCCAGCTGCACGGGAAACCTCGCCAGTTTCTCAAGTTCCGCTCGGCATAGGTCAGGCGAATAGTCAGGATCCTCGCTGAGGATCTGTGCGAACCGCCCAGTTTCTCCGCGTCTATCCTCAGGGGCACATTTATCGCTGCATGTTCTTTCTCTGTAGGTTGAAACGGGCTCGCTGGCAATTTTGGTTCTTCTACTTAGCTCACTCGTCGGATCCTCCCCATCAATGGCCCCGTCAAAACCTGCTTTGATCCATCTCTTCCCCTCGTTAATAATCTCGTCCCGCTGATCTTTAGGCCGATGCTCATATTCATCCGGCGACAGGATTAACGTCGCGCTGGCTTCAAGTTCGGCTGTGCTCTTCGCAAGCGAAAATCTAAGATCCTTGGCAAGTCGCTGACCTAACTGCTTAACTTCCGTTGCATTTGACCCCGGGAGCAGGTTTTTCGCCACTGTCGCCCCTTCACTTTCGGCGCCGTCCGGTGCGCGAAGTGTAATCAGCAAAAGCAGTCTTTGTGGATCCAAAAGGCCAACTATTTGTGCAGCGATCTCCATCTTCTTTGGTGATCCTGTCCCCGACTCCACAGTATCGACCTGTTCCGCCGGATAGATAATCAAGAATTTTGGCTTCAACCCGTCCAGGACGCATTCGCATTCGAGAAAGGTTAGGCTGCCATCGTTGGGCCGCAGAATAATGACGCGCTCCGCCTTATCGGGTTGAAACAGGTCTTGAGATTGAATGAGAGGGATATTGTGCTCCCGCGCCCAATTCTTAATTCCATCAAGCATGCTGATCGCACGCATCATTGAGCTTCCTCAGTTACTGCCTCATGATTCTGACTCTTCATCATCGCTTTCTCCTTTTTTGCAGATTGAATTAGTGACCAGGTAATGGTCTGCGCAGTTCGTAAATATGACTGTCAGGCCATAAGGGTCGGAAAACGTGGTTCAGCTAATTAGTAAGTAACTTTTGCGATTCTCCATAGATCTAGAGTAAGTTGCGTATTGTTTGCTCCTCTCCTTAGTATGATCTTTTTGGTTCGCAACTTTCAAGGCGATCGGTCGCGACAGCGGTCACGATATCAGTCGCAACAAAAGCGACGTAGCTGCGAAGAGTTCGTGAGTTGATGGTGTCTAAGGTACTGCGACATTCACGTATTTCAGTTTTGCCCTTGCACAATGAAAGATCGTGATATTTCCTATGAAACAAATAGTTAATCTACTGTTAAACCACACCTCACAGGTTTGCGAGCTAGGGCGATCACGTAGCTAGTTGGCTACGTGCTGTTCTAAGACTCGCGATCGAGCCCGACGCATAGATCCAAGCGAAAGCGCGATATAAGGATGGTTTACAGCTGTGTTCAGGCGATAGGGGGGGTAACTGAATTAGTGTCGGCGCACCTCGGCGAGTTCCGTTACACCCAACCAGTCCTGATGGCGATTCAGGAGGCCGTGCAACACCTGTGCACGCCTGCCGGAAAACAAGGACCGCATTGATTTCGACTGGGACTTAGGCGGCGGCTTGTCGATGTTAAAGTAGGCGCCATCAGCGGAGAGGTAGAAACTGCCGCCGCTGTCGTAATGCCCGACACGCTCGGCCCGGAGCAATTCCTTCGCGCCTGGAGAGATGGACTCTGCGAGCAGAAGCGGGATGAACTGGCCGCCGTCCTTTTTTGCCGGCGTACGGTGGATGGATTCTCGGATCTGCCACAGGACCTGACGAACGTCCCGTGGGTAGATGGACTTTCTTGCAGCGACAAACAAGGGCAAGGATTTGTCGGCAACACTTAGGTCGACCTGAACGTCGTGCCCCCGGTTCCCGTCCAAACCAACGAAGTCCTGTTAGCCAAGCTCGGCCTTGACCTCGGGCAGCGCACGAAGGTTCTCATAGCAAATATATGCTTAGACTGCCGCGTCCTCGGCAATTCTTTCATATAGTGTCAGCAGCAAGTTCCAGTTCAAAGGTCAATTGTCGCCCGTTTGGTCATCAGGGTGCTCCGTTCCGGACTCTGCTGCGGGTGGTTCCGCACCGGTCGGAATGTGCGCACTAATGGTTTTGGTTTTGCGAAAGCTTCCGAGCCAAGGCAGCTTGTCCGGATCGGGTCCTGGCCACGAACGCTCGGGGTGGTGGTGGCGCCAAACCGCGCGCGCACGAGAGACTACCTTCCGAATCTGGGTCCTGACGCCGGAAAATAGTGGACGGTGAATACAGGTCTTGAGGTGAAGACCCAAGGCATCGGCCCTGCCCCCCTGCGCCAAGCTTGAGGCCCTCCGGTCGATTTCCGATTCGACCTGTTTGACTATCCACCAGGTGAACCGACTGCCCCCGCCGAACTCCCTCGGGCGCGTCGCGCGCTTCATTTCATAGTCCCCCCATCGAAGCGCTTCCTTAGGGTTCAAGGCGTCCAGCAGCGTTTCTTGCTCATGAACCGCACCCTCCCCATCCGACACCAGAAGAAGCCAGCGTACAGTGGCCTGATCAATCGTTGCCGCGAGTAGGCGAGCATTCGCGAGGCGGTCACGCCTCCGGCGCGCACGTTGGTCCGCAGTCGCGGCGATCGCGTATTTGCCAGCGAATTTCTCCACCAGCGCCGGCAACTTCGCAGACTCAATCGTTCCGCCTGTCCACCATCGGTACCCATCCGCTACCATCTTTGGACAACGCTGCATTAGCCCGGATTGGGTCGGGTAGAGTCGGAACCAGGGTAAATTGGGGATCTCATTCACGTTATTCATGCAAGTATTTGTACCAGACATAACTCATTGATGCAACAGCTGTCATCGGCAAACGCCGATGACAGCAAATGATGATCCGTAATTTTGTGTTGGCCGCCGCGACGCGCGACTTTATGTGACCGCGTGTCCGCAATTCTCACGTACAAGGCCGACATTGATGTGCGCTGGTCGGGCGTGCGGAGGTGCTGGCAGTCTCCCCAATGCGGTTTCTTTCCTGGCAAGAAACTGCATTGGGGAGGCTGCCAACCTTCGCCGCCAATGCTCTAGCGGGCCATGTGCCCGCAAAAACCGTTTTCGCCAAACGGTATGCCTCGGTATCGCCAATATCGGGGAAGTCGTTCGTTAGCGCCCCGTGCGACTAGTAGTCGCTCGCGGGGTGCGAGGGAGGCTGGGTGGGCTAAAACCGGTTTCGATCGGAGTAACCCCACCTTTCTATCCCATCCACCGCCGGTGACAAGCCGTCGGATGATGACGGGCGACACCGACACGGGTGTCCGGGTAACCGGGTACACCCTGTCACGAGGGAAAGCAGGTAACCAGTCCTGCCCTCGGGGCGCGGGAAATCCGCGCCACGAGTGCCACACACGTGGGCCGCACTCGCCTGTTGTGAAACAGGCATCGGCAGAAGGTCTCAAGCGAGACCGGTCTGTCTGGAACACCTTGAACTGATCCGGGTCGCGCCGGCAAGGAACAAGGGTCAGCGGGAGCGTAAGCGTGTAACGGCACCGTTTAGGTGCTGTGTGGGGTATGCGCAGCTGTCTAGGAGGAAAACTCTGCGATGGCCGAATCTGGTTGTAAGACGTACTGCACGCGCTGCGGATCATCGGCGGCAGGAAATCCGGGGGATGCGCCCGGGGAAAGAAACTTACAAACAGGGTCAACAGCGGCGTATGCAACGACCTTTGTGAATAACGTGGCAAATGGCTGATTGGGTCGGTGGTGTGGCAACCATCGGCACGGGTATTGCGAACCTGAAAAATCCATGACGCTGTGAGAGCGATCCGCAAGTTGGCAACAAACGGCCAGGCCGAAAGCCTGGCTGGAGGCGAAAGCCAGCCTCTGGGTGGCACCAGAGGCGCCAAAAGCGGGAGCGAAACGACGAAGTAGAGCCGGGCTCAAGGGCCCAATTGGCGTTAAGCCGGCCGCGGGGTGGCACCCGGGCCGGCGGCACTAACCTGCGCTGGGCGGTGTGATAACCGTCTTCGCATCAATATACAAAGCACGACGCGGCAATTGCCAAAGTACGACGCAGCAACTACCGCATCTTCTCAACCTCGACTACTTACTCGAAAGGAGATCGAATGTAACAACCGCGCTATTCGAGCGCTACATAACTCCGGCACCCTTTGGGTGCCGGAGTTTTCACCACGGCGTGTTACGCTCGAATTCTGCCAGTCGCTAGGCGCGCCATCCGCATGCTGGATCATGTAGATGTGGCCAACATTGAATCTACCGTAACCTACTTCCAGCCAATTCTGCCTATGCAATTGGCGCGTAGACCAAATCCGGCGCCACCACCTCCCATCGCTCACAGCGAAGGCGGTCGTGATATTCGGATTCGGAATCTTCCCGCTCCCGCATGATGATTGCGGCGACGCTGGCCGCTATGCAGTTTGTGCCAGCGGGCGGCGTGTATGCGCGTGAGAGCCATCCAACTGTATTGCCCCTACCATCCACTAGCGCCCAGTGCTCGTGCTCCCTTTGCAACCGAAGGGTATCGCCCGGGCTCAGCGCCACGATGGCTTGATGCACGGCGTGGTCCGAGGCGCGACGACCTGCAAAACCAAGATCGACATCCCTCAGGGAAAGCCGCACGTAGTGGCGCGCAAGCTCGGTTGAGGGAACTGGTAAGAGCGTAGCTCCACGACGCAGGATGCTCGCACTGTCGGGTAAGGAATCAAGCAGCGCGTGGGCACCATGGAATTGGGCCAAGGCGAGAGTCTTCTTGGCCCGGGTCATAGCTACGTAGTAAAGCCGACGCGGCGCGTCGCGGTCTTCATTTCGACCAACTTTGTCCCAGCCGCCATCCAGCACCACGACATGGTTGAACTCCAATCCCTTGGCCCGGTGTGCCGTGAGCAGCATCAATCCTGTCTGCCGTCGGCGCACCTCGCGCCCCCATTCGGCGAGCCACTCGATGAAATGGCCGATCGGTAATTCAGCTCCGCCAGTTTCGAGCCCGTACTCGGCTACCGCCTCGCGCAATAACAACCACCAAGGATTGTCGGATTGTTGATCAAGCCAACGCTCGATGGCGCCGGTATCAACCAGTTTTACTTTCTGCGCGCGCAGCCATTCGACTAAGGTCTGCGTTTCGCGCAGGCGCCAGAAATGCGGCGCCTCTTCGTCAGCCATCTGCACCGGAATGTGGTTGAGCTCGCAATAACACCTCACCGGCTCCAGATATTTCCACTCGCGGGCGATCACTGCAGTACCAGCCCAATCTCGCTCAGGCGCCTGCGCGAAAAGACGCTGCAGTTCGGTAATTACCGCCACCGCTTGCGTCATTGAGTTGCTACCTACAGGCAGGATTTGCACGCGGCCTTTGCCGACCAAATCGATGTTCTGCCAATCGCCGCCGGCGGCGGCTTTCGACCGCGCGCGATCAACGGTGATTGGATGGTCGGCCTTCATACGTTCGCGAGCCGGGTCAATGACAAGGTTAGCGGCGGCAATGATGTGGGAGGTGGAACGATAGTTATCAGTCAGGAACACGGGTTTCGCCGCATAGTCCGACTCGAAGCGACGGATAAATTCGACTGAGGCTCCGTCGAAGGCATAGACGTTCTGGTCGTCGTCCCCCACCGCGAAAAGGCTGAGCTTTCGATCTTCCTCCTGCATAGTGCGCCCGGCCAACGCGGAAATGAGTTCATACTGGCCCGCGTTGATATCCTGATATTCGTCCACCAGAATCCAGCGAAAACCCGCCAGCAACCGATCTCGCTGTTCGTCGGCCTCTTCCGGAGCCGAACCCACGCCCTTCAACAGCGCTATTGCTTGTTGCAGTACCGCTTCGAATGCATCGCCATCCGGCTTACTTGCGCGCCCGGCGAAGGTCACGCCAGCAAGCCGCATCGCAAGGGCGTGGCAGGTGAGCACGATTACGCCCCGCGCGTCATTGCCGATCAGTTCTCGGAGTCGGCGCCGGATCGCTACCGCCGCGTGACGGTTGTAGGCGAGCGCGAGAATCCCGTGCGGGTTCTCGCGCCTCACCCGTACCAGATAAGCGATCCGATGCACGAGCACTCGAGTCTTGCCGGAACCCGGACCCGCCAGTACCAGGACGTTAGTCTGCTCGCGGTCATCGGCGACGATCCGCTGCTGTACCGGGTTGTTGAGCGATTCCACAATCGCCCGCCAGGACGCAGGTGTAGTCTGGCGGGCCAACTCCTTTTCGCGCTCCGGCAGCCATCGGCGCACGAACTCCTCGCCTCCAAGGCTGAAGTAGTCCATCGCCAAGCGCAGCGCGTCTGCCATAGCCCGAAGACCCAGTTGCACGTACTCCGCCATTACATGAATCTGCTTGACCTGTTCGTCGTAATGAAGTTTCAAGGATGTGAAATCGGCCTTCGCAAAACCGCGCTTGTCCGGATAAAGACGGATCGTCATCGCTGGCCGGAACACCGCCATTCCCTTATGCAGTCGGATCGACTCCTGTTCGTGTAGCCACAGGAGCGCTCGATCCAGAAGTTTGGTCGGTTCCTTTACCTCTTCCCTAAGGATAAGGTCTCCTTCGAGCGCGGCAAGTAGTTTGCCCAGAGTTGTTTTTGCCAAACGGTTGGTGCCATGGGTTCCTTGCGGCACACACGCTAGCAGGTGTTCCAGCAAACGCTCAGCTCCCGCGCGTCGTAGCCGGGCAGTCTTGTCCAATGCGGACCATTCTCTCTGAAGCGTCACCTGTACTTCTTCCGGGTCCAGCCTTCGCAGCCGCAGGCTACTCACTCCGCCGTCTTCGCTGCGCCCATCGGCGGCAAGGCTCTTGACGATGCTCCAGAGTCTTGCCGGAAGCGCTTGCGCATATCCAGCGTCCTTCAAGTGCTGCGCGGCGTAGCGCAATGAAAGACGGCAGGTCTGTCCTTTTTCGAGTTCAGGCGCTATCTCCCGAAATTCCGCGAGCAGCGCCGTCTCCAGGGTCGCTGCCTGTTCGAAGCGCTTTCGTGATGAATCCTCTACGCCGACGTGAACAAATGCAGTCAGTGCGGTATCGTTGCTGGCAATGCCGTACGTCTCCAGGTCATAAAGCGCTGCGCGGACCTTCTCCGCGGAGAGACCCGACACTCCCATCAACTCGTCGGTGGAGATGCCCTCATCGGCATTCGCATTTATGAGCGCATCCACCAGCGACAGCAACTGGCGCCGGTACGCATCGACCATGGGTTTTTTGGATAGCTTTTCTTGCGCCTCTTTCGCGGAGCGTACCCGCAGCGACGAAGGAAACACTTGTACCTGGTTTTCTTCGCGGGAGAGCAAGATTGCCTCTTCCAGCCAGGAGATGGCAGTGCGCACACGGGTATCGTCGGTGGCTGAATCTCGCTCGAAGGCGCCGTCGTCCTCTTCCGCAAGAATTTCGCCAGTGGTAGCTACGACTTCTCCACCCATGCGTTTCTTTCGATCCAGATTTCTGAGCGCTCTCAGTATCGCCTGAATCTCGCGTAGGGTAAGCCGCGAGTGGGCCGACATGCCGAACTGCCGTTCGACATCTTCTGGCGTATAGAGCAACACACAGCGCGCCGCTTGCTGGTCACGTCCAGCGCGTCCCGCCTCTTGCAGGTAATTCTCCAGCGAGCCCGGAATATCGGCATGAATCACCAGCCGTACGTCGGGCTTGTCGATGCCCATGCCAAAGGCATTGGTGGCAACGATTACGCGCAGATCGCCGCGAACGAAGCGTTGCTGTACGCTCTTCTTCATCTCTGGTTGCAGTTTGGCGTGAAAATGTTCCGCCGCCAGTCCCTTCTCACGCAGGAAGGCGGCTATCTCCTCCGTTTGCGCCCGAGAAGCGCAGTAGATGATGGCGCCACCCGGCGAGTCTGGTGGCAGATCGGCGAGCAGCACTTGATGAATATGGGCCAGTTTCTCCTGCGGTGTTGGGGGCACCACGACAAATTCCAGGTTGGTGCGGTTGGCACCGCCGTCAAAGACGGCGAGATCGACACCCAATTTGTCGCGGAAATGGCCGACGATATCGTCCACCACATCCGGCTTGGCGGTGGCGGTAAGGCACAGTACCGGCGGCACCGCCCCATCCCCCGCCTTCTCTTTGATGAAACGAGCAACATAGCGGTAATCGGGACGGAAGTCGTGCCCCCACTTGGAAATGCAATGTGCCTCGTCCAACACCCAAGCTCCGATTTCGCGCTGCGAGAGCACCTTGCGCAGGGCGCGGTTGCGCAACTGCTCAGGCGACACGATCAAGATACCCAAGTCCCCCAGCCGCACTCGGTCGAGTACGTCCGCGCGTTCGGGCATGGACAGCAATCCATTGACTGCGGCACAAGACGAGATACCGCGTGCTTCGAGTCCGGCCACTTGATCGGCCATCAACGCGACTAGCGGCGAAATTACGACGGTCAGCGCGCCGGTCTTGTCATAGCGTGACAAAGCCGGGATCTGGTAGCACAGCGACTTGCCAGTCCCGGTGGGCAATATCCCCAGCACATGTTCACCGCGCATGGCGGCCTCGACAATGGCCTGCTGCAGCGGCCTGCCATCCTCGCCAACGGGCTCGGGGCGGAATTCAGCAAAACCAAACCAGCGAGCAAGTTCCTTTCGCGCATCGTGTCGCTCGCGGCACCACGCACAGGCCGGATCGCTACAGGCGGCATCACGCAAACGCCGCACCAACAGCCCAGTTTCTGGAAATTGATGACGCACCCAGGGCGGCATCACCGAGTTTCCGCCAGACACAGAAAGCCAAGCGAGTGCATAAGTCAATCCCCAGCCGAGCTTTTCCGCATCGGCCAGGACCTCTCGGCCGTGAGTGAGGCAGGCATGGCCCGACAAGCGTTGTTCGATGGCGGCACGGGCATCTGTATCGGCGGGACGCGGTTTGCGGCGCAGGGTCGAAAAGAAGGCGTTAAGTCCGGAGACTATGCCATCAGCAGTCGTCAGCCAGTGCCAGGCGAGCAGCAGTTCCGGCGTCGCCTCATGGCATTCCAGGAAAGCCTGGTGCTGATCGCGGAATACCTCCAGCGTCAGCCGAGCGTCCAATTCTGGATCGTTCAGCCGCCCGCGCTTCAGTTGTCCGTCCTGATAATGCTTCACCAGGTGGTGATAGGGATTGCGCGGAAAGGCCAGGGGGTTGAGCCGCAATGTGTCGACGGCAGGTATTTTGAGCAAGCGCAAATCGGACTTGGCCGCGGCAAGGTGCGGCAGATCGAAAGCGATTAGGTTGTGTCCCAGCAGAAACGCCGAGCCCTCAGCGAAGTCGTCGAGCTTGGCGAGCGCTGCCCGCAAATCACCTTCTTGGAATACGAAGGAATGCCCCGTGTCGCCCCGCACCGCGGCAAAGCGGTGAATGCGCCCGTCGCGCACGCCCACCTCGAGATCGATCGAGAGGCAGCGAGGCGCGAAACTACTGGTCTCGATTGATTCTTTGATTGGCTCAATCATTGGGCCGGCTAATTCTCTCGCAGTCGTGGTCGATCACCAACCGGCCGGGTTGAGTACTGCGCGTGCTCGCCGCATGATCAGGCACACGTTGCAGCGGGAGATTGAAGTCGCAAGAAAGGTGGCCTCCGATGAAACGTTGCCGCAGCGTCGCAATTCGCTCTATCCGAAGTAAAGAGATCCATCATTCGCCCGATTGAATTTGATCCATCTCTTCGCGCAATTTTGGCGCTACCTGCCCATAGACCAAAGAAAGCTTCTCCCCGAACCATTGGAAAACGTCGGGCCAACTCGATTCATTTCGCAGATCCTCTACTGGCTTGTCCAGGTACATCCGCGCTCGCGTGCGTCCCTCTACCTGCTCGAAGCTCCAATCGAACTTAACGAGATCATTCCAAGGGTGCGGAGCATATCGGATCTTTTCCCACAAGGGAAAGGAAGCCTCCCGCCAAAACCACACATCAATACCGGCGCTGCTATGGCGCAATCCCAAGCGCAACTCGAATCCAATATGCCGCAGACCGGAAGGCAGTCGGATCGTCCAGCTCGGACGACCATCGAAATCAGGTAGTTCAGGATACTCCGCGACCAGATAGTCGTTGAGCCCCGTCCAGAACCTGCGCCGCAGTTCCTGCCGACCCGGGCTTTCGTCGCCTTCCTGCTCCTGCACCTGGCGCACGATTGTTTCCTTTGGCCCAATCCATATCTTCACAGCCTCCTCGGCAAGCGATCGCCCTCTCTCCTCGATCTCTAACGCGGTCCAATGCGTGTGGCTGGCAAGCTCCCGGGTAAGTACGATATTGCTTTCGTCATATCGCGCTCGTTTAATGTCGAACGGGTGATTCCAAAGCTCTTGGTTATAGCCGCTCAATGTCAGATTGCCAGGTCGATGCAAGACTTTCGCATGGATATTTTCCGCATCAGAGCCCAAAGCTTTGCGCCACAATTCATTGAGAGTTTGGGGCATAACGTGTTCAACTTGCGCATCTCTCAAATCCGCAGGTTCCTTGTGGCCGCGCGCGCGCTCCAGCGTAGCGAGGATCTCATGTGTATAGCCCCGCTCGTACAATGGAAAATCGACAAACGCTTCCTTGAACTTTTGATCGTCGGGCCAGCCCCTCTCGAGGAGGTACGCTTCCAGTGCTTTCACCGACTCGCCTTTATCCTTTGAGAGGGCACGCACAAACAATTGACCGTAGCCACGCGAACTCTCGCCGCAGATGAAGCGACGGAGGATGAAGCCGCGCAGCATCTCTACCGCTCGGGCAAGTTGCTCCGAATCGATGACTCCAAGCGCTCGTTTCTCAAACAAGGCCAGCAAGACCGGATATGTTGTAGAACTCTCCAGCAGATTCAAACCAGCGAGAGCTGCAGTCACCCGATCGTCCGCGTCCGGAAGCTTGCCCGATATCACATCGTAGTGCTGGCTACTGGAGCCGAGAGCCGCTGCAAGTGCCGCGGGCGCAAATCCGGTTGCCTCAAACCTCCCCTCGAATTTGATGAATGTATCTTTGGGTGACAAGTAGGCGCCGCTTGACATTAAGTAATCGCGAAAGAACTTTGAAAATAACTCTTCGTCGAGAGTGCCATCCTCTCGTGCAAACCGGTTCTCCAGAGGCATCCAATGGCCACTATCGAACTCGTCCTGATCGTCCGGCGGAACGTGCATGAACACAAAATTTCGTATCAAGTCCGAGGATCCGAGGGGAATGCCTGTGGAGTTGAGACTCTTGAAGATGTTATAGGCGTTCTCCGCCTCCAGGGTTGCACACATGAATTCCAGGCGCTGACATACCGTGTCGAACACCTGACGCAGCTGCTGGGGGGGATCCCGCGACCACAAGGCCGCCGCCTGCTCCTCGAAAAAAGCCAGCGCGTCTGCAGTGCGTCCAGAGGGCTCCCCAGCACCACTCACAAGAGCTACGTAACTATCGTGATCGCGCTCCTTGGGCAGAAGTCGGTAATGCTGCTCACCCTTCTTGAGAGGGTGGACCAGATAGTACTGGTGGATTTCATCTGCCAGCTCGGCCAGGCCCGTCTCGCGAGCAACATTGCGGATCGCCGCAAGCAGAATAGACGAGGTCGAAAGACGCTGCTGGCCGTCGATAAGGTGGAACCGAGTATGCTGTCCCGGCTGTGCAAGGCCGGGGACAAACACCAGAAATCCCATGAAATGATTGCCGCGTTTGTCCGGATTCTGAATCTCCATAAGACTGTCCCAAAGCTTCTCCCATTGCGGCCTTTCCCAACGATAGTTCCGCTGAAAGACGGGTATCACGTACTGGCTTGGTGAGTAGAGAATCTGGCCGAGCGTTTGGATTGACGGTTTCATGCACCTTCCTTGTTTGACATACCCGCGCTCCCCCTGGAACAGACGGCAACGCTCAAAATGAGGATTCTAATTATTACTCCTCAACACTCATGCCAGCCCATACCGCGCCTCGACCCAGGACAGCCATTCTGCCCAAGCTCCATCGTCGTTCGTGCGGACCCATGCGACCCACTGCTGATGAGTGAAGACCGCAAAGCGGGCCCGACCTTGAAATAAGTGCGACCAATCATTGATCCGAGCTACGCCGGTTTTCCTAAGTGATTGTGCGAGAATTTCATTGCGTTCGTCCATGGCTACGCAGGATATAACAAGGTCGTACTTCCCAGACGACGCGATCCCTTCGGCAAGCGCCTGCTGGCGGAAGAGCTGGTAGCCGGCATGCGCGGCTGGACAGCAATAAAGGGCAGACCACGCCTCGCGATTGGCAACCGAGCCCAAAGTCTCCCAATACTTACGGCCCCAAATTACTTGATGACATTGGGATGCCGGGTTGTCGAGGACCACTAGTGCATTCTCACATCGCCGTGGGTCGGGATTTGCGGGCCGCTTCTCCGTGCCCGTGCGCGTTCGGGCCGAGCAAGAGTAAAACGAGTGTTCGCCCAACTTGCTCTCGGTGAGGACCAGGCCTTTGCCACCATTGACAACAAATGCGACGTCCGGAGATGTCTGTCCGCTACCGCGTGCACCACCCGCCTCACCAAGCAAGGCTGCCGGATGCAGCGCCTCTTTCTCGGCAAATTCTAGTTCCAATCCGACAACCGACAGGATCTGCTTGGCCACGCGCTCGCGCAGAAAGGTGGCAATTAATCCTCGGCTCTCTTCCGTGGCTCGGAACGGAAAGTACAGATTCGCACACATGATCCAGGAGCTCTTGAGGTTGTTCGAGCCCGTGTGCCTTTGAACCCTGCTTCCCTCCAAGTAGTCCGGCAGCGAATTGGCCGTGCCGCTGCGAATCCCAGGCCATAAGCCCTGTTCCCATGCATTGTCAGGCAGGATCCAAGGCCGCGGCCGTCCCGCATGTGCCCCCTCTAGCTGGGTGGCGACATGCTTCGTGCGCCACGCTACCTGCCGGCGCTCAAGCCATCTGTCAAAGGGTTCCGACATCATTCCGCTACGGCAAACTGCTCCGCGTCCTCATTAAGGACTTCGCCGGAAATCCACTTGGGCATCCGATATCTTCATTTTCCTCACGCAAATCCTCATCCTTTCGATCGAATTTTCACAAACAATTCCGTTGGCAATGCGCGACCCTCAACTACCACAGCCATTTCCGCTACATGTCTCGCTTGTTCTTCAATCCTAGCCGCCTCCAGACCAGTTGGTCCGGTCGGTCCGAAATCGAACCATGCGGAGAACTTTTTTGGGCTATGTGCCGGATTAATGACCCGCCAATAGCTGACGCCTTGATCGAGACGAACAGTAAGACGCTTGCCATTGGAAAAGCCGACATCCAGCACGCGCCCGTGCTGCACGACAAATTTGTCCGGCACCAACAACTTCGCATCAAGACCGAGGTATCCAAATGCCGCCCCTATCACCGCATCTCGAATGCTCAAATCCTGCCAATCCGCGTAGACCGTATTAGCGGCCCTGCTCTCGACACCGCCTCTGGATCGCGTGGTTGTGACTATAATCTTCGGATTGTCCCAACGGGGTGGTCCAACGATATCCCTAAGCCCGGCAATAATATCGAGTAGCAAGGCGATCGAAACCGGGGTAAACATGTACCTGTCGCTGTAGTGAATCGATACGACGTCCGTTTCGGCATCTTCCAACATATTTGCCGTCCCCTTATGCTCGCTCGACACGGCGTTCCAGAATCTCTTGCCGAAGCCCTGCAAATCACCATCGAGCTCCCGATGAAGAACAATTTCGCGGTCACCTTCGATTCTGGAACTTGGTCGAATTGCGTTCGGCTCGAGTTGTTTGCTCGATAGTTGAATTGTCCCAAACTCACCAACGACAAGTATGGATTCGCTCGCTCCCCATCCCGTATTGGCAATTCTGATGTTCTTGTCGGAGCACGCCCAGGCGACCGAGCGACTCCCGAATAGCACTTCCGCAACGATTTCAACGTCACTTGTATTCGGCAACGAAGAAACGGTGTGAACAGCGATGTTTGGATGGTCGGCAAGGCTGGCAAGCGAAAACCGGTCAGCCTCGGATAGTGCATCAAAATGCGCTTTCTCAATGACAATCTGAACCGCGCGCGAGAGCGCCGCCAGCCTGTAGGCAAGCAGTCTCAAGTTGGATGGCGCGAAATCGGCGAGGTCACCTGGCCCGCCTACATAAAGCCTGGTAAATGCGGCGCCCTGGCGACCGCTTTCTCTTAGCACAGCTTGGTTTATTCCAGAGAACTCTACTCTGGAGTTGTCCCCGAAATATTGCAGATCTTTAGGGAGCTTGAGCATGTCCAACCAGTGGGCCGACACTACCGCGAGAGCCATGTGCCTATTCAATGAGTTGGACTCAAAACGCTGGTCGAAATCGAGCACACAGTGCGGACAGCTACTATCGCATTCCTTTGGGCAATCCAAACGGCGTACCGCGTCACGAAACATCGCGTTGATCAAATGTTCGCTGCCGGAAGCGTATCCAGCTGCAAACCGATCAAAAATGAAGATCGATTGACAGCGTTCTCCTTCGTCGGCACGCATCTCCTGCACGTCGCAACCGAGTTCGCTTGCTTGTACACCAATCAGACTTGCCAAAGAATCCCTAAGCGCCACCGCCAAGGTCAATGCCACAGTTCGATCCGAGACCCACTGCCCATTTACATCCTTGAGCTGCATCTCGAGGACATCAGTTCGCAATTGATGACCGAGAACAATGCCATCCTTGATTGCCCAACGATTGGTGCTCCCTGGGCAGATCCTATCCTCCGCACGACTGCGAAGTTTCTTGTGCTCATTCTCGAAGACCCGCGGCAAAGTCCGATCAGCATTCATCGGTTCGGCCCGACCACAGGCAAGACAAAGTCCGTATCCCGTGCCATGAAACCCTGCCGAGTGGTGATAGACGCGGCCATCCGTTGTTGGTCGAAAGCGCCCTAGGCGCGGATTGGGTAAGGGTGACCAGTCACCTCGAGCACTAATCCATGGGCGTTCGACAGGAACAAAACGCTGCGACGACACGTCGTTATGAGGGTCGACGTAGAAATCGACAGAGAACCCCGCGGGTTCTAGGAACTGTTGAATATCATCGGAGCGCACGGGTGCGCCACATGCGTCGCAACTTGTTGCTAGTTGGAGGGAATGAGTGGTACCACTTGCGCCGCATTGACGACAACGCCAGGCAAACTTGATTGCTTGTGTCTCTCTCGCGTCCTGCTGTGTCGCGGGAATGTGCCAATTGAGCGTGATCCCTGCCGACCTATAGACAAGTCCGTCCATGACAATCTCGGACCCGGGGGCATATTCACGCAGCGCCGTTACAAGATCTCGGCTTGCCAAATCAAGGCGTTGAAATCGGTTGTCATCTCTGCTCGCGGGCCGTGCGGTGTCGCCCGCAACAGGCAATCTCTTGGCTGAGGAAACAGTGGTGTTGTCAAAAGACGCAATGAATGCGGGGAACCCATAGCCCGGAAGAAAGCTTTGGGTGGCGAGTTCCCGCAGAAGATACTCATCCGATAGTCGTTTCTTTTGAAAGCTGATGGCCCTAACTGCCGGATCCGTAGTGTTACCCGGGCCAAAAGCGCGTTCCTGCTCTATCAGCGCATCCCATTCGCTATTCCATCGCTCTCGCACTATGGACATCTCTGTACCACTCTGGCGAATCAGCCGTTCGGCGCCCCGCCCCTCAAACACACTGTGGCGGACCAACTGCCCCAAGCCTCCCTCGATTCGTGGATGCGTTTCCGCGATGTAGGCTTGACACCAGGAGATGAATCGCGCCGCCGGGCCTTGGTCGTTTTGTTCAAAAAACCATCCACAAGTCAGCTTGCTCATGTCCTGCACACTGCTTCTTAGCAAGTCGCTCAGGAATTGGGCCAACACCATCGAATTCACGTGGCGTTGGACGATGATTCCGCTATTAAGCGAAACGATCGGCGGCGGAAGTTTCGCCTCAAACGCCCACCGCGTATCCGCAAAGACGTTCAGATCGTGCGGATTCGATTTGCAAAGAGTTACGGCGGTAGAGCGAGTCTCCTGACGTCGTCCCGCTCGCCCAGCACGTTGCAGGTAATTGGCGGGATGGGGAGGCACATTGTTCATTGCGACAAGCTGGACGCCGCCAATGTCGATCCCCAACTCCATGGTTGTAGAGCACGACAACAGATTAATCTGTCCCTCCTTGAAACGCTTTTCATACTGCCCAAGCAGCTTGGAGGACTGCTGTGCCGAATGCTCGGCCGTGGAAAAGTAGGGAGCCAGCTCCACAACGCGATCATTGAGGTTTGACCACAGCCCTTCCTCGCGTAGTCGTGTTAATGCGTGCTGCGCCGATATCCATGCGCGTGCATGGCGAAGGCGCTCGGTCCCATCCGTGCTATTGCCAAACGGCGCGTCGTACATAGGAATGTCGATGACCTCACACATGGCCATGGCATCCGTTGCCTGTTTGGGGAGGTAGGGGGTGATACCACGGAGCGTGGTGTCGAGAAATCGTCGACTGACAGGGCAAATCCAAGCTCGAGCTATTGGCGCAAAAGCCAACTCCTCAAGCTTAAGAATGTAGCCGCTTCCCGTAGTCGAGAGGATCTTCTTCGCCTCCTCCCAAGCCGCAAAAAGCAAACTATCAACGGCATCCTGCCCGACTGACGTTTCGACATCAGCTTTCAAAGCATAAGCAAGCAAACGCACTAAAGTGCTCTGCAACTTGCCCCTTCTGGCGGAAGGCCAACGCCTTTGGCCTCTAGCCGTTTCGTCCTGATCTGAAGGAACAATCCAATTTCTTGGAAACCGGATGCCCAGCCAATTTCTCCAGATATCCTGCACGTCGAGGCTGCCCCCGCCGCGGACGAAGTAGTCAAACGCAATCTTTAGAAAGTCGCGCCAATCCGCAATAGTGAAGCCTCGCCCCGTCCAATCCGAGGGCGCAGAACTAATCCGGTCCAAACGCGGGTAGCGTACGGCGACCATACCCATAGTTTCTAAGTTGTTTTGCCGTCTCGGACGTCGCCCGAGTTCTCGAATCAAAAGCATTCCCGCGAGATTGTCGGCGCCCACTGCGCCACCAAACACTGTCCGGGAGAACCCCTGATAGGTATTCAGAATATTTCTGAACTCGTGTCCTTCCTGAGCAATCGCTGTTTGAATCTCGCGAAAGGAGATTGGTGCAGGCGTAGCTAGATTGGCCAACGTCGTGCGCCGTTCCTCCAACATCCTGACTATCGGAGTCTTTGCAACTTCCGGCATTCCCGGTGTCGCAAGAATGGCCTCAAACTGGGAGATCTCAGCTTGTATTTGCTTCCCGCCTGCGCCAGTCCTCGCAAGAAACCTGCCCAGTGCATGGTGATAGATCAAGCCCCGCGCC
>Ga0172368_10001945_pt1 | contig 27181 bp, 41 predicted proteins | sample Lak11m_FD_114540 | JGI IMG/M metagenome (GOLD analysis project Ga0172368, IMG submission 114540) | Freshwater microbial communities from Kabuno Bay, South-Kivu, Congo - kab_022012_11m | ecosystem: Environmental > Aquatic > Freshwater > Lake | place: Democratic Republic of the Congo: South-Kivu...
ACACAAAAGACATAGGTGGTAATGTAGGATGTAATTATTTTCCGACATTCGACGCAGCTCAAACTGAAGCTAACAAAAGAAATCAACATCAAGTAATATCATCAACATTTATCAGAGGACGTGGTTCTATATCAAATTCAATTATAACAAGGAGAAATGGAGGAGTTGTTCATCAATTCATAGATGATATAGGTGGATGTTCTGCTAATTATAGGTGAAATATGGTTACAGTAACTTGGGAACATATAATGAGTGAAGCACAAAAAGCTGGTCAATTAAGACAAGAAGGTAAAGAGAAAGAAGCAAATTTAATTATAAAATTGCTCGAAGATAGAGTAAGAACCGCAGACAAAGTTACTATTCTAAATATATACGATAAAAAACCAAGAAAAATTCATGAAATTGATTATACTAAATTAACTTTGGAGGATTGCTTATGATGAAGTTTGAAATCTTTTTTAATGATCTAACAAAAGAAGCACAAGAACGTTATTTTGAAATATTTAAAACATCAAAGGAGGAAGAAAACCTTGAATACATCCCTTTGGCAATTATTGAAAGAGAAATTGATCAACAAATTGAATGATGTTCATTTACAAAGACGATTGCCCTCTGTCTTACAAACTACTGAAGAAGACAAATACTTAACAAATCAAGATATTATTAAAAATCTAAAAAGTACTCTTGATTTAAATATAAAATCTAATAAAACTCGGCCAGATCATTAATTAATAAACCGGCAAGAGCTATCAAAGATCTTGCTGGTTTATTAATTGCATATCACAAAAGAAAGTGGGTAAAAATGGCAAAAAAATCAAAATCTGAAACATTTGAATGGATGTGTAATGTGTGTCAATATTTACACTCTGAGATATCTATACCACCCGAAACTAAAGATGGTGTCATTAAACTAGCTTGTAAAGAATGTGGATCTATCCGGCATATTAAATTGGTGGATCTTCGAGAATGTGCATTAACTAATGATTGGATTAGTATAAAATGCCATCAATGTCTAGAAAGAATAGAATGTCTTTTTAGTAAAAACACAAAAATATTTAATGCTAGATTCAAATTAATTAATAAACTTGGGTTCTGTGAAGATTATGTTGTTGATTCTTCTAAACTTTCAACAAATAACAGACAAGTGTGTCATGAAGAAGTAACTTTTAGAGATTTATATAACACTGGAAATTTTCCAATTAATGAGGTAACAGATGCGATTATCGATCATAAATGAAGAAAAATGGATTAAAGAACAGCTCAATATTTTAAATGAAGAACATGCTAATCATTATATTACACTAACATCAAAAGAAGATATATTGAAATGGTTAGATGCGACAGATCTAATTCAAACTCTAACAGAAAATTTTGATTATGCTGCAACTCTTTCTGAAGTTGCGGATTTCACAAACGAAGAATTCTCAAAACAATTTATCAAACTATTTCAAGATCTAAAGAATAAAATAGTCGATAAATTCTGTAAAGAGTCTCTTAAATTAGGAGAATAATCATGATATCTGTAGCGGATATGATTAAAGAACAGAAAGAAAAATATGATACCTCGAAAAACACATTCGATATGTTTCCAGTGGGAACAAAAGTTCAAGTAATTACTCTTGGACAAGATCATAATTTCTTTAGTGGTAAAGAAACTGGTGTGGTTATTAAAAACTCAAAAAAATATCTTAGTATCATTGTTAAATTTGACGAACCTCGGCATTTTGAAACAGGATATATTCAAACTGAATTTGGATTTAATCCAGATGATTTGATTGTTCTTGAAGCTGCTCCAGAGAAAATTAAAGAAGATTTAACAGAATTGAAAAGTAACACAGAATAAAACATATTTTGGAGGTAAATAATGGGACCATTAAAGAAAGAAGAGTTTCTAAAAATTATATCTGAACATCCTCAGTATCTCCCTGATATGTTGGCTCATATTCATACAATTTTAATTGAATACAAAAACATATGCCGAAAAGAAAATGATTGGTTACTTCGGGAAGCACTTGGAGATGCAGCACATCTATTGGGAATGAAGAAGAAACCAGATCATAAATCTATGAAGACGATGTGTAAACGAATTGAAGAAGCTATCTTTAAAGATGGTATAAATTCACACCATCATCAAGGTGAAAAGAATTTCTATGAAAAATATTTGGCAGAATAAAATTAGTCGGCAAGAGCATTAACTAGCTCTTGCCGACTTTTTAATTATTTCATTTTTCATATAGAAATAATACTATTATAAAGATTACTTTATTTTTCTTTTGAGGTTAAACATTATGAGAATTTGTTCTACAGATACTTGCGATAGAAAACATTATGATTTAGGATATTTTACCATTAAAGAAGATGCGGCAAGAGCTTATAATACAGCTGCTATAAAATATTTTGGTGAGTTCGCAAAATTAAATATTATTCAGGGAGAAGATAATGTATGATTTAATGAAACTTTCACCAATAATAAATCATCTAAAAAGTATATCTCCTTACTATAAAGAATCTAGTAAGGAGATAATAATTTTCTGTAACTACTGCGACGACAGTACTAGAGCTAAAGCTGACCATGGACATTTATATATATCAACATCACATCCAGTTTTCCACTGTTTTCGCTGTTCGGCTTCTGGAAACTTAGTGAGAATGTTAGTGGACACTGGGTTTCAAGACGAAGAGATATTGAATTATCTAGCACAATTCATTAAATATAGAACTGTAAAGGACTATTATAAAACTAAGAAAAAAACAGCAAAATTAAAACAAATACAAGATAGTGTTATTTTAAAGAATCTTGAATTTGAAACTAAATTTCGAGATAAATTTGAGGTTTATCAAAATTATATACATAATCGTCTTGGTGATATTGACTTTAGCAATTTTTTAATCAGCCCAACATATTTCAATAATAATTTATCTTGTATGTTTACAAATTCAGATAACGAAGATGTTGTTCTTAGATTAATTGAATCATCCGGAGACTTTAGATATCATCTTAATCAAGATACATCTGGGAAATACTATTTTCAAGAAAAGAACTTTGAAAAATATTCAAGAATAGTTTTAACTGAAGGACCTTTTGATATGTTAAATTTATATCTATATAGTTTAGAATTCAAAAATTGTTTCTTTATATCATTAAATGGTAAGAAATACACAAGTGCAGTAGAATGTTTAATTCTTGAAGATTTCTTAATAGGAGATCTTCAAATTGATTTTATATTTGATAATGATGTAACTAATTATAAAACATATCTTTATAGAGCAAGATTATTAGTTAAACAATATAACCAAAATGTAATTATCAAAGGTTGGAAAGCTTTAATTGGTAAAGACACAGGTGATTTTCCAGCTGTTATAGAAATTCAATAGGAGAATAAATATAAAATTATTTATAAGAAAACACATAAATACACAATGAAAATGAAAGGAGAATAGATGCTTCAAGTATTATCACAAACAAATTTAGATACAACTCTGTTTATAGGTAATGATGAACCGAATTTTAAGCTTGTTGGATTAAATCTTGGATTACTCAAAAAAGGATATCATTGTGAAGGAACTGGAGCAATAGCAACAACGTTTATGGTTGATGCTACTGGAAAAAATATTGAAGGTCTCAGAACTAGATTTACGAAAACCGAAGGATCTCAAGCACATGATCCAAGATATCGTTATAGCTCTTATAAAAATTCAGCAGCAAGATCTTTCTTCAAGCGTAAAACAATCACTGATTTTACGGCAACAGAACTTACAATTTCACGAGGTGTACGTTCTAATAGAACTGAAATCACTCTTAGAGTTACTCCATCTTCAGAAGATCGTAAGAAACTATTAGATTTTGATATTATTTCAAGATATTCAAAACATATTAAAACAACAGAGGAAATGGCAATTTTACCAAATCTACAATCATCTGTCGAAATAAATAATGATGATTTTAAAACCAAAACAGACGAACAAGAAGAAACAGCAAAAATTCATATGGATTCTGCTGTAGCCAGAACTAAAGAATTTGAAGAAAATTTTAAACATCTATATCCTCTATTAGTTTTGAGAAACTTTACAGGAGTAAGTAATTCAACTATTCAACAAATAACATTATCTGAATTTGATAAATTCTCCAGACAAATTGGAATATTTGAACAAGTTTCAATTCCGACAAAATGTGCCAGAAAAAAATTTATTGAAATTTGCGAAATATTTAGAGACAACAATGTTTTAACTAAATTGAAAGCTAATAACTTTGAATTTAATAAAAACAATAAACATCTAATGGTTAGCTTTTTTGGAATTGAACTGTTCAATGAAGAAAACTTTAAACATTTTCAATATTTTGATCATCCATCCATCAATTTTTGTGCTGATTACTTAGATAAATCTAGAACATTTAATACTGTGGAAGCAAAGATCAGTAAAGAAATTATCACGAGGATATAATAAATGGGAGAGACAACATCAGAAATCGTTAAATGGCCAACATTATATTATCCACAAGAACTTCAAAGTTTCCTTCAAGAAATAAAATATTTGAATGTTAAAGAGACACAGATTGAAAATGATTTTCAACAAACTACAATAACTGGTGATAAAGGGTATTCTAGTTCTACTCAGCTCGATAGACAATTTACTCTGATTCCAAATGAAGTTATTATCGAAAAAGATAGAACAATTACATTTAATAAAACAAAAACATTTGATCTCTTAAATTTTCCACAGATATTGAAATTTATCGAGTTACAATGTTCTTATATCTACGATTTTATTCAAGAACAGAATGTTAAATCTGTGGGTGTGTGTATTTCTAAAAATTTTAGATACTCGAATGATTTAGATTCAATCACTTCAAAAATTAATGATTTTGAACTTATAAAGAATTGGTTAGAATCAGATATTAATCATGATGAAATTCAACCTTTTGTATTTGGTGCATTGGTTCAAAACTTTTATCAGCAAGATTCAAATCCATTTATTGTAAACACAACTTCAGCTTTATCGAGAATTAAAACTAATATTCAGCATGTAAATACATTGTTTGACACAAATATTAATCTGTTAAAAACTTACAAAATAAAACCAGAGATTGATGCATGTTTTAGAAATGGAAGAAAATTTGAATTCTTCAATAATCAAATTCTTCAAACTTATATTTTTGGTACTTATGAACAAAATATGGATATAAAATTCATAAGTTATATTAATTGTGTAGATTTAAGAGAAAAAGCATTAAATGCACAACCTAAACCAGAAACTGTTGAATTTGGTGAAAGCTATCCGAAAAACATGATAGGGAGAACATACTAAATCAAAATTAATAAAGGTAAATTATGCATAAAAATACTATTGATCTGACAGGACAACGCTTTGGAAAATTATTGGTTTTAAATATTGATATTGCGATACCAGGTGGAGAATTAAAATGGACTTGTCAATGTGATTGTGGAAATATAACATCTGTAAGAAGTACAAACTTAAGAAAGAATATTATTAAATCTTGTGGTTGTTATAGAAAAGAACGATTAACAATCCATGGTGATTCATTTACTCAATTACATATTTGTTGGACAGGCATGAAACAAAGATGTTTAAATTCAAATGAATCGAGTTATCAACACTATGGTGGTCGAGGAATCACCATTTGTGAAAGTTGGTTAGATTATAATAATTTTAAAAAAGATATGTATGAATCGTATATAGAACATGTAAACAAATTTGGAGAAGAAGACACAACTCTTGAAAGAGTTAATAATGATAAAAACTATGAAAAATCAAATTGTAGGTGGGCAACAAGACAAGAACAAGCAAACAACAGACGACATAGTGGGAAACAAGCAATTTTTGAAGCTGAGTATATTATCTCTGGCGAATCATTTGGTTATAAAGAAATATCCGATAATCAATGTGAATTTGCAAGAAAATATAATCTAATAAGAACTTCAATACAAAAGGTGCTCAGTGGCAGACAACAAACTTGTAATGGTTGGACATTTAAATATATTTGAAAGGAGAAACTATTGCAGAAGATTATACCGATATACTATTCCGATTATGGAAGGTATATTAATCGTTTCCGAGCAATACCATCTTATATAGATGGTTTGAAACCTGTCGAACGACGACTCCTCTTAACACTTCATGAGGTAGCAAAAAAAGAACTTGTTAAAAGTGCAAAAGTAGTTGGTTTCGCACTTGGTAATTATCATCCACATGGCGATGCTTCTATCTATAAAACTTTAGTAAATTTAGTTGACCAAGGATATGCAGTTGGTCAAGGAAATTGGGGTTCTCCAGGACTTCATGACGATCCACCTGCGAGCTATCGTTATACAGAAGTGAAACTAGAGAAGTGGGTTGAAGAGCTTGCATTTGAATATATCAATTATGTTCCATATGACGAATTTGAATTAGAACCAGAGCCAATTTATCTACCATGTCCACTACCACTTGGATTAATTGGAAATGGAATAACTATTGGAATTTCATTCTATAGAACTGTTATTCCTAAATATAAAATTGGTGATCTTGCAAAAAGATTAGCATATATATTAGAGAAAAAAGGCTCTAATATTGAAATCACTCCAAACTTTAGGAATTGTGATATCCAGGAGCTCGAGCCGAATCAACTTAACTTATTACTAACAACTGGCTTGGGAACATTAAGTGTTGTTCCTCATGGAAAATTAGATCCAAAACAAATAAGAATACAAGGAAGAGGTCCGACTTCATCTTTTACGTCTCTCGAAAAATATGCAGATGATTTAGATATAAATATAATTGATGAATCGGGATCTGATTTAGATATTATTATTGAACCTAAAAAAAGAGGAGTTGATTTACAAGTTCTTGGAACAAAAATATGGACTGAATTCTTGATTGAAAAAATCAATTTCAATTGCATTTTCTGCGATAATGAAGGTAAGGTAAATACATATGGAATTGATGAAATATTAATCAACAATTACAACCTTTGGAAATACTCCGTTAAGCTCAAGCGGGTAGACGATTACAACAAACTATCCAATAGGAAAGTTGAGTTGATGGTTGTTCAAATCATTAGGTATATATTTGAAACATATAAATCTAATAAAGTTGATGAGATTATCGGCAAATATCACGAATTGAAGAAAACCATGGATGTTAGTATTGAGATTGATATATTTGATATTGATACTAATAAATGGTCTAAAGAAATTAAACAAATTAGTGATCAAGATATTATTGACATTTGTAATAAGAGAACAATTAAAAATCTTGTTGAAACAGTTATAGATATTCAAAAGGTTGAAAATGATCTTGTAACGGCAAGATCTCTTATAAATAATAGTGAAAGAAATTGCTTTGATTATATCGTGCAATTAAGGAGCGCTTAATATGGAACACCTATACCTAAAAATTTGGAGATGATGACGAGTGAAAATAGAACTAGTTAAAAACTCAACAGATGTAATAGAGATAGCAACTGAATACCACACAGTTCTAAAAATTGATGACCAATATAATGTTAAAGTGACATTTATTGAGCTTTTGACTGATTTAAATGATGAAGAACAAATAGCAGCACACATAACATGTAATATTGAAGAATATCCATCTCATCTTACATTAGATCAAGCAGCGGAATTAAAGATTAATATTGAAGAATTTATATTATCTAATAGCGAATCATTAACAAAAGATGCGAAAAAACTAGATTAAAATACCTTCTTTTTTCTGATATTCAAGATATTCATATAGAAATTATATAGTATCTAACTGAAAGGAGATGAAAACAATGAAAAAACTTTTAATCGCTTTAGTAGTAGTGTTGATGTCCCTTGTGGGAACAGCATCAGCAGCAGACCACATATACATTCTTGGAAACAGGAGTGTGGTAATGGTCATATCTGCAGAAAGTGTAGGACAAGATCCTGTCATCGTCGACTGCCAGAAGGAAAACAATTCAGATCCCATTGGTTGCATTATTGCAACCAATGATCTGAAAATGAAGGAGCTAGCCAAGAAACATAATGTTAATCGGCTCGCTTCGAAGTAATTGAGTTGGGGTAGAGCAATCTACCCCAACTTTAATTTTTCTATTTATATATAGAAATATTATGTTTATCATTATTTCTTAAGGGAGGTGAAATGAGTGATAAATCCTCAAATCTCATGGTTTGAAAAGTATCGGCCCCAAAGTATCGATGAAATGGTTTTTTCAAATGAGCAACAGAAAAAATTAGTACAATCCTGGATTGATAGTGAATCAATTCCTGGCAACGTTCTTTTATCTGGTCCTGCTGGAACTGGCAAATCAACATTGGCGCTTATAGCTATCAAAAAAATTATTAAGAATCAAGCAGATTATCTTCGAATCAAAACAAGATCTGTTTCAGATGTTGATGATAAGATTGCGCCATTTGTTACTAAAAAACCAGTAACAAGTAAATGTAAGATTGTATATATTGAAGAAATTGATCGTACATCACGACAATTTCAGGCACAGTTGAAAGAAGATATGATGGAGAAATATCAAGATTCTGTTTCTTTTCTCTGTTGCACAAATCACCCAAGACGCATTGATTCAGCTTTAAGAACAAGATTTACATTCCAAATAGAATTTAAATCAGATAATCTTGAAGATATTAAAAAGAGATTAGAGTTTATTCTTACTCAAGAAAAAGCAAAATATGATCAAAGTGCTCTCGCAGAATTCGTCAGTAAGAACTATAAATCAGGATTAAGAGATTTAATAAACGCTCTTCAAGTATCTTTTATATCAAACTCCGGAGTAGTTGATTTTAAAAATCTCGAACAATCTTTAAACATCGAAGATAATATTGTTGGATATATAATTCAAATGATCGGAAAGATTATGACAACACAAGATCCAGGTGCGAGAAGAATGTGTATGAGTACACCATTTAATTCTATAATTGCAAAAGAGTATTCATCATTTGTAACTTTATGTCATAACAATTTCGATATCAATTATGAGAATATTTTTGAGCGGCTCTATGAAACTATCAAATATTTACCATTACAGGTTATTATCGGCAAATATTCAGAAGAGATAGACTTAAAAAAATATCCGAATATTCATTTGATCAGTTGTTTTTATGAAATGATGAAGTGTAGCCTTGAGACAACAGCATGATCACAATAGAAAAGTATAATCATACATTTTTCTTTAATGAAGATAACATTTTAATGCTCAACGAGATTTTCAATGATAATTATAAAATTATTGAGAAAAGAGTTGTTTTTGAACCGAATGATATCATAATCGATATTGGTGCAAATATAGGAATGTTCTCGATTCTATTTGCTAAACTACATCCTTATATAAAAATCTTTGCTATTGAACCCGTAGCAGAAACCTATATTAAATTATATCAAAATATTAAACTTAATCATCTAACAAATATTATTCCAATTAATATTGCAATATCTGGTGGTGAAAGAATTAAACAAATAATATATGATTCGGATGGGTTAGGTGGTGCATCATCATATGTAAATGATATGCCGAATTTATTAAAAAAGACAACAATATACACAGGGTGTATAACACTTGATGAATTAATAATAGAACTTAGTATTACGAATTGTAAATTATTAAAAATTGATTGTGAAGGAGCAGAATACGATATACTTTATAATTCAAAATTGCTAGAAAGAATAAATTATCTTGTTGGAGAATTCCATGAAAACACAACATTAAGACAAGCTGGGTATTCATGGAATTCATTAGCACAGTATTGTTCCACTCATGTAAAGAACATGTTATACTTCGAATGGTGTGAAATGCACGAATAACTAATCTAAAGGAGAGAAAAATACTGATGGAACCCCAAACTATTGAAATTGATCTGCGCAGTTATCCTAAAACTTCTGAACAATGGTGGGCTTGGCTTGAACATGATTGGAATAATATTCTCAAAATCGTTAAGAAATATATAAAAGATAAAAATGTAATAAAAGAAATAACAACTTGTAAAGAATCACAAAATTCAAAACTTGGTACTCTTCTTGAAGCATGTTGGGATACAATCCCAGAAAATGAACATCTTAAAGATGCACCAGGTTGGTATGTTTTTGGAGAATTAGTTTCTGAACTCGATCTATTAGAGAGAGAAATTAGTAGTTTTGAATTATTTAAACAAAGACATCGTCATTTTGTTAATATAGAAACTGAAGCAAGGAGATTTTATGGCAAATGAACTAGGTGTATCTCTAGAACAGTGTGCAGAAGCAGTTGTTGTATCTTATCAAAAAGGAATACAAGATTCAATTGATTGTTTAAAGCATTTTCTAGATACATTAGATGTAGTTACAATGAAAAAAGAAATCGTTAAATCGTTACAACAAACTAATAGTAAGAAGGAATGGTAACAACAATAATTGAATAAAAACAACCCTATGGTTTTTCTGAAATTCAAAAATTTCATATAGAAATATTACTTTTATAAAAGATAGTTTTTATTATTTTTTGGAGAAACGAAATGGCCCTTAAAGCACTTGGTAACGGTATTAATCCAGTAAGAGCACGACCAGGAATGTTCATTGGAGACGTACATACTCCGGATCATCTAGCAGAAGAAATTCTTGACAATTCGATAGACGAAATTGCAAATGGTTTCGCAACTGAAATTAACATTTTCAACAATATTGAAGAAGGATCATTCTGGGTAAGTGATAATGGTAGAGGCATACCAATGCAACCAATGCAACTTGAAGATGGTTCTTTTGAAGATTCTATCAAAGTATTATGTACAAGCCTATTTTCAGGTACAAAATTTGATAATGAAGACTATGCGCAATTGATAGGAATGCATGGTGTTGGGTTAGTAGCTGTTAATGCTTTATCTAATTGGTTAATTATAAAAACACGAGATCGAGCGGTTAAGAAAAAAGTAGTAACGTACACGTTTCAAAATGGCGAGCTTACATCAACTGAAACTGAATTTAATTCAGAAAAATATTCAACCGTCGTTGGATTTAAACCAAGTAAGCAATATTTTGAAACATTAGAATTTAATAATCGCTATTTTATTGAAAGGTTAATTTCTGTACAGTCAATATTCGGTCTAAAAGGTTTTACATTTAATGATAAACCAATTCCTCAAATGGAATTTGAATCATATGTAAAACAACATTTAGCTCTTGCCGATGATGATCAATTGTATTCCTTAGAATTCACCTCGCCGGACAAAGGTAGTCATATCAAACTTTACACAACTTATGTGGAAAAGGATGATTCGATTACTCTGGGGAATGTTAATTTAAGAGCTTGTGATGGAAAGTTTATTTCTTCTTTTCACACTGAATTGAAAAAATCAGTAAGTGAAAAAATTGGTAAAAGCTTTTCAAAAGTAAGCGATAAGGAATATTTAAACGGACTAAGATCTTTCATAATGATAAGTATTCCAGAGCCGAAATTTGATAGTCAAACTAAAGTCAGGATGGTTCTTGATGTAAAAAAACTATTAATTGATCCCTTGAGAGGTCAAATAGATTGGTTTGTCAATCAAGTTATTGAAACTATTGAAACTAATTTGGAAAGAAAGTTGCATCAGAAAATTGTGAATGGCTCTTCTAAATCGGCAAGATCTAGTAAAAGAGTTTCAGCGGGAAACAAATTGAAAGATTGCCAAAAATCACCAGGTGATGTATTATACATTGTCGAAGGTGATTCAGCTGGTGGAACAATTAAACAAGTTACTTTAAAGGAAACAGAAGCTGTATATCCACTAAAAGGCAAAGTATTAAATGTTGAATCAGCAACTCTAGAAAAAATTCAAAAGAATAAAGAGATCAAAGATTTATTAGAAGCTTTGGGTCCTGTTAGTAACAGAAGATACAAAGCAATAAAAATAGTCGGAGATGCTGATGAAGATGGGAAACATATAGCGGTACTTGTTCTTTTAGTCTTACAGAAGTTTGCATCAGACTTTATAAAGTCTGGGAAAGTTTCAATTGTTATTCCACCACTGTATGGTGCAACAAAAGGAGGCAAATATTATCCAGTATATGATTATTCAAAGGTTGAGCAGTTAAAAAACAGTGGATTTAAGATTAGAAGATTTAAAGGTTTAGGAGAAATGAACCCAAATCAATTAGAAGCTTGTATTCGATCTGGATTTGAATATAAAGTAAAATGGCCAGATACTGATAAACAATTAAATAATTTAATTAGTATTATTACAAATACAGAACTGAAGAGAGCGATTATGAATTCAGAGGGTGTTAAGATGGAAGTCATCTTAACAGAAGTTAACAAACAACTTAAACAAAGTCAAACAACAAAACTTTAGGAGGCATTACATTATGGCACAGTTCCCGTTCGCAAAACCGAAGGATGTACCCGTCGCAGCTCCCGCTGCTCCCGTTGCTGAATCAACTCCCGCCGAGGCGAAGGCGCCCAAAGTAAAGGGTGTGAAGAAGTCCGGTGAAGATCGTAAGAAGCCCGCTACGCAGATGAATGCAGAGCAGGTGAAGCAGATCCTGACGCTCGTGAAAGACCATTCCTATACGCAGATTGCGGAGCAGGTTGGCGTCACGAAGTTCCAGGTTAATCGTGTTCTTATGAGCACCAAGAAACAGCTCCGTGAGTCTGCAGCTTCTGATCCCGCCAAGTTGGCGAAGGTCGATGCGTACATCAAAGAGTACCTCAGCCGTCCGGAAGATACGCTTCCTGGTCACGGTGGCGGTCGTGGTGGTAAAGTCAAAGGTGCTTTGGACAACGTTGTTGGAGACATCCTTGCTTCTATCAATTAATTCGATCTATATCAACTAAAACTCAGAGAGATAAGAGAAATCTTATCTCTCTGAGATTTTTTATTTAAGGAGAAATTAAATGAAATATCTTGAAGCAGAGCTTTATACAGATGGAGCTTGTCAAGGCAATCCTGGTAATTCTGGAGCGGGCATTGTACTCACTACAACTGAAGGTAAACTAATTGCAGAACAATCTGTATTTTTAGGTTACACTACAAATAATGCAGCAGAATATACTGCATTAATACTCGGTCTTCAACTTGCTCAACAACATGGTATATTAAGAATAAATATATATTTAGATAGTTTATTAATTGTAAATCATATAAATGGATCTTATAAAGTGAAAAATACAAGATTACAACCTTTATATGATAAAGTCATAGATCTTTTAAAGTTGTTTGGTGATGGCTATACAATTTCACATATTGAGAGAGCCAAGAATGCGAAAGCGGATAAGCTAGCAACTATAGCAATTATGAGACATACAGGAGAATAATTATATGATAGACATCTTATTAACCCGATTTTGGAATAAAGTAATTAATCCTGGTAATTGGGATATAAATAAATGTTGGTTATGGAATGGTGAATTAGATAAAGATGGTTACGGTAAATTTAAAATAAAAGGTAAAAGATTTGGTGCACATAGATGGATATATGAACAATGTATTAAACCAATTCTAGAAAATTCCTTAGTTTGTCACTCGTGTAATGTTCGAAATTGTGTTAATCCTACACATTTGTATACTGGTACACACAAACAAAATATGGAATATAAATCAGATTGTAATAATTGTGCAGATACAAAAATAACGAATAATGAGTTGATAGAAATTTTTAAAAAAATTGAAGATAATACATATACCTCTTTAAAACAAATAGCAATTGAATATAATATAACAACTGATGCTATCTATAAAATTTTAAATGGTAAAGAAAGACGAAATTTAACAAAACAATTATATACAGATAGTGAATTAAAAGGGATAGCTAATAAATTGATTAAAAGAAATATCAATAAAGGTAGACAATTTTCAGATAGTGAAATTTTGGATATAAAAGAACGATTATCAAAATGTGAATCTGGTAGATCTATTGCAAAAATATATAATACCGATCATCAAACAATTTATAATATTAGAGATAATATAACACATAAAGATGTTATATTAGCTGATAAAGTTAGCTAATGTAGCAATGGATAGAGGATATTAACCATGATAAAAGGTGTAATAATAAAAAATACATGGGAGAATATAAATTATAAATAGAACAGAACTAAATCCTGGAGAGGCACATCCAGCATCCTTATCTGCTATTATTTATGTTTTACAAAGAATCAACGATCCATTAATATTAGAAGCTCTTGCTTCTTGCGCAATAGAAAGTAATAGATTAGCAGAAATTTGTATTGGGACAATTAATAGAATTAAAAATAAACAACCAGTTAGTGACAGATATATATTAGGTCTTGCTTGGTTTTTGAAAGAGATAGAAGAAAAATGATTAAATTTATAGGATTTACAATAATCAATCTAATCATTTTAGCTCTTAATTTGAAGATGTATATAGAGTATTTTAAAGATAAGAAAATTGATAAAAGATCGTATACGCAAAAAGAAACTACAATAAAACGATCTCCACCAGCAAGAGACTCAGAAGTTCCTATTTCAAAATCTGGAAAAACAACAGTTACGAGGAAAACAAGTGACAACACAAAAGTGGGTAAAGAAACAAATTAGTTTCGCAAGAGATCAAATTAACGATATAGAAGATCTTAAAAATCATCTTCAGATGATTTTAACTAGATTAGAATTATCACCATTAGAAAATTTACCAAGAATGCGACTTTGTGATCGAGCAGATGGAGTTAAAGATCATTTTTGCATTGGCCGACCAGTAGGTGATTCAATATATTTTGAGTATTACAATGATGGAAAATGGTGTTCAGCAGGAGAAGTATTTATAGGAAGAGATAGAGCAGAAAAAATGTTACTTGCTTTATACGGCTCAAGAAATCCAATCACTGGAGAATTAATTAAAAAAGGAAAATAATGAAACTCAAGCTTAAAGTACTTGATCCAAAACAAAAGAAACAAACTATCAAAGATCTTATAGAAAAAAAGATACCAATTAAAGATCTTGATGATAGATGGAATCTTGAGATAGAATTTGAGATTCCAGAGCGAATGATTCTACAACTTATTGAAGAATTGATTGATAAAATTGTGGATAGTAATCAACTATATTATCATAAAGCTGGAGATAAAACAAGTTCTCTTAAAAGAGACATATCTTCTAACGATGCTAATAATTTTATAAAATTGGCAAGAGCTTGGAGAAAGATTAATATTATAATTTCTGATGAAGGATTTCAAACTAGTAGATTTACAAGATTAAGTTTATTTGAAATCTTGCTCAATATTCCAGAAATGAAACAACGTATGAATAATAAAATTCATGATATGGAACAAGAATCATTAACTCAGGGTAAAAAGATTCCACAAGAAAAGATCACATCTGAACCTTTGCCGACTACATCTCCCAAAATTCAAGAATCAATTTTCCCAGAATTTACTAAGGAAATCAATGATATAAATTTCTGATATTCTCAAATTTCATATAGAAATATTATTTTTGAAATAATTAAAAAGCAGATAGGGATTACATACGCTTAATTTAATTTCGAAAGAAATCACAATTAAAAACTTCTGATTGGTCGTAAGACCTCCTTCGGTTAAGATCCTCCCAGGGTTTTAACTGGGAAACGAAAGTTTCCAAAAACTATCCCTATTAATTTGACCAGTTTGCGGACTGGTCACTATTAAAATGCTAATGCGGATTACATATGCCTGCTCTTCGGAGCAACCAACTACTAATTGGTGAATTATCCGTATTAATTTGGCCAGCTCGCGGGTTGGTCACTATTAAAATCGCGCTTGTGAGGATTACATACGCTGAAGATAATTAAATTTAAAAACTTTATGAGTTTCAAAAATTTTATATCTCCTTTCGATCCTCGCGAATTTTCCTCTGGCTTTCGGGTCAGAGGAACTATTTTTATTTTCAAAAAATTTATATAGAAATAATATGTTTAGAAACATGGGAATTTACCTATGTGATTTTATTCTCAAGCGAAAGGAGAATCATATGTTTAACAAGGTAAAAAAGAAGTATGACTACAAGAAGGTGAAAAACGCGGAAGGGTATGTTGTCTATAAGATGAAGGATGATCAATCACTCTTTATGACAGCAATTTCATTTGTTCCCAGATCCAGCTTCTACAACAACGTTAAAAAGCAGCTGGAGAATTTTGAGCAACTCATCGATCGCATGATCACCACTGAACCCAAGTTTGTTATCGCTCTTGCATGGTACATTGGTAAGATTATGGGAATTCGACTATCGCCAGTTCTTATGGCAGCTCGTCTAGCGGAAAAAGGACACAACATTAACCGGATTATTAGTGACGTTTTTACAAGACCGGATTTCATTGCTAACTTTCTCTCCTACTGGAAAGATAGAATCAATGGACTTCAAGCACTTCCCAAAGAAGTGTTTACAAATCTGAAACGTCAATTTGAGTCCTACAATGAACTTACTTTGAAACGTCGAAAGATGCTTTCACGTGAGTTTAAGTTGAAGGACCTGATCAAGATCTTAAAACCACATCCGAAAGATTCCAAGACTTCGTTGCTTTATCGCGCGATCATCGAAGATTCAAAAAGCTCGAAGCTTGAGACCAAGGTCAACAAGGAAACTGGAGCCATTGAAAGTTCTGAACACACAACTGCAGCTATCAGTGATAATAGAGTGTCACATATTGCAAAACTGGAGTTTATCCAGAAGTCAATTAAAAATCTACCGATCAATAGTTTGATCAAGAATCTGTCATTTCTAACAGCAGCACAAGCTCCGGAGTTGAAAACTCGTCTAAAATCCATTTTCAAAAGCGGAAATGGATTAAGATTTATCAACCCATTTGATCTAATCTTTCTTGAATCTGTTGATCACAGAGGACACAATCAAAGTGTTCGAGTAGATCCTGAAATTGTTGCTGTTTGTGACGAAGTTCTTAAAGAATTCGTCATTTTCAAATGCAATGCTAAAAAACCTGTCATTCTCTATGACAGATCAGGATCAATGGTGGATGAACGCGACGGTGGAATTGCACATCGAGTTGGGTCAAAATTCCTTTCGATGTTGAATGGTCTCTTTCTGAAGGACTTTCGATTCTATACATTCTCAGCTAGTCACACTTGGGGATGTTATAATCAACAGGAAAAATCGTATCTTCCCGCGTCAATTTTAGACGTCACTGCCAAATTCAAAGAAGAATCAGTACTTAATCTTGGACCGAATGCTATAGCAAATAAAATTCAAGACAAGATCCACTGTGAAGGCGGAACCGAACTTCTCGAGGCGATGCAATGGACTATCAAAAACAATCCAGAAATGGATCTATTCATTGTTATCACAGATGAGATGACTTGGGCCGAAACACATTTGATTGAAGCTTATAGACGAATGATTCCAGAATATTTAGCTGGAAAAGTTCTGTTGATTAATGTAGCTCCAAGCCAGGTATCTGTCTTCAAGCCCACAGAGAAGATTATTAGAATCTCTGGTCTGGACGGTAAAATCATCAAACTGATTGAAGCTGTCACTGATTTTGATGGGTTCAAGAAGAGATTAATTGAGCAGTATGAGGCAAATTGACGCGAGATAGAGCAGCGGTAGCTTAGTGGGCCCATAACCCAAAGGTCGCGGGTTCGAATCCCGCTCTCGCCACCATACAAAAGATGATCATGCGTTGGAGAAGAGGTCGACCATCCAAGTAAAGCATCATCTTTACTCGGCAGAAGGAGCAATCTTTCTGCCGATTTTTTATTTCAAATAAAAAAGCTTGTTATGAATTCTTATATAAATATAAAAATAGGAGAACACATAATGGATAACACAATAATTGTAAATCCTGGCGACATTATCTTGATTAAAATAGGTAAAGAGAAACAGCTTGGATTTTATGTAAAAATAATTGATGTTGTTGCTGATAAATTTAAACAAAACTTCTGGATAGTAAGATTTCATCCATTTGTACCAACAGAAGATTTTAAAATTATAACAATGGCATGGAAATTAGATGATGATCAAATTAGAGGACAGGAATTCACTTTGAATGGTGTACCTCATCAATTGTTTAAAGTTAAGTTTCCAGAAGATGAAATAACTGAACCTGAGAAAATGTTCAAAGATGATCCGGTTCCATTGCCCAAATTAAAAAATGCTGACAAGAAAAAAACATTCCTCAAATTAGTAAAATAAATTGAGATGCGGCAAGAGACAGTGGGTGCTATCAAATGCTTCCACTATTTTTTATTATTTACAATTTTTATATAGAAATAATATGATTATATATCAAAGGAGGTGAAGAAAGTGCAATCTTTTTCTTTTGAAGAGTTTAAGAGCATGGATATAAGTCCATATCAAATATACTCTTTGGATCTCGATTATCAACAATATTATTCAATTCAGAATTATTTAAAGAATAAAGAAGATACTATTGATAAAGATCAATTATTGAATATCTTATTTCTTGATATTGAAGTATTTACAGCGAATGCTGGTATATTTCCTAAGCCTGAAATTGCCAAATTTCCAATAAATGCTATGACAATTTATAGCACATTTGATAAGACCTTCAGATCATATTTTTTGTTGCAGCATTCTAACATTCAAAAGTTCCCAACGAAAGAAGAACTTCCAAATCTTATTCAGACGTATATAAAAGATCTTGCCGAAGATAATTATATTCTACCTGATGAAAAATTAGAAATACACTTATTTAATAATGAAACCGATTTAATTAAAGCTTGTTGGAGTAAACTTAAAGAAATAGATCCCTCAGTTTTAAGTGGATGGTCAACGGATAGATTCGATTTACCTTATATCTACTTTAGATTAAGTAATATTCTAAATAAGAATGAAGTTGAGATCGGCAAGATCTTATCTGCATTTGGTAAAATTAAAGTTGAGAAATTCAATAATGAGTTTTTAATTAAGATTCCAGAATATCCTGTTCTCGATCTTTTATACGCATATAAGGTTCGGGATGATGGTGGACTTAATATGGGATCAAAACAGAGCAGCTATGCATTAGATTATGTAGCTGACGCTGAATTGGGTCTAAAGAAAAAAGAATATAAAAGTGAAGGAATGACACTTGATACTTTTTATGAAAAAGACCCAGTTAATTTTCTTCTTTATAACATTATTGATGTTGCTCTTTGTGTCAGAATGAATACGAAACTTCATCACGTCGAATCGTATAATCTTTTAAGACGCTTGATGAGAACTCCTTTTACAGCTTCATTAAGAGGTTCTTCAATCTTATTTGACACATATGTCAATTACAAGCTAAATGAAGAAGGAAAGTATACAAGATTTGGAATTTTAGATGAGACAACAGTTTCTATTTCAGATGATGAAATTTCAACTATCTATATTCCAAAAACAATGAAAAAGACTGTAAAAGAAGTAAGTCAACAGACATATAGATCGATTACTGGACACTTCGCTGGTGCATATGTAAAACAATCACAAGCACAAATTTTAACAAGCAAAGATGGTATAATTGTAGATCTTGATGCAAGTGCTCTGTATCCGTCAATGATCAACCAACTAAACATATCGTTTGATACATATTTTGGAAAGATCATAGATCCGTTTACATATAAATTCTTAACAGCTATTGGAAAACCAATAAATGCTAAAATGCCAATACCACAAAATATATATATTTATTTATATGAAATGATTACAAAATATGCAGATAGATTGAAACCACAGAATAAAAGTGAATATGTTCAAAATTGTTATATAATAATGGCATATTTATTGAAGAAAATAGATGAGCATAAAAAACCATTAGATCAGTTATTTAAACAAGAAACGATTGGAGACTATATTGTTTTAAGACGTTATTTCTTGCCGATGATAGATTTGTTTGATGATATTCATCCAGATAGTAAAGAGTATAATAGTTTTGCACACGAATATCTCGTAAATGATTCTTTTCCGCAAGAAGTAGAATTTCTATATATAATTGAAGATATATTGAAACCATCAATTAAGATAATAAAAATACCAATTAAAACATTTGAAAATTATTTAAAATCAAATAATTTAATTCTATCTTTGTCTGGTTGTTTGTTTCTGAAACATGAAGTTAAAAAAGGATTATTTATTGACTTCTTAAAAGATCTTAAAAATTTCAGAAATGATTATGAAAAAGAAAGAGATAAGTTCAAAAAGGGAACTCTTGAGTATGAGTTCTTTGAGATGCGGCAAAAAGCTATTAAAATCACGATGAATACAACTTATGGGTTAGAAGATGAAATATTAGCTCATATAAAACTCCTCTAATTCGGTGGAACACTTAATAAAATAAGTCAATACCGAGCCAAGCTTCAGCTAAAGCTGCTAACTTTAGCTGTCGAAGGTGTAACGACTAGTCGAAAGACGTAAGCTCAAGCGAGCTGAAACGGGGAGCATCCTTAGAAAAATTATAAAGAAAGGTAAACTATGAATAAAACAAATTGGCCACAAAATAAAATTGATATGTGTTTTAATAATATTTCTTATTCAGGCAATGAACAAGATTGTTGGGAGTGGATAGGCAAAAAAGATAAAGATGGATATGGTATATTTATTATAAACAATATAACAAAAGTCCATCGAGCAGTTTATGAATTTTATAACGGACAGTTTCCAAAAAATTTAATGGTTTGTCATAAATGTGATAATCCATCGTGTTGTAATCCTGATCATCTATTTCTTGGCACTGCAAAGGACAATAAACAAGATGCAGTTAATAAGAAAAGACACGCATTTGGATCAAAAATAGGAATATCAAAACTCACAGAAAAAGATGTTGAAACGATTCTTATAAAACTTTCAAACAATGAATATAAAACGTATTCAGATATTATAAAAAATCATCCATATATAACACGCAGAATAATATATAATTTATTGAGTAAAAATTGTTGGCAACATATGACAGAAAATATAGATATTACAGTTTTGGATGAATTTAGAAAAACATTAAGAAATAATATACACGAAACCACAGTAAGAGTTGGAGAAAACAACAACTTTGCAAGCACAAATGACAATATAATTAAACAAATATTAGACGGCATTTCCTCTAGAACATATACTTCGATCGAACAAACATCTCATCTTTTTGATATTAGTATAGAAGTTATAATGAATATATTAAATAATAAATCTTGGAAGCATATTTCAAAAGATTATGATCTACCAAAATTAAAACGAGTATTTTTAAAAAACAAACAACTAACAATTGATGATGTAAAAGATATTAAAATCAGATTAAGTAATGGCGAAACTGCGTATTCCATATCAAAAACATGTAATTGCGGAATGTCAAATATATATGCAATTCAAAATGGCAAGATATGGGCTCACGTAATTATTTAAAAATCTAAGGATGAAGATATAGTCTACTCTACATAGTGATATGTAGCTGTCAGAAATGACGAGTCAGAATTAGCAACTTTGACTAAATAAAAAGGTATTCGGGCAACAAAGTTATCGTTTCTCTAATAAACATTTAGCTAAATCAATTACAACACAAGGAAGATTATCTTTAAAAGCAGCACAAATTATTGCTGAAATGTACTTGGAAAGTTTAAAAACATCAGGAGAATAAATTATGGATACTCCAATAGAAGAACTTTTGGAAGCAATTGATGATTATAATGATGGAAATGAAGATATTTATAATACAGCTTTACATGATCTTGCCGATGGAGATGGAGAAAATTTATCGGTTAAAGACTTTTTATCAATGTTATTAGAACAGTGTAGGGAATAATATTATGAATACATCATATTATTCATCACCAAAAATCATACAAGGTGATCCGAGATTAGTATCGATCTCTAAAAAGACACCAGAATCATTCGTAGTCAAAGTAATTTACAAACCACTTTGTCCGAGCTGGAATTTGGTAATGTCTTATAAGAGTGGACAAATTACAAAAGAAGAATATACAACAAGATATTATGATGAAATTCTAAATAATTTAGATCCGGCAAAAACATATCAAGAACTTGGAGAAGATTCAATCCTTCTATGTTGGGAACGTTCTGGCTATTTCTGTCACAGACATATTGTTGCAAAATGGCTAATGGATAATTTAAATATCACAATACTGGAGTTAGAATAGGCAAACTAATGAAAATTAAAGAGATACAAGAAGCTATCGCCGAAAAGTATGATACAGATAATATATATTGCCCTATGTTCGATGATATCTATAATGATATCTTTAAATTATCAGATGAAGAAAGTGAAAAATTAACAGTTAAAGAATTCTTACTAAAAATCTTACAAAAAGAAAGGAAATGAAAATGTTTAAGTATTCTTACTAAAAATCTTACAAAAAGAAAGGAAATGAAAATGTTCAAGTGTTCAACAATAAAAATCAAGTACAATAGAAAAAAAGAAGCCACTCTTTTAGATCAAGCTTATGATGTAGAATTGAATGAATATCATAAATTATTTGTAGTTATTAATGAAATTAAAAAATTACAGACTGATCTTGAAAAACAAATTCGGTATAAGAGAAATAAAGAATATCTTTATACAAATTGTAATCGGATTAAGAAACGTTTTTATCATTACAGAGACGAACACAATCATCCAAGAATTACAGTTTGTATTCTTTATGATTTGAAAGAGAAAATTGCGTGTAGGGGCATCTCAATATGTAGTTTTGTTGATCCGACAGATAAAGAAAACGGAAGAGACAGAGCAGAAGATCGCGCCATTGAAGCTTATATCACCATGGATAATTCGGAACGAATTCTTCAAGAAATTCCTGTAGAAAATGCAAAACCAATTAAACTTAAAGTTGATAAGATTATTAAATCCGTGAAATCTTTTGATGATGAAATTAAAGAAAAGTTCAAATCAGCAGTTAATGTTGAATTGACTGAATTTGAAAAAAGACTGTTTCAGATAAGTAAATAAAAAACATATAAATGGAGGCAAACAATATATGAATAGTGACAATAATAATGTTCCTTTTGGAACGCCGCCGGTCGGCTTTATGCAGACAGGAAATCAACCGTTTGAAACCACCCCACCTGCTCCGGCAGAATCTGTAGGAGATTCATCTTTTGGAAATGAAACATCTTCTCCAACAGGAGAAGATGTGACAGCTGCACCAAGTGGAATTGATCTGTTTGCACCAATTCAAGAACCAAATAATTTCGGACAGCCAGCTCAAGTCGTAACAAATACAAATCAAAAATATGCAATCATTGATTTATTCTGGTTAATCAATCCGAAATTCTATATGAATCCACGACAAACTCCAGTTGCAAACGAAGCGCATTTTGCGATTCTGTCTTTCAATTTAGACTTCGGGAATATGAGAGTATCATATTTTAATTTGACAAACAATTCAGTTCAAGGAAATATTTTATATCTTGATAATTGTAAACGAACAGTTTCAGGAACAATATATCCTGCAACAGCTTTTAATATTTTCAATTCAACCCGAATTTCAACAATTTGTCTGGAACAATTATTTAAACAAGTTCCAGGTGCAAGTTGGCAGCAAGAACGACCAGTTTGTACCGTTCAAAAACACGAAACCGCAATCAGATTTTCTATTAAAGATCCAAAATATGGTGAATATTTTTATGATTTCACCGGATGGCAAAGAGAAGCATTTCTACATGCGTGTAATTTTACATTCAATAGAGGATTTGAACTCTCAGCACAGAAACATTTAAAGTAAAATAAGAAGGTGGATGGCGGAAATGCAACGCCTTAAAGGTTGATAAGCGTCAACAGAGTTTGAAGCGCAGTCATTACAGGTATCAAATCCTGTTCCATCTTCATCTTTAATAAAATCACTATACAAGAGAGGTTAAAAAAGATGGCTAGAAATTACAACAAAGTCTTACTTGTAGGAGTTATTGAATCAGAAATGACTCTTCGAATGACGACAAATGGAACCTCTGTTACGAACTTTACATTAACAACTTCAAACAAATGGACCGATAGAAATAATGAAGAACAAAATTACAAGAAATGGCACCATATTGTTTGTTGGGGTAAATTGGCGGAACAAGTTGTAAGTTCTCTTGTAACAGGAGATACAGTTCTCGTCGAAGGTTCAATTTCATATCGGCATTATGAGAAGGATGATAAAAAACTTAAAGTTGCTGAAATTAAAGCAACAAATGTATCTAAGTGGGAAGGTAGCTTAAATAAAATCATTCTTGTCGGTAATGTCGGTTCGGATCTGACTCTGAGGAAAACTACAAACAATACAAGTGTAACAAATTTCTCGTTGAGTACCATCGACAGATGGCGTAATAGAAATGAAGAAGTTCAATCTAATAAGAAATGGCATCGAACTGTTTGTTGGGGAAAAACAGCTGAAGTTGCTGTCGACAGCATTAAAAATGGAGCACTTATCCTTGTAGAGGGTTCTATTTCCTACAGAACCTACGTCAATAAAGATGGTGTCAAAAACAATCATATTGCAGAAGTAAAAACATCTCAGCTCACAAAATGGGCTAACCCAATTGAGGATACAATTAATAAGACAAAAGAAGGAGAAATAGAATGAAAATTTTAAATATAGTTGATCCAAACTTTTTAGTAAGTTTAGATCGAAAAAAAAATATTATAATGTGTACACCCCCAAATGACAATTGTCTTATTGAAACTGAATGCTCCCCAGACACATTTGGAATTACTCTTTCGAGAGATTTGAACATATCTGGGCCAGATGTTGTTAGAATATCTTCAAATATTATAGCAACAACTATTAGACCAGAAATTAAAATTAGTTTTCCGATTGGCCTCAAGATACAGTTTTCTGAATTTATGGAAGATTTCAAACAAGATATCTTCTTAAAAATATATAAAGCTTTTGATCAAAAAGTTATATTTGAACCTGAAACAGAAGTGGTGTCTCATAATTTAATTGAAGATATGATCTTTCGATTATATATAGATACAACTAGAATGCGAGAAAATGAAACTCCAATGATGATTAAAAAAGGAACTTGTGTAACTGACTTTTATTTTACATGGTATGTTCAGACAAAAAGAGATATGCCACAGATTGATGAGATATATTTAATATCTGATGAACAAGTCTACGAAGATTTTATGAATATCTTTTAGCGAGGAAATAAATATGAAACAGAACATAAAGATAACTTTAATAGAACCCCATGAAATAACATGCAATTTATTAATTCCAAAAACTCTTATAATTGCACCGAGACAGTCTGGTAAAACAGAATCGATTAAAAGAGCAATTAAAGAAGTAGAATATTATAAAATTTTTGTACCATCAAAAGATATAATAGATATTAAATATACCGGTATTAAAAATGTTCATTTAGGTAAAGATTTTAATTTAACAGATACAGATTCTGTTGCTTATAAGATCTTTATTGATGATATTGATATGATGGGCGAAGATTCAAAAACAAAGCTTAAATATATTCCTATGGATTCTCCCGGAATTTATGCGGCAACAGCATCAAGTATACACTTTGATGAGATTCAACATTTGATTCAAATTCGAAGATTTGACTTTGAACGAATCTGTATAGTTGGTGGTCTTTAAAATTTGAAATTCAAAAGATTCATATAGAAATAATAAAATTAAATAAAGAAGTAAAGAATCATCATTGAGGCGTAGGCTAATTGGTGAACCGCAAGACTTTGAATCTTGATATTACTCGTTCGAACCGAGTCGCCTCAGCCATCATATTCTAAATCGGCAAGAACTAGTTAAAGCTCTTGCCGATTTTTAATTAAAAGGAAATATATGAGCTTCTTTGAAGAACTCCTACAAAAATATTCAAAGATTAAATTTCCAGAACAATATTTAGATGTAGCAAAAGCTGATAAACATGTTAGCTGGTATTTAGCTGATACTTCGAATCAATATGTGACTGTTGCAAAAGCAACAAATATAAACATACTTGATATCGATATCAGACAAGCATTCACTTCTATTTGTCGTCGGTTATTTAATTCAACTGATGACTTTATTATTCAGATGAATAAAATTGAGGACAAAAGATCTCGCAATATCTTTATTGCGACTTCGCTGGTGAATACAGAATATCTGCATCTATTAAATATCATTTCGAAAATAATCGTATGTGGAGTTATATTTGAAACTGGGGATATTACATTATTAGAACTTGAAAAAGATGGAGCAACTGTTTCTTGTGATGATGATACATTAAATAAACTTTTGAATATAAATGATAAATCATCTCAAGACACCTTTATAAATTTTGTTTTAAATAATAATTTTGAATTTCACATGACTCAACATGAAAAATATATTAGATCAAATCGAACAACATATTTCTTTACGGATAATAACATTATTGTAAAAGGAATATACAAGCATGCTCCAGAATATATCAAAAAACTACAAAAAGATATACTTCAAAATAATCACATCAATTTTAATGAAATTTTAAAAATTTATTCAAAACAATACTTAGACATTTTATTATCAAACAATTTAAATGAGCTTTTAAATGAATACTACATTTGTGAAAATAAAAGATATCTTGCTGATGACGGCAAATATATTATTAGACCAAAAGATAGTAATATTGATCCAAGAAACTATTTAAAAACATTTGTTTATCCAATCGTTTTGAGTATGAAACTATAGGTGAAAAGAATGCCAGAATTAACAAGAGAAACAGTTATGAGACAATTATACATAACAGAAGAAGATATAAATTTAATTCCTGATAAAGTGCTAGAAAAACTTTATATTGCAACTATTTTAAATCAAGAAATAGGCATTGCTACTAAAACATTAAACGAAATTCATAAATTAAAAGATCTTATTTTTGGAGAAAAGAAATGAAAGATGATATAATTATTGCACTCAATACTTTAGAAATTGATTTATTAATTAATATTTTAGACGAAGTAGTTTCAAGTCAGAAGATCCCAGATATTGTCAACGAATCTATTCGGCAAGAGCTATTTACAGAATTGGATATTGCTAAGATTTTAACTGATTTAAAACAAAAACTTGAAAAAGAAAAGTTCGAGCAAAATGAAGTTAAAAGATAAGCTATCAAATTTTCAGATATCAATTATTCGAGCCAGGTGATTACAGTGAAATTGAAACAGTAGTTGAAAATCTTTTGAAACAAATAAAACAACAGGAGGCGTAAAGAACATGGCAGAGCTAAAGTATTGTCCGGTGTGTAAACAGAGTCAGGAATGTACCAAAAAAGGCTTTGACAAAGAAGGTAATCAGCTTTATATTTGTAAGGTCTGTGGTAAAAGATTTGTTCCAATCACAAAGAA
>Ga0172368_10001946_pt1 | contig 27173 bp, 26 predicted proteins | sample Lak11m_FD_114540 | JGI IMG/M metagenome (GOLD analysis project Ga0172368, IMG submission 114540) | Freshwater microbial communities from Kabuno Bay, South-Kivu, Congo - kab_022012_11m | ecosystem: Environmental > Aquatic > Freshwater > Lake | place: Democratic Republic of the Congo: South-Kivu...
AATCAGGTTTCCGAATCCAGGAAACTGCGCAATTTTTCAGAACGCGATGGGTGACGTAGTTTGCGCAACGCCTTGGCTTCGATTTGGCGGATGCGCTCACGCGTCACATCGAACTGTTTGCCAACCTCCTCCAGGGTGTGGTCGGTGTTCATTTCAATGCCGAAACGCATGCGCAGCACTTTGGCTTCGCGCGGCGTGAGTGAGTCCAGAATCTCCTTGGTAATCTCGCGCAAGCCAGTGTACATGGCCGCATCGGCTGGTGCGAGCGTTGCGGCATCCTCTATGAAATCGCCGAGATGGGAATCGTCGTCGTCGCCGATCGGCGTCTCCATGGAAATCGGTTCCTTGCTGATCTTGAGGATTTTCCGGATTTTCTCCTCGGGCATCTCCATCTTTATCGCCAGTGTGGCCGGATCGGGCTCGGCGCCGGTCTCCTGAAGTATTTGCCGGGAGATGCGATTCATTTTGTTGATGGTCTCGATCATATGCACCGGGATGCGGATGGTGCGGGCCTGATCGGCGATGGAGCGTGTGATGGCCTGGCGAATCCACCATGTGGCATAGGTGGAAAACTTGTAGCCGCGGCGATACTCGAATTTGTCGACCGCCTTCATCAGTCCGATGTTGCCCTCCTGGATCAGGTCCAGGAACTGCAGGCCTCGATTGGTATATTTCTTGGCGATGGAAATGACCAGACGCAGGTTGGCTTCGGTCATTTCGCGCTTGGCGCGACGTGACTTGGCTTCGCCAGTCGACATCTGCTTGTTGATGTCCTTGATTTCCTTGAGCGGGATGCCGATGCGTTCCTGGATGGCGATCAGTTTCTGCTGCTCCTCGATGATCGCGGGAGACGCGCGCAACAACTGCGCGCTGTAATTCTTTCCGCCGGCGACTTCTTGCTTGAGCCAGTCAAGATTGGTTTCATTGCCCGGGAACATCTTGATGAAGTGCTGCCTCGGCATGTACGATTTGTCCACGCAAAGATGAAGAATCTTGCGTTCGTGCTTGCGGATGTCGTCGACGACGCTGCGCACCGAGTCGCAAAGGCGCTCGGTGGTTTTTGCCGTAAAGCGGATGTTCATCAATTCGGCGGTGATCTGCTGTTGCAGCTTGATGTAGCTGCGATCCTGCGTACCTTTCTTGGCCAGGGTGACGTGCATTTTCTCGTAGAGGTGAACCACCACGCTGAAGCGTTCCAGTGCGTCGCCTTTGAGCTTCAGCAGTGACGCCGCGATCGCTGCGCTGCCATCGTCGTCTTCATCGGCTTCGATCGCGGCAATTTCGTCCTCGGCAAGCGCCTCGATTTCCGTGGAAGCATTCGGGTCGATCAGGCCGTCGATCAGTTCATCGATACGCATCTCGTCGCGTGCCACCTTGCCGGCCGAATCGATGATTTCGACGATCGTGGTCGGGCAGGCAGAAATGGCGATGATCATGTGTTTCAGGCCGTCTTCGATGCGTTTGGCGATTTCGATTTCGCCTTCGCGCGTCAGCAGTTCAACGGAACCCATTTCGCGCATGTACATGCGAACTGGATCGGTAGTCCGGCCAAATTCGGAATCGACGGTAGATAGCGCCTGTTCGGCTTGTTCTTCGACTTCGGCGGCATCCACCACCGCCGGCGTCTGCTCCACAAGCAGCAAGCTTTCGGCATCGGGCGCCTCGTCATAAACCTGAACGCCCATATCATTGAAGGTGGTGATAATGGACTCGATCTGCTCCGCATCCACCATGTCGTCTGGTAGGTGATCGTTGATTTCGGCATAGGTCAGATAGCCACGCTCCTTGCCAAGCGTTATCAGATTCTTGAGGCGCGTGCGGCGTGCGTCGAGATCAAGCGGCAGCACGACCGGAACTTCGGCAATGCGATCCTTGGAACGTTTGCTGCGTGCTTCGGCTTTGCCGGGTTTTGCGGGTTTGGCCTGGGCGACAACGGGTTGTACCGCCGGTGGCTGAATCTTGGCCGGTTGAGCTTTGGCTGGTTTGGCTGGCTTAGTGGGCTTAGCTGGCTTGGCCGGCGTGTGCTTGGCGGCTGACTTTGCTGGACTGGGCTTGGCTGCGACGGCCTTTGCTGGCGCCGATTTCTTTGCCACAGCTTTGGTGGATTTTGAGTTTACCTTGGCCATGATGTCCTCGCTGTCGGCCGGCGGCTGGAGGATCGATATTCCGTGCCAACCCGGCGGACAATTATTTGAGAAAACATATGATTATACACGAATCAGGCGTCTTGCCGCCCTTTGCCGGCAGCGGCCGTCTTTTGTGACAGTAGTGTTGCGAGTTGTCGTCGTTCCTCGGCGGATAGGCCGCCGCTGCGCTCCTTGGCGCTCAGGGCGCTGATCGCATGGGTCAGTCCGGTGTGGCGCAGCCGTTCCAAGGCATCGGCGAACTCCTCTTCCATGGCTTCGTCGTTGACATCTTCGGCGAGCAGGACGCTGGCATACTGGGACAGCGTCTGCTCATGTTCAGTGCCGCGAAAATGCTCCAGCAGCAACCCGATCGGCGTCGCTCCGGAAGGAAGTTGCACCGGCAGGATGCCATGGTCTACCGCTGCTGCGATGGCCCGCAAGGCGTTTTCCTCGCGGCTGTCGCCGGCAATCAACTCAAGCGGCAGGCGTGCCACGCGCTCGGGGCGATGCAGAATGTTTTCCAGCAGGCGGTGTTCGAGCGAGCGGGCGGCAGGACGCTGGGTGGATCGCGGTGGCGGTCTGCGGCCAAAGTGCAAAGGTTTCAAGCCACAGGCGGCTTCGACTTCTTCCTGGGAAAGCTTGGCAATCGCGGCGATGGCCTTGGTCAATTGCACTCGCAATACCGGCGCTGTCACCCGCTGCAGCAAAGGTTTGGCGGAATGGATCAGTTGTGCCCGTCCCTCCGCGCTGCCCGGTTGAGTTTGTCGTTCAAGCGCACGCACCAGGAATTCGGAGAGCCTCGTGGCATTCCTGGCGTATTGCAGGAATGCTTCCTTGCCATGCTCGCGAATATATTCGTCGGGATCCTGATCCCCCTCCATCTGCAGAATCTCGACACTCTTGTTGTCCGCCAGGTGATCCAGGCTGGTTTCCATGGCGCGCCAAGCCGCCTTGTCGCCGGCGGTGTCGCGGTCGAAACAGAACACCACGCGGTCGGTTAATCGGAACAGTTTTTGCAGATGCATCCCGGTCGTGGCCGTGCCCAGTGATGCCACCACGTTCTCGACGCCCGCCTGAGCCAATCCGACCACGTCCATGTAGCCTTCAACCACGATGGCGCTGCCCGCATCGTGGATGGCCTTGCGTGCCTGGGGCAAACCGTAAAGCTCGCGGCCTTTTTCGAACAAAGGCGTTTCGGGCGAATTGAGATACTTGGGTTCCCCGGCATCAAGGATGCGGCCGCCGAAGCCGATGACATTGCCGCGCTGGTCGAGGATCGGGAACATGATGCGATCGCGAAAACGGTCGTAGCGACGACCCTGTTCGTTGTCGATGACCAGGCCGCATTCGGCTAATTCGGCGGCCTTGTAATCGGGGAACACCCGGTCGAGACTTTGCCATGCGTCCGGCGCATACCCCAGACCAAATCGCGCGGCGATCTCGCCCGAGAGTCCGCGGCGCTTGAGATAATCGATGGCACGCGGACTGGCTTTCAGTTGCTCGCGGTAAAACTTCGCCGCACGCGCCATGAACTCAGTCAGCGGCGCCTTTTTCGCGGCGTCCTCGCGCTGCGCTGCAATTTGCCTGGGTACCTGCAGTCCTGCGATGCTGGCCAGTTCCTCGACCGTTTCGACGAAGCCCAGTCCGGAATACTGCATGACAAAGCCGATCGCGCTGCCGTGCGCACCGCAGCCGAAGCAATGGTAAAACTGCTTGCTGGGGCTGACGGTGAAGGAGGGCGATTTTTCCGAGTGGAACGGGCAGCAGGCGCTGAAATTTGCACCGGCCTTGCGCAAGGGAACATAGCGCTCGACGACATCGACGATATCGACGCGCGCCAGCAATTCTTGGATGAATGCTTCAGGGATCATTGCGTTGTCGCGATCACCCGCCGTGATCGATTTTGGCGATGATTTTACGCCGCAAGGCTTGGCGTTAGCCGGTCAGTTTCGCCTTGATCAGCTTTGATGCTTCGCCCATGTCAGCGCGGCCCGCCAGCTTGGGTTTGGCAATCGCCATGACCTTGCTCATTTCCCGCATCGATTGGGCACCGCTTTCGGCAATGGCTGCGGCGATGACGGACTCTATTTCCGCGGCGGACAACTGTTGCGGCATATATTCCGACAGAACGACTGCTTCAAACTGCTCGGCGTCAACCAGATCCTGCCGCTTGGCTTTCTGATACTGTTCTATCGAGTCCTTGCGCTGCTTGAGCATCTTGTCGATCACGCCGATGATGGCGGTATCGTCGAGTTCGATGCGTTCATCCACTTCGCGTTGCTTGATTGCCGCCAGCAGCAGGCGGATGGCGCCTAATCGCGCCGTTTCGTGGGCGCGCAGGGCATTTTTCATGTCTTCGGTGATGCGAGTCTTGAGAGGCATTCGTTTCTCCTCAAACAACAACGCCGGCAGCGCTCGCGCGGTGCCGGCTTTCCGCTGACGCTGCAGGGACGGATGCTTAGTAGAGCTTGGGTGGCAGCATCTGGCCGTGAATGCGCTTGTGATGACGCTTCACAGCCGCAGCCAGTTTGCGCTTGCGCTCGGAAGTGGGCTTCTCGTAGAACTCGCGTGAACGCAGTTCGGTCAGAACACCTGTTTTTTCGATGGCGCGCTTGAAGCGACGGATCGCCACTTCGAACGGTTCGTTTTCCTTGAGACGGATACCCGGCATAGATAGCTTCCCTGATTGGTACAAATAAACGCGCATTTTATCGATCTTTCCGGGAGATTCCAAGCAATAAATCATCAAAATCGCCTTTGTGGCGGGGGGCCGATTCGCGGCGGGTAAAATGAGCCGCATCATGCGTGTGCTGGGCATCGAATCTTCCTGCGACGAAACCGGAGTCGCCATCTACGATACTTCCACCGGATTGCTCGGGCATGCCGTGCATTCCCAGGTCGATATGCATCAGGCTTACGGAGGCGTGGTGCCCGAATTGGCTTCACGCGATCACATTCGCCGCTTGGTGCCATTGTTGCGCCACGTACTCAGCCAGGCCGATGCCAGCCTGGAAAGCCTGGACGCGATCGCCTACACCGCCGGCCCCGGACTGGCTGGCGCGCTGCTGGTGGGTGCCAGCTTTGCCGTCGCGCTGGCATTCGCGCGCGGCATCCCGGCCTTGCCCGTCCATCATCTCGAAGGGCATCTGCTATCGCCCATGCTGGCGCGCGATCCTCCGCAGTTTCCGTTTGTCGCACTGCTGGTGTCCGGCGGCCACACGCAACTGATGCGCGTGGCCGGCGTGGGCGATTACGCGCTTCTCGGCGAGTCGCTCGACGATGCGGCGGGCGAGGCTTTCGACAAGACCGCCAAGTTGCTCGGTCTTGGCTATCCAGGCGGACCGGCACTGGCGCAGCTGGCGGCTGCGGGCAGGCTGGGCCGTTACCGTCTGCCCCGGCCGATGCTGCACAGCGGCGATCTGGATTTCAGCTTCGCGGGACTCAAGACGGCGGTACTAACTCTTGTTCGCAATGCGGAACTGAAAGGGTCCGAGCGGGCCGATTTGGCTGCCGAGTTCCAGGAAGCAGTGAGCGACGTGCTCGTCGGTAAGTCGCTCGCTGCCCTGCGCCAGAGCGGCTTGCAGCGCCTGGTTGTGGCTGGCGGCGTCGGCGCCAATCGCAGATTGCGTGAACGGCTTGACCACGAAACGGCCAGGCTCGGCATCAGGGTCTACTACCCCGACCTGGACTTGTGTACCGATAACGGCGCCATGATTGCGTACTGCGGTGCCAGGCGCCTCATGGCCGGTGCGACGTCATCCGATCAAGGCGTATTTGCGGTGCGGCCGCGCTGGCCGTTACAGGAACTTTTCGTGCCGAACTAACTTTTGTTGGCTCCGATCCTGGTTTCGCTGCCGGCCAGCAAATTGGCAATATTGCTGCGGTGGCGCCAGATCAGGATCAGGGAAATTGCGCTGACGCACTCCGCCGCGATCGCATCGGGCAGCAGCCACCAACCGAGCATGGCCGTACTGATAGCCGCGCTGAGTGCTGCGAGAGAGGAATAGCGCGTGATCAGGGCCACCAGCAGCCAGGTACCGGCGGCCGTCAATCCCAGCAGCGTGGACAAGCCCAGCAGCACGCCGAATGCCGTGGCGACACCCTTGCCGCCGCGAAATTTAAGGAATAGCGGAAACACGTGACCGAGGAAGGCGGCCAAGCCAGTGGCGGCTACCAGCACTGCGTCGCTACCGTAACGGTTTGCCAGCCAGACTGCCAGCCAGCCTTTTGCGGCGTCGCCGAGCAGGGTCAGTGCCGCAGCAGTCTTGTTTCCGGTACGCAGTACGTTGGTCGCGCCCGGGTTACCCGAGCCATAGCTGCGCGGGTCGGCCAGGCCGAAACTGTGCGAGACGATAACCGCGAACGGAATCGAGCCGAGCAAATAGCCGAGTGCGGTGAAAATTGCCTGGGTCATGGGCGAAGTCTGGTGGCGTCACCTAGAATGCGGGACATTCTAGCCAAGAAAGTACGGCCTCGATCATGGACTTTATTTTCATCGATGATATGCGCGTCGATGCGCACGTTGGGATCTTCCCGCGCGAGCGGGCGGCGGCGCAGACTCTGGAAATCAGCATGACCTTTGGTGTGCCGGATGCGGCGGCGAAGAACGACGACATCGCAGCGACGATCCGCTACGATGCGGTGATCGTGCGCATTCGCCGGGAGCTGGCGGCAAGGCATTTCAACCTTCTGGAAACCCTCGGTGAATATGTCATCGGACTGATGCTGGACGAATTTGGCGCGCCCTGGGTGAAAATTTCGATCGCCAAGCTCGGCATCATGGCCGGCGTGCGCCGGGTCGGGGTGCAGATTGAGCGCAGCAAGAGCGGCTAGCCGCTCTTGCCGATCGGGTTGTCAGCCAAACGCAAGACGGCTCAGGCAAAATTCTTTGCCGCGAAATCCCAGTTGGTCAGACTGTTCAGGAAAGTTTCAACGAACTTGGGACGGGCATTGCGATAGTCGATGTAATAGGCGTGTTCCCAAACGTCGATGCACAGCAGGGCCTTGTCGCCGGTCGTCAGTGGCGTGCCGGCAGCGCCCATATTGACGATATCCACCGACCCGTCGGCTTTTTTCACCAGCCAAGTCCAGCCTGACCCGAAGTTGCCGACGGCCGAAGCCTGGAAAGCTTTCTTGAACTCGTCGAGCGATCCCCATTTCTTGTTGATCGCATCGGCCAAGGCGCCAGTGGGAGCGCCGCCGCCATTTGGCTTCAGGCAATTCCAGAAAAAGCTGTGGTTCCAAACCTGGGCGGAATTGTTATAGATGCCTCCCGCCGGGGCTTTCTTGATGATCGCTTCGAGCGCCAGGTTCTCGTACTCGGTGCCTTTGATCAAATTATTCAGATTGGTGACATAGGCCTGATGGTGTTTGCCGTAATGGTATTCGAAAGTTTCCTTGGACATGTGCGGCGCCAGGGCGTCCATCGCGAAGGGCAGCGTAGGTAGGGTGTGTTCCATGAGAGTTCTCCTGTGATCTGATGAGGCAAGGGGGGTTAATGCCCGACAATTTTAGTCGGGAAATTGTTATTGCACAATAGACACGACGAAAATATGGGCTCAGCCCAATTTATCAATATGCCCCTGCGCCCTGCCCTTGGCAAATTGCAGATCGATTGCGTCACCGGAAGCGAGTTGCGTGCTGTTTACGATCGGGCGACCGCGACCGTCGCGCACGATGCTGTACCCCCGTTCAAGCGTGGCTTGGGGACTGAGTTGAGCCAGCGCAGCGGCGAGCGCTCCCAGTCTGGTCTGTTGTTTGGCCAGCAGGAATTTGAATGCGGTCTGGCAGCGTTGCCCGGTGATTTCGGCGTGCGCTCTGAGTTTCTGGACGGATGGTCGGGCCTGCCCAAGTCGCCAGCGTGCTGTTTCCAGGGCAACGGCCTCGCGGCGCAAACGCTTTGCCAGAGCAGCTTTTAGGCGGGTGGCCAGATGTGCTGCCGCTTCCGCCTGATGTTTCAGCCTACTGCCCGGATGCACCAGGCGCTGAGCCAGCAGATCGAGATGCTGCATGCATGTTTCCAACCTCCTGCGCAGTGCGCGCTGCAAGGCGACATCAAGCCCGGCGAGTTGCTCGGCAGCGGCGAACCAGCCCGCGCTGACCAGTTCAGCCGCCGCAGTTGGCGTTGCGGCGCGCTGGTCGGCGACGAAATCGGCGATGCAGAAATCCGTTTCATGGCCGATGCCGCTGACAACAGGCAATGGACAAGCTGCCACAGCGCGTGCGACACATTCTTCATTGAAAGCCCAGAGGTCTTCGATGCTGCCGCCGCCGCGGACCAGGAGCAGGACATCGATGCCGTCCAGAAGCGCACGCTCGGCGGCCTGCGCGATCGCCGTCGCGATTTTTTGGGCTGCGCCGTCGCCCTGGACCGGAACCGGATAAAGGACAGGGCGAAGGTGCGCCGCGCGCCGCAGCAGCGCGCTGACGACATCGCGCAATGCCGCGGCTTGCGGCGAAGTGACGATACCGATGCGGCGCGGGAATTTAGGCAGCGGCAGTTTCTTGTCCGCTGCGAACAGACCTTCGCGTTCGAGTTGCATGCGCAGCCTGGCATAGGCTTCATACAGGGCGCCCACACCTGCACGGCGCATGCCTTCGACGTTGAGTTGAAATTCGCCGCGTGCCTCATACAGGGTGACCAGAGCCTGCGTTTCAACCTGCTGGCCGTTTTCCAATCGCCAGGCAAGCAATTGCGCGCGGTTGCGAAACATCACGCAACGTACCTGCGCGGTTGCGTCCTTGAGCGTGAAGTAATAGTGTCCGGAAGCCGCGCGGGTGAGGTTGGACACTTCGCCGCTCACCCAGAGCAGGGGGAAGTTCTGTTGCAGGATTTCGCGGGCGCGATTGTTGAGGGCTGCGACAGTCAGAATTTCGTTCGACATGCGATGGCTGGGCGGAGATGCCGCAGGGGTTGACATTGGGGAAAATTCAAGGGTGGATTGTAAGGGAATCGGTGACTGGGCTGGAAACATTCGGGAATCATCGCGGAAACCCGCACAGCGGTTGAGGCTGCTGTATAACTATTTGTTTTATAAGAAATGTAACAAACGCTTCATTTTGTGGCGATGTAAAAAAAGGGCTTACTGGAGGCTGATTTAGCGACTTCATTCCCTATCAATCCACAAACTTATCCACAGATTTTGTGAATAATCGAAGGTGCGGGAGTTATGTGTATTGCATTGACTGGGGCGCGTTTTGCGCTGCGGCAAAAGAAAATCCGGTAACCTAAGCGGCCATCTTTCTTGTCCCTGGTTCGTTTCATGTCTGACGCACTGATTCCGCTTCATTCGCCGGTTCTCCTCGGAATTTTTCGTGAGGCACTGGAAACCAGCCTGATTGAAAGAGGCGCGGCGCAGGGCATCGAACTGCTCGGGTCGGCAGACGAATTCTGGCGCAGTTTGGCTCTACCCGAGCTGATGCGCATGGCGGAAGCCGGCAATGCTCAGGCGCAAGCCGAACTGGCCTGGCGCAACGCCATCGGTGCGGGGATGGCCAAATCTTATGCGCAGGCTCTGCGCTGGGCGAGTGCAAGCGCGGAGCGCAGCTGCGCCGCCGGCGAGGCAGTGTTGGGCTGGCTGCTCTACCACGGGCTTGGTTTGCCCAAGGATCATGCCGAGGCGGCGCGTCTGTTCGAGCATGCCGCGGCGCGAGACGACATGCGCGGCCTGACCTGGCTGGGTCTCTGCTTGTTGCGTGGCCATGGCATTGCGCGCGACGCCGCCAGGGCAAGGGATTTGTTTCGCGCGGCGGGCAGCAAAGGCGGTGTGGGTGCGCGCTTGTCCCGGTATTGGCTGGGCCGCATGTATTACTTTGGCATCGCCGGCGTGCGCGACTACGCCGAAGCGGTGCGCTGGCTGCGCCTGGCGGCCGATCAAGGCCATCAACGCGCGCGCGATCTGTTGGCACGGTGCAGTTTTTTCGGTCGGGGCATGGGCGAGGATCGCGCGGTTGCTGCACAGCTTTGGCGCGCTGCGGCCGAAGGCGGCAGCGCTGCGGCGATGTATTGCCTGGGCATGTGTCTCTACGCCGGCGAGGGGGTACCCCAGGATTTTGCCGAGGCTGCCAACTGGTTTCGCGCAGCAGCGCGCAAGCAGCTCACCGGAGCGATGTTTCTGCTTGGCCAGTGCCATATTTTCGGCCATGGTGTGACGCGCGACATACAGGCGGGATTGGGCTGGTATCGACGCGCCGCCGAACTAGGCAATCGCGATGCCGAGTTCGAATATGGCGAATGGCATGCATTCGGTCGCGGCGGCCTCGCGCACGATGTGACCGAGGCGATACGCTGGTACCGCGCGGCGGCGCGGCAGGGGCATGCGCGCGCGCAGATCAAGTTGGGTCATTGTTATCGCTATGGCGACGGGGTTGCCGCGAATGCGCAATTGGCCGTGGCCTGGTATCGCCGTGCTGCCGAGAGCAAGGATGTCGCGGCCCGCGTTTGGCTCGGCGAATGTTATGAACAAGGCGAAGGCGTGCCGCGCGATTTTTCTCTGGCCATCGAACACTATCGCGCTGCCGCTGCGAGCGGGGAACCGCACGCCATGGCCGAACTCGGTCGCTGCTATTTGCACGGCATCGGCGTGCGCGTCGGCATTCGGCGTGGCGAGCAACTGCTGCGGGAAGCGGCGGAGTTGGGCTGGCAGCCGGCTCTGGGAGAACTGGAGCGTTACTATTTTGCCCATGCCGAGCATATGCTCCACGGTGACGACCGGGTTGCCGACCCGCAACAGGCAGTGACCTTCTATCGCAAGGCTGGTGAACTCGGTCATCGGCGCGCAGCCTTCATGCTTGGCGAATGCTACCGCTACGGTATCGGGATTGCGCACGACTATCGTCAGGCACTGGTCTGGTATCACAAAGCCGCACGGCTGTTCGAGGCCAAACTGGCATTGGCCGACATGTACTACTTCGGGCTTGGCGTTGCCCAGAATTACCGCGAGGCACTGCGCTGGTACGAGCAGGCCGTGGGCCAGCATCAGGATGCCTATGCCATGTATAGCCTGGGTTATTGCCTGCTGCACGGTCAAGGCGCGAAGCGGACACAGGCCACAGTGCGCGAGGCGATTCGCTGGCTGCGCATGGCCGCGGCGCTTGGCGAGGCCGATGCGCAATACGAACTGGGTTGCGCCTACTATCGTGGCGATGGCTTGACGAGAAGCTTGCGCCTGGCGATGAAGTGGCTGCGCAGTGCCGCGCGCCTCGGCAACGAAGCGGCTCAGGCTTTCCTGGAACGCGTCGAACGCGGCGATAAGCTGAACTAATCCCGAATCGAGTCGCGGGACAATAGTCCGAAGAGTCTGAGGAGTCTGAGGAGTCTGAGGATCAGTTCGCTTCCAATTCTTCCAGCCTTGCCCTGGCCGCAGCGATTTGCGCATCAAGCTGTTCCACCAGTTCCTGCAGCAAATCGCGATCGTTCTGACGGGCCAGGTTGGCGGCGGCAAACAGCTCATACAGCCGCGAGGCGATCAGATGGTTGAGTTCGGCTTCGATTTCCGCCAGGCGTTTTTGCATCCTGGCGATCTGGCGTGCCGGGCCTGGCGGCGCAATCGTCTCGGCGCGACTTCGGGCTTGCTCGGGTCGGCCGGTTTGCCACTGATTCAATATCTCAAGCAGCACCATCTCGTCGCCAGCGCGATAGGCGCGGTTGGCCTCGCTCATCAGCTCGCTGCGCCAGGCCCGGTCGGTTTCGTCGCTGGCGCGATCGGGGTGGATTTTCTGGGCCAACTGTCGAAACAGACGCTTGAGGTCGGTCGATGGTGCAAACGGTTTTTCGGTTTCCCGATCGAGCTCGGTAAAGCGCCGGTACTCCTTTCGGGATTGATCGGCTTTGGCTTCGGCTTGCTGCGCCTGGTCTTGCGCAAGTTCGTCGGTGGCGAGCCGGTCCGCATAGCAGCGGGCGATTCTGGCCTGCAATGCGTCGAGTTCGATCATGCGGGAGCCGATCCGCGCATGGTATTCACGGGAGAATTCCGCCAGTTCGGCTTGCAGCGTGGCGAATTCGAGTTCCATATCGCCAAGTTCCTGGGCCAGTATCTCGAGTTCGGCCTTGAGACGCGCATCCTCGTCGAGCATGACCAAGCCGCCGCCTGGCAACGGGTCTTGCAACAGCAACGCGCAACTGGCGCAGGCAATTATTTGCGGTAGCCGTTCCGACAAGCGTTGAGCCTGGAGGACCAGCAGGATGTCACGCTTTGTGGCCGAAAGAAATTCCGTTTGCGCTGCGTGCAGGATGCATACCGGAAACAACTCGCCGATCTGCGCCGGCCGCTGAGTTCTGCCGCTGCTGCTTGGGCTCCAGGCAAGTGCTGCGTGCCACAGCTCGGCCGCTTGCGTGAGACGCCGGCGTTGGGAATCCCATACCGCCGAGAAGCTGCCTTCATCGCCTCGGGCGAGACGGCTGTTAAGCAAGGACAGTGTCGCCCGCAAGGTAATTTCGGCTGCAAACCCCGGTCCGGGAAGTACCAGGCAAAGCGGTCGCAGCGCCAGGTCGAGTGCATTGGAAAGCTCGGGCAGGCACTCGTCGTCGGGAACCACGATCAACAAGGATTGCCCGGCTACAAGAGTGGCAGCTACGAATTCCGCAAGTGAATCGGTGACGCGCGGCAGGTCCGCTTGCGCTATCTGGACGCGCAGGGGTGTTGCAGTCGTTTGCGCCAGCCGTGCACGCCAATCCGCGGCCAGGGTGTATGCGTCGGGTGCTGGAACTGTCGTCGGCATGGCAGCGATTCTAACGGAAGGCGTGTGGCCGGCGATTTGCGCTCCGCTGACCGAGCGGTCTGCTGCCTTGCTGAAATTTGCGCCTCAGGCTAAAGTGCGCGCTGTTCAGACGTTGCAAGGAGCTGCGCGTGTTTTCCATCATCCAGGCCGCCGGTTGGCCGATTTACCCGTTGTTGCTGGCTTCAATCATCGCCGTCGCGCTGATCATAGAGCGTGCCACGGCCTTGCGCAGGAGCAAGATAGTTCCCGCCGGTCTGCTGGCCAGTGTGGCCGGGGATTATCGTCAAGGCGGCGTGAACGAGCAGATGCTGCTGCGCCTGGAGCGGCATTCACCTTTGGGCCGGGTGTTTGCGGCAGCCTTGCGCAATCTCAAGAGCAGTCGCGAAGTGATGCGCGAAGCAGTTGAGGAAGCCGGGCGCAGTGCTGTGCACGAAATGTCGCGCTTCCTCACCAGCCTCGGCACGATTGCCTCGATCAGCCCGCTGATGGGACTGTTCGGTACCGTGGTGGGCATGATTGAGATCTTCGGTTCGCCGACCGCCTCGGGCAACAATCCGCAGGCACTCGCCCACGGTATTTCCGTGGCGCTCTACAACACCGGTTTTGGCCTGATCATCGCGATTCCCAGCATGATCTTCTACCGCCATTTTCGCGCCTTGGTCGACGACCTCGCAATCGAAATGGAGCAACAGGCGGTCAAACTGGTTGAGCTGGTCCAGGGCGAACGCAGGTAGGATGTTGTCATGAACTTTCAGCGCGGCCGTCTGCATGAAGATCCGGAAATCAATCTGATTCCGATGATAGACGTGCTGCTGGTGATCCTGATATTCCTGATGATCACCACGACCTATTCCAAGTATGCCGGCCTGGAAATCAACCTGCCCACCGCCGATGCGCAGCAGGCGCAGGAACAACCCAACGAGATCAACGTCGTCGTCAGCGATCAGGGTGAGGTGATGATCAATCGCAGCGCCGTCGGCGCCCGCGATGTCGCGGCCATCAGCCTGGCGTTGCGGCGTGCGGTGACCGGCAACAACAATGCGCGCGAGGCGGTGGTCATCATCAGCGCCGATGCCAAGACCTCGCACCAGAGCGTGGTCGATGTGATGCAGGCGGCACAGCAGGCGGGCCTGTCGCATATTTCCTTCGCCACCCAGAACCCCAGTCGTTGAGCTTCACGGTGCGCTAGCCGCCAGCATGGTGGAACTCGGCGACATACTGCAGCGAACATGGCGAGGTCGTGGCGCACTGGCGCGGCTGTTGCTGCTGCCCGGCTGTTTTTTCCTGCTGCTGGCGGTATTGCGCCGGGGACTTTACCGTCTGGGTATCCTGCGCAGCGTCGGCTTGCCGGTGCCGGTGGTGGTCGTTGGCAACATCACGGTCGGCGGCAGCGGCAAGACACCGCTTGCCTTGTGGCTGGCACAGCAGATGTCAGTGCGCGGCTGGCATCCGGGCATCGTCAGTCGCGGCTATGCCGGTGCATTGCCGGCCGGCGCCGTCCGTGAAGTGTTTGCCGACAGCGCTGCAAGCGAGATCGGCGATGAACCCCTGCTGCTCAAACAACGCAGCGGCCTGCCGGTCTTCGTCGGCAGCAACCGGGTGGCGGCCGGGCGCGCATTGCTTTCTGCTTATCCCGCATGCAACCTGATCATCAGCGACGACGGCATGCAGCATTATCGTTTGCAGCGCGATGTCGAAATCGCGCTGCTCGATGAGCGGGGCGCGATGAATGGCTGGCCTTTGCCCGCCGGGCCGTTGCGTGAACCGGTATCCCGCCTTGACTGCGTCGACGCTCTGGTATGCCATGGCGAGGCGCAGCCGCCGTTCTGTCCTGTGCCGCTGTTTCGGATGAATCTGACGGGCAACGTGTTCTATTTGCTGTCCGACCCAAAGAAGGTATGCGCGGGCGACGCATTGAGTCACCTGCATCTTGCGGCGCTTGCCGGCATGGCCATGCCGCAACGCTTCTTCAAGCATCTCCGCGCGCTCGGGTTGAGTTTTTCCGAGCACGCCTTCCCGGATCATCATCGCTATGTTGCGGCCGATCTTGCGGTCATCGGAGCGGATGCACTGCTGGTGACCGAGAAGGATGCAGTAAAATGCAAAGGCCTCACCGCGCGCCCGATTTGGGTTTTGCCGGTCACCGCGCAAGTTGTTCCCGCGGCAACGGGAATCGATCTTGCCGCTCTTGTCGAACAGCGCATCACGGAGAAAATGCATGGACGCCCGCCTGCTTGAGATCCTCGTTTGTCCGATCTGCAAAGGTCCGCTCGATTACCGCAAGGCGCAGTCCGAACTGGTCTGCAAACCCTGCCGGCTGGCCTACCGGATTCAGGACGATATTCCCGTCATGCTTGAGGAGGAGGCTCGCGCCCTGGGTGCTGAAGAGTCCTGATGAAGCCACGCATCGTCATTCCGGCGCGCTTTGCATCCAGCCGGTTGCCCGGCAAGCCGCTCGCGGATGTAGCCGGCAAACCGCTCATCGTACGCGTTGTCGAGGCGGCGCAAGCCTGCTCCAACGATGGTATCTGGGTCGCGACAGACCATGCCGGCATTCAAGCTGCAGTAACCGCAGCTGGCTTCAAGGCCGTGCTCACGCGCGCGGACCATCCCAGCGGCACCGACCGGATCGCGGAGGTCGCCGAACGCATGGGTTGGAGCGACGACGAGATCGTGGTGAACCTGCAGGGCGACGAGCCTTTGCTGGAACCGGCGCTGGTGGATTCCGTCGCCGCGGCGCTGCGCGACGATGCAGCGGCGGCGATCGCCACGGCCTGCCATCCCATCGAGAATCCCGCTGAATTTTTCAATCCGAATGTGGTCAAGGTGGTCTGCGACATGCGCGGCCGTGCGCTGTACTTCTCGCGTGCGCCGATTCCCTGGGATCGCGATGCCTTTGCGCTCAGCCGCGCTGCACTGCCGCACGACCTGCCAGCGCAGCGCCACATCGGGCTGTATGCCTACCGCGTCGGCTTCCTGCGCAAGTACAAACAGCTCACACCGACCCAACTCGAGCGCAGCGAGGCGCTCGAGCAATTGCGGGCGCTTGGCCATGGTTATCCCATTTGCGTGGTGCCGTGCAGCCAGGCACCGGCGCCTGGGGTGGACACGCCGGCGGATCTGGAGCGGGTGCGACGCGAATTCGAGCGACGCGGCTGATACGTCCGCCGGTTCCGGATGACTGTGAGAAAATAGCATCACGTTCAGCGCCGCTGTCCAGTGCGGCTTTAGAAGATTTATTCCTACATAGTGGAGTTGTCATGCGTTTGATTCTTCTCGGACCCCCGGGCGCGGGTAAAGGCACCCAGGCCACTTTTATTTGCCAGCGCTTCGGCGTTCCCCAGATATCCACCGGCGACATGTTGCGTGCCGCCATCCGCGCCGGTACCCCGTTGGGACTGGAAGCAAAGAAAGTCATGGATGCCGGCAAACTGGTCTCGGATGAAATTATCCTGGGTCTGATTGTCGAACGGCTTAAGCAGCCGGACTGCGCCAAGGGCTTCCTGTTCGACGGTTTTCCGCGCACCATCCCCCAGGCCGAGGCGATGAAAACCGCCGCCGTGGCGATCGATTACGTGCTCGAGATCGACGTGCCGGACAGCGACATCGTGACCCGCATGAGCGGTCGCCGTGTGCACCTGGCTTCCGGGCGCACCTACCACATCAAGTTCAATCCGCCGAAGGTCGACGGCAAGGACAACGAGACCGGCGAACCGCTGATTCAGCGCGACGACGACCAGGAAGCGACCGTGCTCAAGCGCCTCGAGGTCTACCATTCCCAGACTAAGCCTCTGGTCGACTTCTACAGCAAATGGGCTGCGACCGGAGACGCCAAGGCACCGAAATACCGCAAAATCTCCGGACAGGGCAAAGTCGAGGAAATTCGCGACCGCGCTTTCGCCGCGTTGTCGAACTGATTCATCCCAGGAGGCTTCTCATGAGCAGCCCAATTCGCCGCATCGCCATCTGCACGGGGGGCGGAGACGCCCCAGGTCTCAACGCCGTGATCCGCTCGGTTGTTATTGCGGCGGCCAACCGGGGCTGGGAAGCCTATGGCATTCATGACGGGTTCAATGGCATCCTGTTTCCCGAGCGCTATCCGGAGGGCGGGGTTTATCGTCTGACGCGCGACAAGGTGCGCGGCATCGGGCATTTGGGCGGCACCATCTTGGGGACGACCAACAAGGGCAATCCGTTGCATTTCCCGATGAAAATGCCGGACGGTTCGACCAAGGATCTCGATCGCACCAGCGAGATTCTCGAATACTTTGCCAAGAAGGAGCTCGACGCCCTGGTTTCGGTTGGCGGCGACGGTTCGCTGACCATTGCCAATGCCCTGCACGAAAAGGGCTTGCGCGTCGTCGGCGTGCCCAAGACGATCGACAACGACCTCGACAAGACCTTCACGACGTTCGGTTTCGATACCGCCGTTGCCTTCGCCACGGATTGCATCGACCGCCTGCACAGCACGGCGCAAAGCCACCAGCGGGTGATGGTGGTCGAAGTGATGGGGCGTTACGCCGGCTGGATTGCGTTGCACGCGGGCATCGCTGGCAGCGCGCACGCGATCCTGATTCCGGAAATTCCCTATGACATCGACAAGGTTGCCGCCAAGATCCGCGCTCGTGACAACGAGGGGCGCATGTATTCGATCGTCGTGGTCGCCGAGGGCGCGGAGCCTGTGCATGGCCGCCGCGCGGTTGTCGAAGCTGCCGAAATCGGCCATGCCGAGCGTCTCGGCGGGGTCGGTGAACAAGCCGCCCGAGCGCTCCAGGATCAAACCGGCAAGGATGCGCGCGTGGTCGTTTTGGGCCATCTCCTGCGCGGCGGCAGCCCGACCTCGTTTGATCGTATTGCCGCCATGCGTTTTGGCACGGCGGCGGTGCGGGCGCTCGAAGAGGGATATTCCGGAGTGATGGTGGCGCTGGCTTTTCCGAATGTGAATTACGTCCCCTTGGCCGATGTCGCGGGCCGCATGAAAGGCGTGCCGCTCGATTGCGACACCCTGCAGACTGGCCGCGACATGGGAATTTGCTTCGGCGATTGAAGAGCCGCCTGCTTAACTTCCCTGCTTGAGGATCTTGTCCACCTTGTGCAGCCGCAACCGGTAGGCGTCCGGCATTCCCGATCCGAGCAGCGGCCGCAGGTACAGGCGGAAAGCGTCGGTGACATCGGTGCCGCTCGGAGCAATGAATTCGTCCTCCATCACCCGGGTCTTGCCGGCGATCACTGCCAGAGGCATCAGCTGGTAATCGACCGAGTAGAAGCCGGTGCGCTTGATTGTGACCGAACCGTCACGGTCTCCCCACATGGCGTATTGCACGGCCTTTTCGCCGACTTCCCGGGCTTCGCGCTGGTCGACATCCGAAACACAACCCATGAAGCAACGCTGCAGATAACCGAAAGTGTCGCCGCGCACGCGCTTGATGCCGAGTTTCTCCTTGATCTCGTTGCAGAGCAGATCGGCCAGTGCACCCGTCCCGGAAAGTTGGACGTTACCGTGTGCATCGCGCTCAATTTGAGAAGATAGTTTGGTGATGATCGGGACGCCTTGTTCGTCGTGGATGCCTTCGGAGGCAGCGATCACGCAGCGGCCATATTGCTCGTAAGTCGCCTTGACGTCGGCGACAAACTTGGGAACGCTGAAAGTGCGCTCGGGCAGGTAAATCAGGTGCGGGCCATCGTCGGGGAATTTCTTGCCGAGGGCGGAGGCCGCCGTGAGGAACCCGGCATGCCGCCCCATGACGACAGCGAGGTACACCCCGGGCAAGGCGGCGTTGTCCAGGTTGGCGCCCATGAAGGCTTGCGCCACGAAGCGCGCTGCCGAAGGAAAGCCGGGCGTATGGTCGTTGCCGACCAGATCGTTGTCGATGGTCTTGGGGATGTGGATGCAGCGCAGCGGATAGTTTGCTCGTGCGGCTTCCTCGCTGACGATGCGCACGGTATCCGAGGAATCGTTGCCGCCGATGTAGAAGAAGTAGCCGATGCCGTGCGCCTTGAGCACCTTGAAGATTTCCTGGCAGTAGCGCAGGTCGGGCTTGTCGCGCGTCGAGCCAAGTGCCGAGGACGGTGTGCTCGCCACCATCTCGATGTTGTGGCTGGTTTCCTGGGTGAGGTCGAGAAAGTCTTCGGCAAGAATGCCGGTCACCCCGTGATAAGCGCCATAGACCAGTTCGACGTTGCGAAACTTGCGCGCCTCAAGCACGACACCGGCCATCGACTGGTTGATAACGGCGGTCGGTCCGCCGCCCTGGGCGACGAGCACTTTTCCTTGCTGCATGATCGAATCTCTCCTTTGGGTCGGTCCGCGGCATTTTGCCACCGGAAGCCGGATTTTAGACGCAGCTTGGCACCCTGGCGGGCGTTTCGGTGTTTTCAGCAACTACAAAATCTCCGGTCCGCCATGTTAAAATGCCAAGCCGTTGTTGATCATTTAAAAACCACAGGGAGAAACGCATGTCCGCACTTACGTTCGCTTTGATCTGCGCCGTTGTGGCGATCGCCTTCGGGGCCATCGCTACCAAGTGGATCCTGGCGCAGCCTACCGGCAATACACGCATGCAGGAGATTGCCAGCGCCATTCAACAGGGCGCCCAAGCTTATCTCAACCGCCAGTATCGGACCATTTCGATCGTCGGCATCGTGCTGTTCCTCGTCATCGGCTTCGTGCCTGCGTTGGGCTGGCCGACCGCCATCGGCTTCCTGATCGGCGCAGTGCTCTCCGGCGCGACGGGATATATTGGCATGAATGTTTCGGTGCGTGCCAATGTGCGCACGGCAGAAGCCGCCCGTCACGGAATTGCCCCCGCCTTGAATGTCGCTTTCAAGGGCGGTGCGATCACCGGCATGCTGGTGGTTGGCCTGGGTCTGCTGGGTGTCGCCGGCTACTACGCCTACTTGAAGAGCGTGGCCGGTGCCGGCGTCAGCATTGCCCACATCATTCATCCCCTGGTTGGCCTGGGCTTTGGCTCTTCACTGATTTCGATCTTCGCCCGACTCGGCGGCGGCATTTTCACCAAGGGTGCCGACGTCGGCGCAGACCTGGTCGGCAAGGTCGAAGCCGGCATTCCCGAGGATGATCCACGCAATCCGGCGGTGATCGCCGACAACGTCGGCGACAACGTCGGCGACTGCGCCGGCATGGCTGCCGACCTGTTCGAGACCTATGCCGTGACCATCGTCGCCACCATGCTGCTGGGTTCGCTGCTGATGGCCCAAGGCAGCGCCGAGGCCGCAGTAATTTATCCGTTGGCGCTGGGCGGCTTCTCGATCATCGCTTCCATCATCGGCACCCTGTTCGTCAAGGCGCAGGAAGGCGGCAAGATCATGAACGCGCTGTATCGCGGCCTGATCGTCGCTGGCGTGCTGGCCCTGATCGCTTTCTATTTCCTGACGCCTGCCGTGGTCGGCGCCGGGCTGACCACCACCGACGGCAAACTGCTTTCCGCCAACGCGCTCTACGGCTCCGCGCTGATCGGCCTGGTGCTCACCGGCTTGATGGTGTTCATCACCGAGTACTACACCGGTACGGATTTTGTGCCGGTCAAGCATATCGCCCAGGCTTCGACCACGGGCCATGGCACCAACATCATCGCCGGTCTTGGCGTGTCGATGCGCGCCACGGCCTGGCCGGTTCTGGCGATCTGTCTGTCGATCTGGGCCGCCTATGCGCTGGCCGGTCTCTACGGCATCGCCATCGCTGCGGTGTCGATGCTGTCCATGTCGGGCATCATCGTTGCACTCGACGCCTATGGTCCGATTACCGACAATGCCGGCGGCATTGCTGAAATGTCGGAGTTGCCGGCCTCGGTGCGTGCCGTGACCGATCCGCTGGATGCCGTCGGCAATACCACCAAGGCGGTGACCAAGGGCTATGCCATCGGTTCTGCCGCGCTGGCTGCGCTGGTGCTGTTCGCCGATTACACCCATGCTCTGGATGCGGCAGGCAAGACCGGCCTGACTTTCGACCTGTCCAATCACTACGTCATCATCGGCCTGTTTATCGGCGGCCTGATTCCCTATCTCTTCGGCGCCATGGCCATGGAAGCCGTCGGTCGCGCCGCCGGTTCGGTGGTGATCGAAGTGCGCCGCCAGTTCAAGGAAATCAAGGGCATCATGGAAGGCACCGCCAAGCCCGATTATTCGCGTGCAGTGGATATGCTGACCAAGGCCGCCATCGGCGAAATGATGATCCCGTCCTTGCTGCCGGTGCTGGTGCCGGTCGTCGTCGGCTTCGCCCTCGGCCCGCAGGCGCTGGGCGGCGTGCTGGTCGGCACCATCGTCACCGGCCTGTTTGTCGCGATCTCGATGACGACGGGCGGCGGCGCCTGGGACAATGCCAAGAAATACATCGAGGACGGCAACTTCGGCGGCAAGGGTTCCGAAGCGCACAAAGCGGCCGTGACCGGCGACACCGTGGGCGATCCTTACAAGGATACGGCTGGCCCGGCGGTGAACCCGCTGATCAAGATCATCAACATCGTGGCATTGCTGATTGTTCCGCTGATCGCCTGATCAAGTCAGCCAACAATTCGAATAGGGCGGCTCAGATTCCGGGCCGCCCTTTTTTCATCCAAGCTCAGTTTGCGCCGCGCTGCTTGAAATCGGCGAGCCGAAATCCCAGCAGCGCCAGGCTGCCAAAGTAGGCGATTGCGCCGCACACCACCAGACCGGACAATCGGGCAATTTTTGCGCCGCTGCCCATCGCCAGCCAGGCGGCTTCGTTGCCCATGAGGAACCACAGCAACAATCCCATCACGGCCAGCGCCAGGCAGAGCTTGCGAATGAATTTCAGCCACCCGGCGAGCGGCTGGTAGGTCCCGCTACGGCGCAGACCGCGATACAGCATTCCGGCATTGATGCAGGACGCGAGACCGATGGATAGCGCCAGGCCGGCATGGCGCAGCCAGCCAATGAATGCAAGATTCATGAGCTGGGTCAGGGCCAGGGTGATCAGCGCGATTTTCACCGGGGTACGAATGTTCTGACGGGCGTAGAAGCCGGGCGCCAGCACCTTCACCAGGATCAGCCCGGTCAGGCCGACGCTGTAAGCGACCAGCGCCCTGCGGGTTTGCAAAACGTCGGCAATGCCGAACGCGCCATGCTGGAACAAGGTGGCCAACAGCGGCACTGCCAGCAGTGCCAGCGCCAGTGCCGCGGGCAAGGTCAGCAGCAGCGTCAGGCGCAAACCCCAGTCGAGCAAGGCGGAAAACTCCCTGGGCTGGGCATCGGCGTGAAACTTGGACAGGCTGGGCAACAGAATGGTGCCGAGCGCCGCACCGAGCAAGCCCGCCGGAAATTCCATCAGACGGTCCGCGTAGTAGAGCCAGGACACGCTGCCGTGGGGCAGGAAGGAGGCGAAGATGGTGTTGATGATCAGGGAGATCTGCGCCACGGACACACCAAGCACCGCCGGCAGCATCAGCTTGAGGATGCGATTTACGCCGGGGTCCTTGAGGCTGAAGGCAAAGCGCGGCAGCATGCCGATCCTGGCCAGTGCCGGCAGCTGGATGGCAAGCTGCAGCAGCCCGCCGAGTAGAACGGCCCAGGCCAGGGCCAGCACAGGCGGATCGAAGTAGGGTGCTGCGAGCAGAGCCATGCCGATGAAGGAGAGGTTCAGCAGAACCGGCGTGAAGGCCGGCAGGGCGAAGCGGCTCCAGGTATTGAGCACGCCGGCCGCGAGCGCGACCAGCGACATGAACAGGATGTAGGGAAAGGTGATGCGGGTGAGTTCGACCGTGAGCGCAAACTTGTCGGCATCGGCCGAGAAGCCCGGGGCGGTGAAATAGATCAGCAGCGGCGTCAGTACCATGCCGAGGGCTGTGACTACCAGCAAGGCCAGCATTAGCAAAGTCGCGACATGATCGACGAGGCGTTTCGCTTCGTCTGGCCCGCGCTGGTTCTTGTATTCCGCCAGGATCGGGACGAAGGCCTGGGAAAAGGCGCCTTCGGCAAACAGCCGGCGCAATAGATTGGGCAGGCGGAAAGCAACGAAGAACGCATCGGTCGCCAGGCCGGCGCCAAAGCTGCGGGCAATCACGAAATCGCGCACAAACCCGAGGATGCGCGAAAGCAGCGTCATGACACTGACGGTAGCAAGGGCTTTAAGCAGATTCATGCAACGGTCGTTATAGTTTTCAAGGCGTCCGGCTTGAACCGGATTCTATCGGAACGGCCCCGAATCCCCGTTTATAATTCTGCCTGGTTCAAATTCTTTGAGCACCTTCCCAACCATGTCAGATCACCGATCGAGTCCGCGGTATAGCAAGCGACTGCGCGCGGTATTTGTGGTTGACGAGAATGGCAAGCGCAACTCGATTCAGGGCAAGACGCTGGATATCAGCAGTGACGGCACCTCATTTGTTTCCAGTCTGAATATTCAGCTTGCCCAGGAGGGAACCCTCTACCTCATGCTTAATCCGGGCGATGCCAAGAATCCGCCGGTGGTATTCGAAACCCAGTGCAAAGTCATCAGTTGCGTGCTTGCGCCGCAGCAGGGCGGTTTTCGCCTGGGCCTGCACTTTACCAAGATGCCCGGAGAGAACAAGCAGGTGCTGCAGAAATTCCTTGCACCGCTGATGGCACACGCCCGGGAAGCCGCGCACCAGGGGATATGATCGCCCAGGCTGGCGCACGACTTTTTCGTTGGTGCTGATGCTGCGGTTTCTCAAGGAACTCTGATTCTGCCGGGCAGTCGAAGACCGCGACTCAATAACCCTTTCGAAAATTCATGCGCAACATTCCATTTTTCGCAGGTGCCATCATCCTTTGCGCCGCTGCCCTTGCCAAAGCGGACGATTATTACGAATGCATCAGCTCCGAGGGTTTCGCTGAATACTCGATTTATCCCTGTGAGGACGGGCAACTGCAGACGCACGTCGGCAGTAAGGAAACCCCCAAGGCTGTAGCCAGGAAGAAACTGCATCCGGCCCAGCCGGCCGTCTCCCGTCCGGACCCGAAACCGGCTGGCGAAGGCAAAAGCGCCAATGACTACAATTTGGCCAACTACAAGTGTGTCGGCAAGTCGGGCAATATCCTGTACACGGACGCCAGGGACTACCTGGCGTTCGAGACTCACCGCTGCAAGCAGATCAGCCTGAGCGACGCTTGCGGCGAGATGCTGATTCTCAAGGCCAAGGATCCTCTGGCCGTCGTCGCGAACAAGCTGAACTGTCCGTAACCTTGGAGGCATTTCCCGGTTGCCGGGCATGCCAGCCGCAATCCGGCAAACAATTTCAGACAGAAAATATTTCTTCATGAATGGAATAATCCGCGCTCCTGACTGTTTACCCCGGTACCACCCACCACCAGGAGCCACAACGATGCTTTCCAAACTGCACAAGCAACCCCTGGTCGCCCTGCTGGCGGCCTGCCTTTCCACTGCGGCAATGTCCGACACCCCTCCGGCGCGCATGGAAGGCAGCATGCTGGTCGGGCCCAATGGCATGACCCTGTATATTTTCGACAAGGATCCCGAAGGCGGCGGCAAGAGCGTCTGTAACGGTCCTTGCGCGACCAACTGGCCGCCCCTGGCAGCAACCGATGGCGACAAGGGAAGCGGCGATTTCAGCGTGATCGGTCGAGACGATGGCGCCAAGCAATGGGCCTACAAGGGCCGGCCGTTGTACTATTGGAGCAAGGATCAGAAGCCGGGCGACACCACCGGCGACGGGTTCAACAAGGTCTGGCGCCTGGCGCGCTGAGAGCGCCTACCTGTAGTCACAATTCATATTTCTGCGACATTGCGATGACAGATCTCGCTTCCTATATTCCCCGTCTGCGCCGTTACGCTCGCGCGCTGACGGGAAACCGGGAGTTCGCCGACGACCTGGTTCAGGACACGCTTGAGCGTGCCTTGCGCAAATGGGTGTTGTGGCGCGCGGGATCGAAAATCGACAGTTGGCTGTTTTCCATCATGCACAACCTGTTCGTCAATCAGGTGCGCAGCGCCCCTGCGCGTCAACTCAGCGTTTCCCTCGATGACCTGGAGTTTGAACCGGCGGGACAGGGAAGCGCTGAAGGCGTGCTGCAACTGCGCGATCTGCTCTCATCCCTGAACAAGCTGTCCCACGATCAGCGCGAGATTCTCCTGCTGGTCGGGCTGGAGGACATGTCTTATCAGGAAGTCGCCCGTATCTTGGAGCTTCCGCTGGGTACTGTGATGTCGCGCCTTTCACGCGCACGTGAGCAGTTGCGCAGCCTCCTCGACGGTTCGCCGAAAGCCGATGCCGAGACGCCCGCACTGCGTCTGATCCGGACAAGCTCGCCATGAGAAATCAAACTGTCCAGGTGAGTACCGACGAATTGCAGCATTTCGTCGATGGTCGTGTCGATGACGCCGGACGTCGGCGCATCGAGATATGGTTGCATGAGCATCCGCAGGAAAAGCAGAAAGCAGAAGCCTGGCGGCGGCAGCGGCAGCTGCTGCATGACAGCTTCGATGACGTATTGAGCGAGCCTGTGCCGAGCCGGCTTGCCGAGTTGGCATCCGCGCGGCCGCGAATCAAGACCTGGGCGCTGGCCGCCGGGTTGGCCTGGCTGTCGGTGGGCGTGCTGATCGGCTACTTCATGCGTGGCCCGACAGTTGCAACGGTCGAACCTGGCGAGATCCTCGCGCGCCGGGCGGCGATAGCACATGCCATCTACACGCCGGAAGTCAGACACCCGGTCGAGGTCGGTGCGGAGCAGGAAGCGCATCTGGTTTCCTGGCTTTCCAAACGCCTGGAACAGCGCGTGCGTGCGCCCCACTTCAACAGTCAAGGATACAACCTGATCGGCGGCCGTCTATTGCCCGGCGATGACGGGCCGGTCGCGCAGTTCATGTACCAGGACGGCAGCGGCAAGCGCCTGACGCTCTATGTGCGGGGCACGCCGGAAGAAACAACCGTGACGGCTTTCCGCTTCGCCCAGGAAGACAAGGTCAGCGTTTTTTACTGGATCGATGGCTCCCTCGCTTACGCCCTGAGCGGGGAGATACCTCGCGAGCGGCTGCTGGCCCTGTCCGAGGCCGTGTATCACGAGCTGAATCCCTGAAACCGGAGCCAGCGAACCCAATCCAGGTTCGATGTAGTACCATCGGCAGCGTTGAAACGAAGCCAGCCAGCCCAAACCCCGCCAGCTGCTAGTGTCTTCCGGCTAAGCGCGGCCTGAAATTCCAAACTGCCGCGACACGGTCGACGATATCGTCTCGATTGATGCACTGAGACACCCGTATGCCGGAGCCCAGCGTTGCTGCTTTCCCTGAACATTCCAACGACGCTGACAGGTCGCTTGGTATTTGCCGGTGACTTGTAAGGATTATCTTGTCATCTCGGAAGAGAGGAGAAATAGCGTGAAACTGAATTCAATTGTCTCGGTTGTTCTGCTGTGCCTGGCTGGTCAGACCGTCCGTGCTGCCGACTATGCCAGCGACCTGGACTACTATCAGGAGCTGCCCACGGTGCTAAGCGCATCGCGACTTCGCCAGCCCTTGTCCGAAGCACCCAACGCCATGACGGTGATCGACCGCAAGATGATCGTGGCGTCCGGATTGCGCACCATTCCGGATTTGTTCAAGCTGGTTCCGGGCATGTATGTCAGCTACTACAAGGGAAGCAGCCAGGCGATCGTTTCCTATCTGGGTTCGGCCGACCAGTTCGCACGGCGCATGCAGGTGATGATCGACGGTCGCAGCGTCTATCTGCCGCCGATCAGCACTGTGGATTGGGGAAACCTGCCGCTCACCATCGACGACATCGAGCGCATCGAAGTGATTCGCGGTCCGGCCGCTGCTTCACACGGCGCAAATTCCACCCAGGGTGTGATCAGCATCGTCACCCGGAATCCACGCGGCGCAGAAGGGAACCGGATGTCGCTCACCCATGGCGGCAAGGGGATCAGCGACCTGACTGCGCATTTTGACCGGCATGGCGAAACCTTCGATTACCGGCTGACATTGGCGCACATCGCCGACCACGGCTACGACGATCTGCATGTGGCACCCAGCACCATCATTCAAAAAACCGAAGGTCCCAAGCTGCTCAACAACAGCAACGACAGCCACCGTGCGCAATTGTTCAATTTCCGGGCCGATTACCACCCGAATGGCGTCGATCGCTACGATGTCCAGTTCGGTTTCAACCACAACCTGCAAGGTGCCGGGTTCAGCGACAGGACGCCCACTCCGGCCAACCCCAGAAGCACCAATGGCAACCCCTATCATGACCTGTTTGCCAATGCCGGTTTCGTGCAACTGGCATGGATACGTCAAGTGGAAAATGCTGGCGAACTGAGCCTGACTTACTACCATGTGAGACAAGATCAGCACGAAACATTTCCGGTATACCTCGG
>Ga0172368_10001955_pt1 | contig 27133 bp, 29 predicted proteins | sample Lak11m_FD_114540 | JGI IMG/M metagenome (GOLD analysis project Ga0172368, IMG submission 114540) | Freshwater microbial communities from Kabuno Bay, South-Kivu, Congo - kab_022012_11m | ecosystem: Environmental > Aquatic > Freshwater > Lake | place: Democratic Republic of the Congo: South-Kivu...
ATGTCGGCACCGCGTTTCTTTTGGCGGCCTTTCTTCTGATGCACGCCCAGGCCGGGACGTGGGATTTCGAGGGGATCCGCACCGCAGCCCCCGCATTCCCGGTTGGTTTAAAGAATATTCTTTTCGGCCTTCTTCTTGCCGGCTTCGGCATGAAGGCCGGCATCGTCCCCCTGCATATCTGGCTGCCCTATGCCCATCCGCAGGCCCCGGCCTCGGTCTCGAGCATTATGTCCGGCGCCATGATCAAGGTTGCCATCTACGGCATTCTGCGTTTTGCCGCCGGGATGCTGGGCGTGCCGCCGGTGTGGTGGGGCAGTGCGATCCTTGTGGCAGGGGGCATTTCGTGCCTTGTGGGCGTCATCTATGCCTTGATGGAACACGACATCAAAAAGCTCCTGGCGTATCATAGTGTCGAAAACATCGGCATCATCCTTTTGGGCATCGGCGCCGGCATGATCTTTTGGCATTGGGGCTGGTGGGTTTTGGCATGTGCGGCCTTTGCCGCAGGCCTCTATCATACGGTCAACCATGCGGTTTTCAAAGGGTTGCTATTTTTGTGCTCCGGCAGCATCCATGTCGCGACGGGGACCAAGGACATAGAAAAACTAGGAGGCCTGATCAAGCGTATGCCGCAGACGGCCGTCTCGTTTCTCGTCGGGGCCATGGCTATTTCGGCGCTCCCCCCTTTGAGCGGTTTCGTCAGCGAGTGGTTGATTTTCCAGGTTTTTTTTGCCGGGTTGCGCGATGCGGCCTCGGGTGGAAAGTTGTTTTTTGCCGGCATGATGGCGTGTCTGGCGTTGACAAGCGCCTTGGCCGCCGCCTGTTTTGTTAAGGCCTTCGGCGTGGCGTTTTTGGCCATGCCCAGGAGCCGCGCCGCCGCAGAGGCCGGGGAAGTTTCCTTGAGCATGAGGAGTGCCATGATATTTTTGGCGGCGCTGACCGTCGCCCTAGGGATAGGCGCCGGCCTCGTGTGGAAAATGCTCTGTGCCGTGGCGGCGAGTTTTTTAAAACCGCCGGCGGCCGCCTGGGACGGGCTTTTGTCCGGTTCCTGGGGGTTGATCCGGTTCCCGGGCACGGATGCCTGTCTGCGTACGCCCATGATTATGCTGGCGCTGAGCGCAGGCATAGCTGCGGTTTATGCGTTCGTCCGCCTGGTCTCGCGTAAACGTTCCGTCACGGTCGGCAGGACGTGGGACTGCGGTTATTACCGTCTGGATCACCGCACGGAATACACGGCCACGGCATTTTCAAAGCCGTTTCGGATCGCCTTCGGCTTTTTTCTTCTGCCCTACCGCAAGACCGAGAAGATACGGGATTCTTTTTATCACGTCAAGGAATTCAGCTATGAGACGGCCACAACGCCTGTTTTTAAGAGATACTTGTATGATCCCGTGGTCGGCGGTCTCTTCAGGCTGGCACAGTACGTCCGCGGATTCCAAATGGGCAGTATCCACTGGTACCTGGCTTATGTTTTCGTGACGATCCTGGCGCTGGTCGTTATTTTCGGGAGGCCTTGATATGAAGGTGCCTTTGCTTTTATTGCAGGCAGGTATCGCAGTTCTCGGCGCGCCGTTGGTCAGCGGTTTCGTCCGCCGGGTGAAGAATGCCCTGCGGATGCGTCAGGGGGCTGCGCTCGTGCAGCCCTACCGCAACATCGCCAAGTACATGAGAAAAGAGGAGGTCGTTTCCGAAACGGCATCGTGGATTTTTCGCTGGACACCTTCCGTGGTTCTGGGCTCGACGCTGGCCGCGCTCATGTTTGTTCCTGTTTTCTCGTTTTCTCTTTCTGCGGCGGGTATGGGCGATATCTTGTCGCTTTTTTTCCTTTTTTCTCTGGGGCGTTTTTTTCTGGCGTTGGCCGGCCTGGATGCGGGCAGCGCCTTTGGGGGGATGGGTTCTTCGCGCGAGATGTTCATCGCCAGCTTTGTGGAGCCTGCGGCTGTTTTGGCCGTCGCCGTCGCCGCCGCGCACAGCCCTTCTTTAGGCGCCGAGCCGTTGGGGCCTTCCATGGGTATGTCTTTTTCCGGTATGATTGCGGCCGCCGCGCTTTTCATGGTCGTGCTTGCGGAAACATCGCGGATTCCCGTCGACAATCAGGAGACGCATTTGGAATTGACGATGATCCACGAAGCGATGCTCTTGGAGTATTCAGGACCGTCGCTGGCCATGCTGGAGACGGCTGCGCACACCAAGCAGTTGATCTGGTTTTCGCTCCTGGGGGCCATCCTCTGGCCGTGGCCGATAGGGAGTTCTTCGGGGTCGTCTGCTATCGCCTGCACGGCATTTTTTGTTTTAAAGATAATCCTTTGCGCCGTCGTCGTGGGCTTGACGGAGATCGGCCTTGCAAAGATGAGACTGTTTAGGGTTACTGATTTTTTGGGGCTTGCTTTCCTGTTTTCCGTCCTGGCCCTGGTGGTCTCAGGCCTGGGATATTAATCCCTACGCCATGGTTTTGTCTTGTAGACAAAACCATGGCGGAACGGGGACGTCGCCCCGCGGTCGCCCCTGACGGAAGGTCAGGGGCAGGCCCGAAGGGCAGACCGTGGAAACAAAAAGGGCCCATGGGCCTGCCCTTGGCTTCAGGCCAGGGCGAGCCCGCGGGGTTCCAATAGAGGCATGACACAATGACGCTTTTTTTGCTAACGGGAATCATGATCTTGACGTACGCGATGCTTGTCTGTCATAGGATCCCGGCGTTGATCCAGAATTTCCGCCTGCAATCCTTATTCCTCTTCCTCGTCACGCTTGATTTTGCCGTGCGGCAAAAGGAGGCAGGCGTCTTCGTCGTCGCCGGGCTCTTGCTTCTGGTGAAGGTGATCCTGGTCCCGTCATTTTTGAATCATCTTGTCAAAAAGATCAAGGTGGATGAACGCTTGGGGTTATTCCTGAATCCTCTTTTGTCGTTGATTGCCGCCTTGTTCTTGACGTGGGGGGCTGCGGTTTTTTGCGCATGGTTGGTGAGCGACAGTCCGGTCGTCGTCTTTGCGGCCTTTGTTGTTTCTATCACGGTCGTCATGGTCGGGTTTTTCATCATGGTCTTCCGGATGAAGGCCATTACCCAGATCGTCGGGCTTCTGGTGATGGAGAACGGCATATTTCTTTTGGCGAGCTCCATCGCCGGCGGGATGCCGTTTTTCGTCGAGATCGCCATCGCCTTTGACGTTTTTATCTGCGCGATCATCACGGGGATTTTCATGTACCGCATCAACAAGGTTTTTACGCACATAGAGGTTCACCGTTTAACGGATTTAAAGGGGTAGAGGCCGATGTTGCTTTTTTCGATCGTCATTATTCCGGTCCTGGCCGCTGTTTTCTCGGTTCTTTTGCCTGCGCGTCTGCGCGGTACGGCCAACCTTGCGGCGCATGGCGTGCTCCTCGTCTTGGCAGGCCTATTGGCTTATCGCATTTCTGGGGGAAGCGGCATTGTTGCTTTCGGCGGCGTCCTGCGGGCCGATGCCTTGAGCGCTTTTTTCATTTTCCTGATCAGTTTGGTCAACCTGGCGGCCCTTGTGTATTCCAGGCCTTATCTGCAGGAAGATATTGACGGAGGTGTTCTTTCCGTCAGACAAGCCCGCGGCTACGATATTCTTTTCAATGTCTTTGCCGCCACCATGCTTTTGGTGCCCCTCTTGGACAATTTGGGGCATATGTGGGTGGCTGTGGAGCTGACAACGCTGGCGTCGGCGTTCCTTGTCGGGTTTTACAATACGAAAGCATCCGTGGAAGCCGCCTGGAAATATGTCATCATCTGTTCGGTGGGTATCACGCTCGCCCTTTAGGGGACGGTCCTGGTTTATTATGCCGTGGCCGCCCAGACGGACACAAAGACCCTCGATTGGTCCGTCATCATGGGCCGCGCGGCAGGCCTTAATCCTAGGATCATGAGCGTGGCCTTTTTGTTCATCCTGGTCGGATATGGCACAAAAGCGGGCTTGGCGCCGATGCATACCTGGCTGCCTGACGCCCACAGCCAGGCCTTGACCCCGGTCAGCGCCCTGCTTTCGGGCGTGCTTCTGAAGACTTCTCTCTATGCGATCATCCGGTTCGCCATGATCACCAATAAGACGATGGGGCCGGAATTTACGTCGCGTCTTTTCATTTTCTTCGGGCTTTTCTCGGTCGCTGTCGCCGGGATTTTTTTGCTGGCCCAGAAGGACTTCAAGCGCCTTTTGGCATACAGCAGTATCGAGCATGTCGGCATCATCGTTTTCGCCCTGGGCGTGGGGACGCCCTTGGCGGTTTTCGGCTCCATGTTCCATGCCTTGAACCATGCGGTGACCAAGTCGCTGGTTTTCTTTGCGGCAGGCAACGCCGTCAAGAAATACAAGACGCATCATCTTCACATGATCCACGGCCTGGTCCAGGCGCTTCCCTTTACGGCAGCGGCGGCCCTTGTCGGGCTCCTCAGTCTCGTCGGGATGCCGCCGTTCGGGATTTTTATGAGCAAACTCATGATCCTCTCGGCCTGTTTTCAGAAGGGGCTCTACGGCCCGGCGGCCCTGCTTTTGCTTTTTCTGGCGGTTGTTTTCGGCGCCTTGATATACCATGTGAGCGCCTCGATATTCGGACACAAGCCCAAAGGCGTGGAGTTCGGCGCCGAGGCTCTGGGCATGAAGGTCGTCTTTGTGTGTCTGGCGCTTCTTTTGCTCCTTCTGGGCGTTATGATGCCGACACCGTTGCAGACGTTGCTTATTTCTGCATCCCGCCTGATCACGGGAGGGGGCGTATGAAGACATTGGCCGGCGTGATCGAGGAATTAAGGGGACAGGGCGTCGGGGTCCTTGAGGTTTTTGAGTCTTATGCCGATGAGGTCGTTATCCGTCTCAAGCTTGAGGACTTTCATCGCGTCTGTCTTTTTATGCACAAGAGACTTTCGTCGGCGGTCATGGCTATGTTCGCCGCCGACGAAAGAATGACGAAGAAGGCGTTTGAGATCTATTGTGTTTTTCTGGCCCGCGAGACCCAAAAGTGGTGTGTTTTGGCCGCCGACATCCCGCAGGACCGGCCGTCATTTCCGTCCCTGGCACGGGAGATCCATTCGGCAAGCTTTTTCGAGCGCGAAATCCAGGAGATGTTCGGTCTGGAGCCCGAGGGGCATCCGGACAACAGACGCCTGCATTTGCATGACGAGGTCTGGCCCAAGGGGTTGTTCCCGCTAAGGAAAGATTTTGTTCTTCCCGCGCATGTCGCGTCCGACGGCGTCTACGGCCTTAATCATGTCGCCGGCGAAGGGATATTTGAGGTGCCTGTCGGTCCGGTCCATGCCGGCATCATCGGTCCGGGTCACTTCCGTTTCAGCGCCGCCGGCGAGCCGATCGTTAATCTGGAGATCCGCTTGGGTTTTACGCACCGCGGCGTCGAAAAGACGTTTGAGCATAAAACGTTTGACGATGCGGTCCGGCTGGCCGAATGCGTGGCCGGCGACACCGCCTTTGGCCACAGCTGGGCGTTTTGTCAGGCTGTCGAAAAAGCATCGGCCCTGAAAGTTCCGGCCCGGGCGCTGTACGAACGGGCGATTTGCCTTGAGCTTGAGAGACTTTATAATCATTTCGCCGATATCGGCGGCATTGCCGTGGATGTGGGATTCAGCTTTGCGGCGCAATTCGCCTCTGTTCTTAAAGAAAAGGTCCTGCGGTTGAATCAGCGTTTAACCGGCAGCCGCTATCTTAAAGGCGTCAATCGCATCGGAGGGGTCCGCCGCGCGTTTTCGCGCCAGGATATCCAGGCGTTGTTGTGCGAGATTTTATCTGTTTGCGGCGATCACCGGGAGCTTAAGCAGATGCTGTTGGCAAGCGTCTCGTTCATGGATCGCGTCGACGATACCGGCGTTCTGCGTCAAAAGACGGCACGGGACTTAGGGGTTGTGGGGCTGGCGGCCCGCGCCTCCGGGATCGCCATCGACCTGCGCAAGACCTTCCCGGATGTTTATGCGGGGTCCGATTTCCGCATGATCACGCAGGAAAGAGGGGATGTTCTTTCTCGCCTCCGGGTCAGGATGGACGAGGTTGATGAGTCGGCGCGCCTGATCATCTATTTTGCCGATCGGCTGGCGGACGCGGAAGGGGCCTTGGCCGCGAATTTTTCCCTTGGCGGGCCGGCATGCGCCCTTGGCGCCGTGGAGGCATGGAGAGGGTCTGTTCTTTATTGGGTTAAGGTGACCGACGGACAGATCGACCGTTGCAAGGTCGTCGATCCGTCATTCCACAACTGGCCCGGCTTGTCGTTTGCCGTCCTGGGGAATATCATCCCTGATTTTCCCGTCTGTAACAAAAGTTTTGATCTCTCTTACGCAGGTAACGACCTTTGATAAAGCGACGATTGATAACGGAACAATCAATCACCAAGAAACAATAACCAAACAATAATCAAACACCAAAATTCAATCCCTCGGCAGGAATCCCCGGCTTTTCCTGCCTTGCGGGATCCCGCTGGACAAAAGATTATGGAGCGGGAAAAGCCGGGGAGGAATGCGGTGCTGCCTCGGGAGGAAACCCATGAGGAGGCGCTGTTAGACCCTCCACTATGTGGTTACCCGACTCTATCGGATGAATCGGTATGCCGTCCAGCGCCGCTTATCCTATTAAAGCGGGGTGCCGCTTTCTGCGGCATGTGGAGGTCTATCCCTTGTGGATTAGGACTATTCGGGAGACTGTTTGAAACAAGAAGGGAGTCCCGGGCCTGCCCTCGTTTCGGCGAGGGCGAAACCCGGGGGATTCCAGTCATCAAACAAGAAAACTGAGATATGTGTTTGATTATTTGGTCATTGGTTATTGTCCCGCACCAAAATCTTATTTTTAAACGGGATCCCGCCTTGCGGGAGAATTTGTTTGTAACTTGTATCTTGATTATTGGTTATTTCACTCGATTCCTGAAAGTACAAGATTTTCGAAACAGGCAGCGTTACCCAAAAACGTTGGCAGTCCTGTGCTGCCTCACCGGCAGGCCATGAGGTAGATAAGATATGTGGACGATAATAAAAAACAGCATTTTCAAAGGACTTTTGACTGAAAAAAAGACCCTGCCGGATATTTCCTTGTCTCCCGAAGCTGAGGATATCGGCCAAGAGCTTAAAAAAACCATCTTTTCCCTCTATGGCCGCTCATTGCATCTGCGCGAAGTAGATACAGGTTCCTGCGGGGCCTGTGAGTCTGAGATCGCGGCATTGAGTAATCCTATCTACGATATCCAGCGCTTCGGCATTGATTTTGTCGCCTCTCCGCGTCACGCCGACGCCCTTGTGGTGACCGGTGCGTTCTCGCGCAATATGGCCCTCGCTCTCAAAAAAACATACGATGCGATGCCGGGGCCGAAATTCGTGATTACCGTCGGGGACTGCGCCTCCGACGGCGGGGAATTCGGCGCATCCTATTACCGGGCCCCCCAGGGTATCCGGGAGGCCGTCGGCGGCGTCGTCCTGCATATCCCGGGTTGCCCCCCGTCTCCTGCGCAGATTCTTTCGGCCATCCTCAGTTTCCTTAAAACCAAACCTTAGAGCCGGGCCTTAACGCAGCTTAACGAAAAGGCTGGTCCCCCAATTTTTTTATTGACAAAGGGCGCTTGGTTTTATAGAATACTAAAAATACCAAATTAGTATTATAGGTTCAATCCGATAGAGAGTATTGTTCTCTAACGGAGATCATCCCGGGAGGTTCCCATGATCCGTGTGTCTCCATTAAGGGGGAAAATTTTAGATGCGGCGCAGGCACGCATGGTCCGGTTCGGCTATCGCAAGGTGACAATGGACGAGATCGCCCAGGATCTGCGGGTCAGCAAAAACACGATCTATAAGGTATTTGTCGGCAAGGAGGAGATTGCCAAGGGGCTGGTCAAGCGCCTGCAGGAAGACATCAATAGGGGGCTCGACGATCTGGAGCGGCGCGAGAAAGACCCTCTGAGGGTCTTCTCCGGCAGCATCCTGCTTTTGCGTAAGACCCTCGGACCTTGGTTCGAGCATTTTTTCAAGGAGATCGCCCTTGAGCTTCCGGATCTGTGGAAGGAGTTCCTGCGTTACAGGAATGAAAAGATCCTGGAAATCCGGTCTCTTGTGGAAAAAGGGATCAAGAAGGGGGTTTTGCGCAGAGTCCCGGCTTCGGTGGCTGTCCAGGCGTATCTGGGATCAGTCAAGGCCATCATCAGTCCGAGATTTTTGGAACAGGAGCGCTTGAGTTTTGATGAGGCCCTCCAGGCTGTTTTGGATATATGGGCGCACGGCATTTTAAAGAAAGGAAGATAGGTCATGAGGAAAGGTCTTATTTTTTTTGCCGTTTTGTTCGGGATCATCGCGGGGGTTGCTCCTTCTTTTGCCCAGGAGACGTCGTCGGCGGGGCCATTTCTGCAGTGGCGGACAGCCTGGAATGCCGAAGACAGGTTCCGTCATGAATACAAGCACGATTTCGATTTCGACAAAAGCAAAAAGGATACGGGCAGCCAGTTTTACCAGCGTCTGCGTGTCGGTTTTGATGCGGCGCTGACGGATGAATACCTTGACCCCAAAGCGGATATTTATATCGAAATGCTGGATGCCCAGACAGGCGCCTACCAGATCAAGGCGAATTCCGGCCAGGTGGATGATTTTGACCTGCATCAGGCCTTCGTGAATTTTATCGACATAGGAGGTTCGGGGTTTGATTTCAAGGCCGGCCGGCAGGAATTCAAATACGGCAAGGGCCGCCTGATCGCCGCGCCCACATGGGCCAACCGCATCAGGTCTTTTGACGGCGGCGTCGTCCGTTATCACAACGACGCTTTTTATGCCGACATCCTTTACGGCCAGGACGTCAAATACAACGATAACAACCTTAATGTCTCAAGCCATGTCGAGTCTCTGACCGGTATTTACGGGGGCCATAAGGCGCAAAAGACGAATGTGACGACAGAAGGGTATTTTTTGTCCCAGGATGTGACGTCTAGCTCGCCGAGGACGCGCCGCTATACGATAGGCTTTCGTCTCACCGGCCGCGCGCTTGGTCTGGATTATGACATGGAAGCGCCGTATCAGTTCGGCAGGACGCAAAACCGGGACATCAGCGCGTATGCGTTCCACCTGGATGTTTCTAAGACTTTTGGAGAGATCGCCTGGAAGCCGCAGGTGGCTGTCAGCTACGATGAGGCCTCGGGCGACAGGAAGGTCGGTGACGGTACGACGAATACCTTCAATCCTCTCTACCAGTCTACCCATGATCCCTATGGTCTTCTGGATTTCTTCCGGTGGCAGAACGTGCGCAATCCCGAGCTTAGCCTGACGCTTTCTCCGACGAGCAAGTTGAAGCTCAAGCCCCAAGTCGATCTTTTTTGGCTTCAGAACACCAATGACTCTTGGTATAACTCCAGCGGTGTGGTCGTACGGACCAAGACGAGCGGCGACCGCAGCTCCTATGTCGGCACGGAAGCCTCCCTGCGCGTATTTTACGATTTCAGCAAGAACGTGAAGGCCGAATGCGGTTACGCCCACTTTTTTTGCGGCGGTTATGTCAAGGACACAGGCTCCCACGACGACGTCGATTGGGTTTATTCACAGATAACGTTAAAGGTATAACCAGTTACAGAAAATAAGCGAGGTTGGTCGTGAAGATTTTGTTTGTGACGCCGCAACTGGGTTCTTGGGCGACACACGGACACCATGTCGCCCCCAATCAGATGCATGCCCAGTGGGCGGCTTATGTGCGTGAACGCGGCGTTGCGGATGTAGAGGTCCTGGATTGTAAGGTCTTAGGTATTCCTTTTGACCGCATGCTGGAGATCGTCAAGGACAAGAATCCAAATGTCGTCGTGTTGGGGGACATCCTGCATTCCTACGGCGGGTTTGCCGTCCAGAAATATTTCAATGAAGCAGCGGCGGGAATAAAGAAAAAACTCCCGTCGGCCAAGATCGTCGTGGGAGGACTCTGGTATTCTTCTTTGAGCACGGAGACACTCGAGCAGAATCCGGCGATAGATTTCGTCGTGATGGGCGAGGGAGAGGTTACCTTTTGCGAACTGGTAGAAGTCTTACAGAAAGGACAGGTCCGTTTCGAGGATATCCCGGGATTGGCCTCAAGGAAAGACGGAAAAATCATCTGGGGACCGGTGCGAGAGCTCATAGAAGACTTGGATATTCTGCCGTTGCCTGCTTACGATTTGTTCCCGATGGATAAATACGTGGGCCATACCTACTGGAAGCCTTTTGTGGAGATCGTTACTTCCCGCGGCTGCACGCATGGGTGCGCGTTTTGTTATGAATGGAGCGAACACGACCCCCGCGCTATTAAGAATTTTAATCGCTGGCGCGCCAAATCCGCCAAGCGCGTGGTTGATGAAGTTGAGCTGTTGGAAAAGAAGTTCGGAACGAAGGTGATGGTGATCCAGGAGGATAATTTCAACATCAACGGCCGGCGCGTGCGGGAATTCTGCGAAGAAAAGATCAAAAGGGGGCTCCATATGAAATGGGTGAGCCTCGGCTGCGCGAGCGATTGGGTCAGGCTCGAGCCAGACGTGCCTCTGATGAAAAAGGCCGGGATGTTTATGGGGGTCTTCGGCATCGAAGTGGCCAATGACGACGAACTGCGCCGTCTGGATAAAGGTATCACGGTCGGCCAGATTTATAAGACCATCGATATCCTGCGCAAAAACGATATCGCGATCGTCGGAGACATCATGATCGGCTTCGATTACGATACCGAAGAGATCGTCAAAGAACGCTTTGCATTCGCCGAAAAGGTGGATCCGGACGTGATGTGGGTGGGGTATCTGACGCCTCCACCGGGTTCCCCCATTTGGAAAGATGCTGTCCGGCGCGGCTGGGTTGATCTCAACAAGATGGATATGCTCAAATGGGATTTTCTGCACCCGGTCGTTCCGACGGAACATTTATCCATAGAAGATTTGGGCCGGCTGGGCGCATGGGGCATGAGAGAGTTTTATGCGCAGCCGGGCCGCATGCAGAGGATTTTCGACAGTCCTTTCGACGAGCTGGCGAAATTATGTTTTAAGGATGTCATGGCCGGTGTCGGCAAGTGGGAAGCCGGCGCGGTCAAAGGAGAGAAGCATATTTAATCCGTGTTTAGCGGTGGCTGCGCCGCCGAGGCATTCAAAGGATCTGCCGGTTAATCCGCGGCGGCGGAATCCCGTCTCAGAAACCGAGTGTTTCCATGTCGTTTATCTCCGGCTATAAGAGATTTCTTCGCGCCGCAGGGCGTCATGCATTATTGCAGAGCCGCCGGATCGTCCGCCGGCTTCCCGACCCCGCCTTTAAGATTTTTATTCCCTTTTTCGCCGCTTTGGGGTGGCTGCTCATCAAAAGAAAAAAGGGCGTTATCCTGGAGAATCTGCATATCGCCTTTGGCGCCGAAAAGACCGAAAAGGAAATCAAGGATATTTTCAGTCGGTATTTTGATAATGTCGGCTTCGGCATGGTTGAGCTTATTTATTTTCTCGACCGGCCGCAAAAAATCGTGGAGAAGGTGGCCATTGAAGGCAAGGAGAACCTGGATGAGGCGCTCCACCAGGGGCGCGGGGTTATATTGCTCAGCGCCCATTTCGGGAATTTTATATTGATGTATCTGCGGATGGCCCTGGCCGGGTATAAGACCAATTGTATTATGCGCCGGCTGAAAGACGAACGGTTCGAAGGTCATGTTTCCGATTATCTCGATCAAAACGGCATCCAGAAGATCAATTCCTTTCCTTACGGCCGATGCGTGGCGCATTCGCTCAAGAGCTTGCGCAATAATCAGGTTTTATTTATGCTATTGGACCAAAATTATGGAGCGGGTGGCAGGGTCTTTGTTGATTTTTTCGGTCGTCAGGCGGCAACGGCCACAGGGCCGGTCGTTTTTTCCTATCGGTCGGGAGCGCCGATTTTGCCGGTTTTTATCGTGCGCGATGGGGCCGGAGGCAGGCATAAGATTATTATCGATGCGCCCATTGAGCTTGAGGTTGCCCCGGAAGGAGGACCGTCAGGGTTGGTGCGCAACACCTCTCAGTTGACGAAAATTATCGAGGACTATATCCGCCGCTATCCTTCCGAGTGGGGCGGATGGATGCACCGCCGCTGGAAAAGCAGGCCGGCCTTTGCGTGAGACGGTTTCTGCGGGGAGTCGGCGCCGTTAAAGGAAAAAGCACATATAGTTTCCAGAAGAGAGAGGAGCATCATGAAAAAGTGGATCGCGGCAATTTCCCTGTTTCTTATTTTTCCTGTTTCTGTTTTCGCCAAAGACCTGACGGTCGCCGTAGCGGCAAACCTGCAGGTGTTGATGGATGAGCTGGTGATGACGTTTGAAAAGGAGTCCGGTTCCAGTGTGGATGTCGTTATCGGGTCTTCCGGAAACCTGACGGCGCAGATCGAGAATGGGGCGCCTTTTGATGTCTTTATGTCGGCGGACATGTCATATCCCGAGGCCCTTTTTGACAAAGGCCTGGCTTTGGAGAAACCGAAGGTGTATGTGTACGGGCTTCTCGTATTCTGGACATCGAAGCCCCTGGATTTATCCCGTCCTCTCGGCGAGGTCCTGGAGGATCCTTCGTTGAAGAAAATTGCGCTTGCCAATCCCAAGACGGCCCCTTACGGCCGGCAAGCCGTCAACACCATGAAAACGCTGAATGTGTATCTTGATACCCGGACCAAATTGGTCTATGGCGAGAATATTTCTCAGACCAATCAGTTTATTCTCTCGGGGGCTGCAGACGGCGGATTTACCTCGAAGTCTTCGGTAGTGGATGATTCGGTCAAAGATAAAGGGCGCTGGGTGGAGGTCGATGCGTCTTTGTACGAGCCGATCGCTCAAGGCGTCGTGGTCCTGGCATACGCCGGTAAACACAACCCTCAGGCCGCCCAGGCGTTCTATCGTTTCCTTTTTTCTGAGAACGCGGCCGCTATTTTCAAGAAGTACGGGTATCGCCTCCCTTCTTAAAGGCGGAAAAACAAAGAGAATATGACCTACGATCCCGCGCCGCTCTGGCTTTCTTTAAAACTGGCGACAGTGACGACGATCATGCTGGTTCTCGTCGGCATCCCTTTGGCCTATGTCCTGGCTTTCAGCCGCGGCCGCGCCAAGCCGTTCTGGGAAGCCCTTGTGAGTATGCCCCTTGTCCTGCCTCCGACGGTATTAGGGTTCTATATCCTGCTGCTGTTGAGTCCTAAGTATGCGTTCGGCGCTTTCTTGGAACGCGTCCTGGACACGCGGGTCGTATTTTCATTCCCCGGTCTCGTCATCGGTTCGGTGATTTTCAGCCTTCCCTTTATGGTCAATCCCGTCAAAGCAGGTTTCCAGAATTTTCCCCATGCCCTGATCGAAGCGGCCTATACACTCGGCAAATCCCGCCGTCAGACGCTTGTGTCGGTCATCATCCCCAACACCAAAGCTTCCTTATTGACGGGGATCGTGATGAGTTTTGCGCATACGATGGGGGAGTTTGGCGTTGTGCTCATGATCGGCGGCGGCATCCCCCACCAGACACGCGTCGCATCCATCGCGATCTACAATGAGGTGGAGGCCATGAATTACAGCGCGGCCAATTTTTATTCGGTGATCCTGGTTGTTTTCTCGCTTGCGGCCCTGGTGTTGTTCCACGTCCTGTACCGGCGGCACGGGGAGGTTGTGTGAGGATCTTCCTTAAAAAAACGCTGATGGCGCCCGAAGGTCCTTTTGACCTGAATATCGACGTTGAGGTCGGGGACGGGGAGTGTGTCTCTTTGTTCGGCCGCTCCGGCTGCGGCAAGACCTCGATCTTGAGGATGATCGCAGGGCTCCAGGCGCCGCAGGAAGGCCTGGTGAAGGTAGATGGTGAAGTTTGGTTTGATAGCTCGGCCGGGATTGATCTGCCGCCGCAAAAAAGAGCGGCAGGCTTTGTCTTTCAGGAATACAGTCTGTTTCCCAACATGACGGTGGAGGAGAATCTGAAATTTGCCCTGCGCCGCGGCGAGGAAGCCGCCCGTGTCCAAGAATATCTCGGCCTTGTGGGATTGAAGGGTTTGGAACGGCGCTACCCGTCGAAGCTGTCCGGCGGCCAGAAACAAAGGGTGGCGTTGGCGCGGGCGCTTTTGCGTCACCCCAAGGTCCTTTTGCTCGATGAGCCTTTGTCGGCCCTCGATGTCCAGACGCGATGGCGGCTGCAGGACGAGGTGTTGAGGCTTTATGAGAAGACCGGCATCACCATGATTCTGGTCAGCCATGATCCCTTTGAAGTGATGAAGCTTTCCGGCCGTGTGTTTATGCTGGAGGCGGGCCGGATCGTCAAGTCGGGAGGGCCGCAGGATGTGTTCTGCGGTTCGGAATGGGAGGTGTTTTTTCATTCGGTCAAAAACGGTCCTCGGGCGGTGCGCGGGTTTTAATTGACAAACGATCCCCTTAGGGTAGAATAAGATTCGATTGGAGCAGACGAAAAACAATGTCTGACAGGAGAATGAGAGATCATTCTCTTTTTTTGTGTGGCCGCGGCACAGGGTGCTGCGGCCTCTTCTCTAAGGGTGAAGGGGGTGAGTTGGCATGAAGAGGTTTGTTGCTGTTTTTGTGGTGTTTTTCCTGATGCTGGGGGTTTGCGGTGCGCCGCGCCTGGTCTTGGCGCAAGACAATGAGGTGGCACAGGACAATGAGACGACCGCCGCCAATGAAGTTTACGGCACGGTCACCTTTGTCGATCCGCAGGCCCAGAAGTTGATCGTCGCGTCGGCCTCCGATGAAGGGCAGAAAGAAACGGCCTTGATTGCAGACGATTCCACCGTGATCGAGAAGGACGGCAAGGCAGCTACTCTGGTTGATGTCGCGACAGGGGATGACGTCACGGCCAGCTATAGAATGGACGATGCCGGCCAAAATATTGTGGCGAGCATTTCCGCATCGTCTCAGCAATGAACTGCAGCAAAAAGGATGGCGCGTGGCTTCGCTGGGGCCGGTTTCCGCCGGCCTCGGCAGGTCAGGCGCCCTGCCTTCCCAAAAGCTATGAGAACAATACTTCTTTTGTTGGCTTCGAATGTCTTTATGACCGTCGCTTGGTACGGCCACTTGAAATATAAACAGGCGCCTTTGTTTTTAGTGATCGTGGCCAGCTGGCTGATCGCTTTTCTCGAGTACTGCTTTCAGGTCCCTGCCAACCGCATCGGCCATGGTGAATTTTCAGCCGCCCAGCTCAAGACGATCCAGGAGGTCATCACCCTTCTTGTCTTTTCGGTTTTTTCAGTTGTCTATCTCAGAGAATCCCTGCGCTGGAATCATGCGGTGGGTTTTCTTCTGATTGTGGCCGCCGTTCTTTTTATTTTTAAAAAATAGGCCTTTCGTTCCTCAATCCCTTCCCGGCGCCATGCGCGCCGGGGACCAAGGAGGGGGTGTCATGAAAAGATCATTTTCTGTTGAAAAAGCCATCCGTATTCTGGCGGGGACGCTTGTCCTTGTTTCCGCCGCCCTGTCAGTTTTCGTGAACCGCTGGTGGTTGCTTTTGGCCGTTTTTGTCGGCTGCAATCTCATCCAGTCGGCCTTCACGGATTTCTGTCCCGCCGAGAAAGTCTTTTTAAGGCTCGGCCTCAAAAAGGAACCGAACGCCTGATATTCCCCCGATAACCCTTGACAGCCGAGTCACCCTTTGTTATAGTAACACGAAAATATAAATCGTAACACAATTTTACGGCAGGGGGAGACGTGAAAAAATTTGTCGTTTTTGTGGTTCTCGGGATCCTTGCGGCCTGCGCGCGGCCCGCCTGGGCGGACGAGGAATCGCTGCGGGCTATCATCGCTGATCTCCAGGCAAGGGTTGAGGCTCTGGAGAAGAAGGCGGCGGCGCAAGAGGCCCGCATTCAGGATCAGCACAAGTGTTTTCTGGAGCAAGAGAAGACGATAAATAACCAGGAGAAGAACCTGCAGGATTATAAGGCGACTGTTGAGGCGCTCGACCAGAGATTGCACCGCCAGGAGCCTTCGGCCATTGAGATCGGCCGCGGTCTTGAGATTGGCGCCGGGGCGACGGTGATCGTGCAAGGGGCCAATAATGCTAATGCCGGCGCGGGGGAGGACCGGGCCGACGCTTCCTATTCGGCCGACGTGACGCTGGCCAAGGAATTTGAGTCTGTCAATGGCAGGGCGTTTGTCCACCTGGAAGCAGGAACAGGTGACGGCCTGGAAGATAACCTGGCGTTATATTCCAACGTGAACCGGGACGCTGACAACAATAACGACGTCCATCTGACAGAGGCCTGGTACGAGCAGGGCAGTTGCCACGATCGTCTTGCCGTTACCTTTGGTAAGCTTGATCCGACGGTCTATTTTGATACCAATGGAGCGGCTAACGACGAAACGACCCAATTCTTGGGCAGGATTTTCCGCAATAACCCAGTCATCGAATTTCCGGATAATACGCTGGGTGTCCGTCTGGCTTATATGCCCAAGGAGTGGGTGGAGTTTAATGTCGGTGTTTTTGACGCCAATGCGGACTGGGAAAAGGTGGGCGATGAGGCATTTTGTGCGGGGCAGGCGACTTTTAAACCAAAGGTTTTCGGCCGCCAGGGTAACTACCGAGTCCTGGGATGGTATAACGATCTGCCGCACACCTCTTGGTTGACGCCGACGAATGACAAGGAACCTGCTTTCGGTTTTGCCTTGAGTTTCGACCAGATGGTGGCCGACGAAGTCATGCTCTTTTGTCGTTACGGTTGGCAGGACCCGCGCGTGTATAATCCATCCTTGACCGCAACAGGCGATAGGATATTTTCTTTGGAACAATCCTGGAGCGCGGGAGTCCAGTTTGAGGGTGGGCTGTGGGGCAGGGAAAACGACGTATTGGGTTTTGCCGTCGGTCAAGCCATCGCCTCCGGCGATTACAAGAAATCCGACAGCGCCCTCGCCGCCAAGTCCGAAGGCCACCTGGAAGCGTATTATAATATCCATCTGAATGACCATTTATCCATCAGTCCGGATTTCCAGTATATCTGGAATCCTTTCGGGCAGGATGTCGTTGGGAACACGGATCCTGTGTGTGTCTGGGGCTTGCGCAGCCAGATCGATTTCTGATAAGAAGCAATTATTCACCATAAGTATAAAGAAAGGAGCAATCGTGCATATTCCCGACGGGTTTTTGTCTCCTCCTGTCTGGACGTCCGGATGGGCGGCCACGGCAGCGTTTTTGGGCTTGAGTGTCTATAAGACCAGGCAGTTCTTGCAGGAAAAGATGGTGCCGCTGATGGGCGTCATGTGCGCGTTCATTTTTGCGGCGCAGATGTTGAATTTTCCCATTATGGGGGGGACCTCGGGACATCTTTTGGGAGGGGTCCTGGCCGCCGTGCTTTTGGGTCCATGGGCGGCATCTCTTGTCCTGGCCTGCGTTCTGGTGATCCAATGTCTGGTGTTTCAGGATGGCGGGCTATTTGTCCTCGGCGCCAATATTTTTAACATGGCCGTGATGGGGACATTAGGGGGATACGGCCTTTTCAGGATCCTCTTTCGCTTGATGCCTTCCTCTGGAGGATTTACGGCGGCCGTTGCCGTCGCTGCCTGGTTTTCCGTTGTCTTGGCGTCCGCATCCTGCGCCATTGAGCTGGCCCTATCGGGTACGGCCCGCTTTGGGGCTGTGTTTGCGGCCATGGTCGGCGTGCATGCCCTGATCGGCATCGGCGAAGCGTTCATCACAATGCTCGTCGTCGAATTTGTTGTCAAGGCCCGGCCGGATCTGGTATACGGTTTACGAGCGAAAAATTTGAGTTGATTTTACGAGGAAATCACCCTTTATAGGCAACCTGCCTTCGCGGGCTACGCCCGCAGGGCAGGCAGGAATCAAGGAGGGAGCTATGAGATCAAAAGATATATGGCTGGGGGTGGCGGCTGCGCTCCTTCTGGCCGTTTTTTTCAGTCCGTTTGCTTCGCAATCACCGGACGGCCTGGAGCGCGTCGCAGAAGACCAGGAATTCCTTGAAAAAGGAGAAGGCCGGCCTGCCGTGAGCGCTCCCGTTCCGGATTACGTCGTGCCTGGAGTGAAAAACGAATCGGCGGCGACATCCCTGGCGGGTGCGCTGGGCGTTGTTGTCGTTTTTGCCGCCGGCTATGGGTTGGCGAGCTTGTTAAAGAAACGAGGATGAGTGTTGTTAGTATCCCGAGCTTGAAAATGGCCCGCCGGAAAGGCCGACAGACCCGTCCATATAGACCTTGACGAAGATTTCGTTGTATTCCGACGGGTTGACCGGTCGGTATGTGAGATACCAGAATTGGCCCTGGGACGAGTTGGAAAGCGTTATGCTGTAGAGATAATATTGCAGCAGATCAACGGAGGTTTTATTTAAAGCCGTCTCCGCCAGGTCGATGGACTTTTTGAGGGATAGGGTGGGCGCTTGGGCGTACGCCGAAAAAATCAAGGCCAAGACCACAGCCGCCGTCCAGACACAAACCGCAAAGTGTTTTTTGCCTTTCATGACTTCCTCCCCGTACCGGTTTATTCTTCTTCGCCGAATACCCCGCGGCAAGCCGTGGGGATGAAGGCGAATGAAGAACTCCTGCGAAGCAGGGTCATCCGGGTATTCGGCTTCGAAGGAATTTCGCTTTCGCATGCACGATACCCTGCAGCTTGCTGCAGGGGGCTTCATTTTTTTCTTGTCTTCTCTTTTTAAAGCATTATAATATCATTCATTCAGACTGTCTATGGGGGTTGTTTTTCGCCGGATTCTATGGATATCAGAGACTTATTGAAGCATATCGTGGCCAAAGGGGCCTCGGACCTGCACTTGACGCCGGGATTGCCGCCGATGATGCGTTTGAACGGCGTCTTGGAAAGGCTCGAGGATGAGGTCCTTGAAAGCGCCCATATCCTGGAGATGGTCGCAAAGATCCTTCCGGAGGACAAGAAGCTGGCGCCTGGAGAGGAAATCGATCTTGGTATTGAGATCAAGGGCGTGGCCCGCTTCCGGGTCAATATCTATTACGACCGCAATGGATTGTGCGCGGCCTTCCGTCTTGTTCCGGCTCTTATCCGGACGTTGAGTGAGCTGGGTGTTCCCGAGGTCGTCGGCAAGGTCAGCGAGATGAAACGCGGCCTGGTGCTGGTGACGGGTGTCACGGGCAGCGGAAAGTCGACGACACTGGCGGCCATCATCGATATGATCAATGCCAGGAGGCATGACCACATCATCACCATTGAAGACCCTGTGGAATTTGTTCATGCCCACAAAAGATGTATTGTCAATCAGCGCGAAGTGGGGACACACACCCGTTCTTTTTCCGATGCCCTGCGCAGCGCCTTGCGCGAAGATCCCGATGTCATTCTGGTCGGCGAATTGCGCGATTTGGACACGATCTCTATGGCCATGACTGCGGCGGAAACGGGCCATTTGGTCCTGGGGACGCTCCATACACGCGGCGCAGCCCAGACCATCGACAGGATCGTTGATATTTTTCCTCCGCATCAGCAGGAGCAGATCCGCACCCAGCTGGCCGAGAGCCTTGAGATGGTCGTCTCGCAGGTCCTTTTGCCTTCCGCAGAAGGCGGCCGGCGCCATTTGGCCTGCGAGATCATGGTTGTGACGACGGCGATCCGTCAATTGATCCGCAGCAGAAAGACACATCTCATTGCAACGGAAATTGAGACAGGCGTCCAGTTGGGCATGCAGCCGATGGAGAGGTCTTTGCGGGTTCTCGTCGCTGCGGGAAAGATTTCTCAGGAATCGGCCTTGCCGTGGATCCACGATAAAAAGCTTTTTGAAAGCGCATAGTTTCCGGATGCCGGTCTGCAGTCGACGAAAATTTTGTCTCCCGGCCAGATTCCGGGGGTCTGACATTTGAGATTTGCCGGGATGGTGGAATTGGCAGACACATACGTTTGAGGGGCGTATGCCGTAAGGCGTAAGGGTTCGACCCCCTTTCCCGGCACTACTTTAATAAACGGCTCACCGAGATGATTGAGGTGGGCCGCTTTCGTTTGCGAGATGAGAACCCTTAAAAAGGGGATGGTCAAGGGGAAAAGATCGTTTTCCCCTTGGCTGTTCATCGATCTCAAGGGAGGGGTGACAGCGAGGAGCAATAGCGACGAGCGCCAGAGGGGAACCGTTAGGTTCCCCATGGGGAGCGATCGAGCGCACGCGAGGAGCGACGGGGACGACCCCCTTTCCCGGCACCATATCAGAGCTTGGGCTGTCCCAATGATCGGGGCAGCCCAACTTGTTAGTAGGTCAACCGGCTGTCGGCCGGGGACGGCAAGGAACAGAAACCTGGAACCCCGTTACCCGGCACCAGTTTCATTAACGGCTCACCGCCATGATGGGGTGAGCCGTTTTGATTTGTGAGACAAGAACCCAAAAAGGGGATGGTCAAGGGGCAAGCGGGTTTTAGGTTTAATTCCCTGCGTTCCGCGAGCGAGTGCGAGCGAAAAGACTATTTTTCCCTTGAGAATACTGAATGATTGCTAAGGAGGGGGCGACAGGTGCGAATCCGCAAAAGCGGATGAGCCCGCCGGAAGGGGAACGTTGGGGCGTTGGTCGGACGAATAAGTCCGATAAGAGGCTGAAGATCGGTCACAACACCATAGAAAAACAAGCCCGGTTTTCCGGGCTGGTTTTTTGTTCTCTGTCGATGATAAGTTAGGATTCGCTGCGGCTGTCCGTTCTTCTGTCTTTGATATAGCTGGATCGATCGATGCGTTTGGCGGCTTCCTTGAGTTCTGCGCCGATCTCGGCGATCTGGGCCACGTGCGTCAGCTGCCGGTTTTCATTGGTGACGATCCCCATGGAGATGGAGAGGAGCCCGAATTTTTGCTCGACCCCCTTGCGGTCCTTTCCCATGATGTATCCGGCCTGCCGGTCTTCTTCCGTATAGAAGGACGGCGAGATCTTTTCGAATCCTTCGATCACTTTCGTCGAGATCGCTTCGCACTTGTCCGGCGTGGTCATGACGACAAAGTCGTCTCCGCCGATGTGGCCGATGAAATCATCGGCATTGCCGCATTCCTGTGTCGCGCGGATGAGGGACCTTGCCGTTTCCCGGATGACTTCGTCGCCGCGGGTGAACCCGTATTTATCGTTGTAGACCTTGAATTTGTCCAGGTCGGCATAGATGACGGCGATGGGGCCTTTTTTGTCGATCCGGTCCTGGAGTTCATTCAGAATGGAGACGTTGCCGGGGAGCCTCGTGAGAGGATTGGCGTCGAGATCGCGTTCGGATCGCCGCAGGATCATTTTGATGCGCGCCAGGAGTTCCTGGGGTTCGAAGGGTTTGACGAGATAATCGTCGGCGCCGGCGTTGATGCCGGAGACCTTATCGGAGACGTCGCTTTTGCCCGTCAGCATGATGATGGGCAGGTGGCTCAGCAAGATGTCCTTCTTGATGATCGCGCACAGCTGCGGCCCCGTCATTTTCGGCATGTTGTAGTCGACAATGACGAGGTTCGGCGCCTTGTTTTTGATGATCCCAACGCCTTCCAGGCCGTTTTCCGCCTCCAGGACGTCGTAGCCTTCTTCAGTCAAGGTCAGACTCAGGACATCCCGGATGTCCGGGTCGTCGTCGATGACGATGATGCGCGTTTTAGGCATGAAGCGAACCCTTGATTTCTTTGACGAGATCGTCGGCGGAAAAAGGTTTGGTGAGATATTTTGCGACTCCCAGCGTCAGGCCGTGCCGCTTGTCTTCATCGGAGATGTAGGTGCCGGTAAGGACCACGACAGGGATATCGCAAGTTGCGGGATCGAGTTTCAAGCGTCTGATGACTTCGAAGCCGTTCATGCCGGGCATATTGATGTCCAAGAGGATGAGGTCGACCTTGTTTGCCTTGACTTTTTGCAGGGCCTCTTGTCCGTTATATGCTTTTTCGGGGTTGAGATTGTTGTCCTTGAGGCAGATGGCGATGATATCGACAATGTCCGGGTCGTCGTCGACGACAAGAATGGTCTTTTTCAGGTTCTTGCCGTTCACTTTTGAGAAAATGCGTCTGACGGTAGCCACGAGCTCCTCCTGACGGAAAGGTTTCGAGATATAATCCAGGATGCCCTGGCGGTACTGGGAGTCCTGGGCCAATACGGACAGGATGATGACGGGGATGTCCTGGGTGTTCGGGTCGTCTTTGAGGTGCTTGGCCACCTCGAAACCGTTGATTCCGGGCAGCATGATATCGAGAACGATCAGGTCCGGTTTTTCGCTCTGGGCCTTTAAGATGCCTTCCTGGCCGTTGGAGGCCTCGATCACTTCACAACCTTCCTCTTCAAGGTAGATCCGGACGATCTCCCTGATGTCCGCCTCGTCATCGATCACGAGGATTTTCTTTTTTGTAGTCATATGCGCTCCTGAGGGTAGCCGCGGTTGTTCTTATGGGTTCTATAAAAATATCATAGCATATTTTTGGCGTTTTTTGACACAATTCTGTTGCAACGGTTGCCGCGTCGGCGTCAAAAGGGGCCGCAAACAGCGAGCCTTGGTCTAAAGGCCAGGGAGGCTTCACATCTTGGGCAGCGTGAAAGAGAATGTGCTGCCGTGATTGAGCTGACTTGAAATGGAAAAGGTCCCCTTGTGGGCCTCGATGATGCGCTTGACCAAAGAAAGCCCCAGGCCCGTGCCTTTGACTTTGGCATTGACGTCGTTGTCGACGCGGAAAAATTCTTCGCCGAGCTTCTTGAGGTCGTGCTCACTGATGCCGATGCCTGTGTCGCTGACGCCGACCTGGATCATGGCGTTGTCTATGGGCCTCGCCGCTATCGTGATCCTGCCGCCCGGCGGCGTGAATTTAATGGCGTTGCCGATGAGATTGATAAAGACGCGTTCCAGCTGTCCTTTATCGGCCCTAACCTGCGGCAGTCCCTCGGGAATATCGACGACGAATTCGACATTTTTGTCCTTCATGGGCGGCGCCAGCATGTCTGCGAGCGACTGCGCCATGCTCAGGAGATCGAGAGGCTCCAGCTTCATTTCCACGCGGCCGGATTCGATGCGGGAGATGTCCAGGAGTCCGTTGATAAGCTCGGAAAGATTGTCGGAATGTTTGTTGATCTTTTCAACCCGTTCCTTGGCCGCCGCAGGCAATTCACCCAGCTTGCCTGCAGCAAGGATCGAGGCGTAACCCTTGATGGATGTCAGGGGTGTGCGCAGTTCATGGGAGACCGCGTTGATGAAATCCGATTTTCTTTTGCTGACGATCTTGATTTCTTCCAGGGCCGCGGACAATTCCCGCGTCCTCAGCTGGATCTTGTTTTCGAGTTCCTGCTGGGCGTGCCATTGTTCTTCAAAAAGCTTGGCATTCTCGAGGGATTGGCTGATCTGCGTCGCCAGGATGTAGACGATGTCTTTATCGCCTTCGGTCATATGGGTGTAGGGAGATTCGCTGCCCATCAGGAGAAGGCCGATAGCGCCTTCTTTCTGCATCATGGGGGCGCAGACAAAGGAAGAGAGTCCCAGCATGGAGAGCAGATGCGGTGTTTCCTTGGCGGCGCGGTCCATCTCCAGGGTTGAGAGGACCTTGTGTTTGTTCATGACGGTGTCCATGAGCAGGGGCATGCCCGTCATGAGTTTCATGATGCGGTCCGCCTCCTCGGCCGTATAGCCGATCGCGGCCTTCAACAGGTAGCCTTTTGTTTCATCCCGGCAGAAGACGATGGCCCGGTCGAACCCCAGCTCGGTGATGTGTTTCTCGTCGAGCTTTTGGAATATCTCTTCTTCGTCGAGGGTCGTCGATATCAGGCGGCTGAGTTTTTGCAGGGTCACAAGGCTGGAGATTTTTTTGTCCAGTTCTTCCTGGGCCTTGTGGAGTTCGACGTCCGTCTGGACGATCAGTTTGGCCTGGCCGTCGAGTTCTTCAAGGGCCCGCCTGAGTTTGGCAAGTTCCGTCTTCAGCTCCTTGATTTTTTCCATCTTGAAGACCAGGATGATGACCAGGACGATGACGGCGATCATCCCGAACATGCCCATATAGCTGATGAGGATTTCCAGGGAAGAGGGGGTGTTAAATGTGCTTGTCGGCGGCATGCGATTCTCCAATGGCCAGGATGGCCAGGGTTTCGTTGTGGAAGTAGGTCTCCCCGTAATGTTCCAGCGATTTCAGCGGCGCCTGTTCGCCGTAACTGCAGATGCCCAGGATCGGGACATTGCCCAATACCTTTTTTATACGCGATAACTCTCTTTCTGTCAATCGTCCCAGGAGTTTGTTGCGGGAGATGGATTCGAACACAAGGGCCCCCTTGACTTCTTTGCCTTTGAGAGAGTCTTTGGCCTCCTGGGCAGCCTGTGTCGCAGCATTGAGCGCCCATTCCTTCGTTCCCATCATCAGGCGGACTTCACTTCCGACGGAAGCATCGCCTTGACAGACGAGTCCGCCGTCTTCGTCAATCCTCAGGACGTTGCGCAGGAGGTATTCCGTTTCCCCGGGCACATAGAGCCCGAGGGGGTAGTAGATGCTCATCTCGATGAGGGTCTTTTCGATCTCTTTCCTAGATTTTCCGAAGTATTCTTCATAGATGGTCACGGCCGGTTTTTCTTCAATGGTCTTGATCACGTTGCCTTTGACGCCGGTGATGGTGTGCGGTCTGCCGAGAGGCTTCCAGCCGTGCCGTACCCCCATGCCGAAGATATTTTCGCCGGAAAAGATGAGGCCTGCGACGCCGTCCGTCAGCAATTCCTTGTCAAAATACTGGTATGTCCGGTGGAAACGGAAGTTATCGGCCGCGGAAGCGCCGAAGATAGGGAAGCTTAACCCTAGAATGTCCTTGATGCCCTTGAGAAGGTCGGATCCGTTCTCGCCGATGCCGTCGCAGAAGATAAGAGCCAAGTCCCGCTGGGGCGTGTTTAGGTTCTTGAGGGCCTGGCGCGCGAATTCTTCTCCGATCTGGCGCGCCCCTTTGGTCTTGATGCCGACGCTATGGGCCTGTCCGAACGTGACGTGGTCCATGCTGATGAGCATGAGGCCGACGCCGTATTTGTTGATCGCTTCGGGCCAGATCACGCTTGAACCCGTGCATCCCAGGAGCTTGATATGACCCAGGGCGTAATAGATGCCTTCGAGAAGACGCTGGTGTGCAAAATGGATGGTGGAAAACAGGAAGGCGACGGTGATGGGCCGGTGATGAATCTGGTAAAGGGCCATCTTGGCGGCCTCGGAGGCGGCCAAAAAAGGGTCTTTTTTTTCGCTGAACCCAACCCCGATCAGTGTGCTCATGGTAATGGATCTCCGCGGGCCTGCCTTGTCTCGGACAGACCTCCGCATTCCTTGTAAACGGAGGGTCTAACCCAGAAAGGGCCGACCTTCTTCATTCCGCATAAAGGAAGTGTTAATCTGCGCCTTGATTAAAAATATCAAAAAAAGGCACCATGTGCAACTAAATATAAAAAACAATGGCGCGGACAGTCGTCGATAAAAAAGAGACCGGGAGGCGTTTTTTCTGTGCTGATCAAGAGGGGCGGCCCGCGGCCCCATGAGGTTCCTTCCGGAAAAGGGAAAGGCCCTCGTCAAGAGGGCCTTTGAGATTTTAGCGTCCCCAACCGGATTCGAACCGGTGTCGCAAGCTTGAAAAGCTCGTGTCCTAGACCAGGCTAGACGATGGGGACGAGAGGTCTATTAACCGAAGATAAAAATATCTTATATCTTTGTGCCGCTTGATTTCGTTCTCTCGTTTTCGGGCCGCCGTTGTGTTGCCGAAAGATTCCTGGTAAATAATCTTCCACGGCCCCTTGTTTTTGGTGGATCTTACGCTGTTCTGGTTATGTTTTTTGATCCTCGTATCTAAATCTTTGCAGCTCCCTGTATAATGTTGTCCTGCTTTGTTTTCCAGGATATAGACATAACACATAGAGTCTCGCAAGCTTGTCCCGCCCTGCTATTTTGTTTGAGGGCGGGATCCCGCCAGCCGTTTTGTCTGCCTGGCGGGAAAAAGCTCGTGTCCTAGACCAGGCTAGACGATGGGGACGGAAGGTCAAAACCGGCGTTCGCTTGTCGGTCGATCCCGGTCGCGGTGCGAGAAATTTTACATAGGAAAAGGCCCTCTGTCAAGGGAATTCGCGCACAGGATGGGTTCGAGGGCCGGACCTTTCTGCGAAGCTTGGTTTCTTGACGTCTGCCGGTTGAAGCGGGGTTTGCATTTTTGGTTCGAGACGAGGGAAAATTGTTGACTGGTCGTTCTTAACAATCTATTATATAATAATCATTTAGAAGAATTAATAAAAGAGAGGAAGACGGATGCAACAGAGCGCGGAAATCCTTCTGATTGAGGATGAGAGCGAGGCCTCTGAAAAGCTGGGGGCGGTCCTTTATGCCGCGGGTCATAATGTGAACGTGGCCTCATCCGCGAAAGAAGGTTTAAAACTTTTAAAAGATCTTAAATGCGCCGTCGTCATTACAGAACTGCGCCTTCCGGACATGGGAGGCGTTGAATTGATCCGGGCCATCAAGAACATTGATGCCAAGATCAGCGCCGTCGTCATTACGCCCTACCTTTTCATCAATTCCGCCATCGAGGCCATGGAAAATGGCGCCTTCGGCTACATCACCAAACCTTTTAATCCCAGCGAGATCCGTATAGTTGTGCAGCATGCCGTGGAGCGTTATTTCCTCATGGATGAAGCCAACAAGAAGTCTTATTATTATGATTTGTCCATCTTGGACGGCCTGACGGGGGTCTATAACCACCGTTATCTTCATGAGATCCTCGACCGGGAATTGATGCGCGCCAGGCGCTATCCCCAGAGTCTCTCCTTGATCATGGTCGATGTGGATAATTTCAAAAAATATAACGACACCAACGGTCATATGGCGGGAGACGAATTGTTGAAAGGCCTGACGAACCTCTTCGTGCGTTCGCTCAGGAATCTCGATATGGTCTTCCGTTACGGCGGCGAGGAATTCTGTATCCTTCTGATCGAGACCAACAAGGACGGGGCGCGGCTGGCCGCTGAACGTCTCCTGAATCTGGTGCGCTTGAGCCTTCCGACGACAATCAGCATGGGGATCGCGGAATTTCCGACGGATTCCAAGGAAAAAGACATGTTGATCGACAAGGCGGACAAAGCGCTTTACCAGGCCAAGACCACAGGAAAAAACAAGGCCGTCCTGGCGTAAAAAAACGACGGCACAGATTTTAAAAAAGGTCACACGGATGAAAACCGGTTTTATCTATGTGATCAGTTTTTCGATCCGTGCCGCCGGCGGGCGTTTTGTGCGGGCTTATGAAGATCCAGATCCTGAACGCGACAGGGAAAGTGTTTGAAGGCGCCGTCTCGGA
>Ga0172368_10001957_pt1 | contig 27106 bp, 25 predicted proteins | sample Lak11m_FD_114540 | JGI IMG/M metagenome (GOLD analysis project Ga0172368, IMG submission 114540) | Freshwater microbial communities from Kabuno Bay, South-Kivu, Congo - kab_022012_11m | ecosystem: Environmental > Aquatic > Freshwater > Lake | place: Democratic Republic of the Congo: South-Kivu...
ACCACGTGGACAGCCTGGCTCTTCGGCTGGGACTCCACCCCGGAAATCGTCGCCGCCTACTGGCAGGCCACCCCGATTAACCTGATTTCAGGTTTCATCATCTCCGGCCTGCTTGGATGGTGGCTCGGCAGGATGGTCGAGAAAACCGGCCTGCTCCGCACGACGCGCAAGGAATAATCAGTACTTCACGAATTGCTGTGCTGGATTGCCAAATCCAGCGCTTTTACGGCGGATTTGCCAATCCGCCGTAGCGTTTCGTGATCTACTGATAATTGACCTTTTTGGTTCTGCCGGCAGTTCAACTGCCGGCAGAACCAAATCAGTATTGCAATCTCGCTTTACTTCTCATCCCTTTATCTTATATCAAGTATACTGCCAACATTGTCGAACAAATCCTCTTTTCCCGCTGGTGAGCCGCTCGTCCGTCTTTCGGGCGTGACTTACCGCCATTACGGCAAAACCGCACCCGCGCTTTCGGACATCAACGTCAATATCCGCCGCGGCTCTTTTACGTTGCTTGTCGGCCCATCCGGCTCGGGCAAGTCCACGTTGTGCATGTTATTAAATGGAATTATTCCCCAAATTTTGGGCGGAAAACTCGAAGGCAGGGTGATCGTGGACGGGCAGGACGTGGCCGAGTCCAAAGTGCAGAACCTTGCCCATTCTGTCGGGCTTTTATTTCAAGACCCCGAGTGGATGTTCGCCACGCTTCAAGTGGAAGATGAGGTGGCGTTCGGTCCCGAGAACCTGCGTCAACCGCCCGAAGAGATAGCCAAACAAGTGACCAGGTCGCTGGACTACGTCAACATGAGCGGACTTCGCAGGAACCTCGTCTGGGCGCTTTCGGGGGGACAGATTCAAAAACTCGGTTTGGCGTCTGTTTTGGCGATGGCGCCCCAACTCATCGTCCTGGATGAACCGACCGCCAATCTCGACCCCGCCACGACCCATGCCGTCCACGAATTAATTCTGCGTTTGCGTGACGAGGGCAGGACCATCGTGCTTGTCACAAAAGACCTGGATGAGTTCATGGCGCAGGCCGACGACATGATTCTGCTGTCCGATGGACGCGTGCGCGCACAGGGTACGCCGCGCGAGGTTATTTCGCTCCACGGCAAGACCATGCTCGACCTCGGTGTCTGGCTTCCCGAACCGACGGAAGTTGGCCTGCGCTTGAAACAAAAAGGACTTCTTAAAAACAAATCCGTACCGATCACGGTTGCGGAGGCGGTGGACGCGTTCAAGGATATCTGCTTCAAGGAACAGGCGTCCAAAAAGGATGAACTGACAGTGGGCGAAATACTTGTCCACGCGCAGAACCTCCAGTTTGGCTATACACGCAGGACAAAGGCGTTGCGCGATGTTTCCTTCGATATTCGCCTGGGTGAAATTGTCGCCATTGTCGGGCAGAATGGCGCGGGCAAAAGCACGCTCAGCAAAATGCTCGTGGGCCTGCTCAAACCGTCTGTGGGTGAATTGGTTCTGTTTGGGCGCAAAGCGCGTCAATGGAATGTGCAGGATTTGGCCAACGATGTCGCGCTCGTTTTCCAAAATCCAGAACATCAATTTTTGTGCGACACGGTTCACGAGGAACTTGAGTACAGTCTGCTTGCGCAAGGCATTGACGATCCCGTCGAAGTGGCAAAGCGCGTCAAGGCCATGCTCGAACGGCTGGATATTTCCGACACGGCCGACAATCATCCCTTCTCGTTGAGCGCAGGCTCGAAGCGGCGTCTCGGTGTGGCGACCATGCTGGTCGGCGGGCGCGCCCGCTTGTTGATTGTGGATGAACCCACCTACGGCCAGGACCGTCGTCTCACCGAACGCCTCATGCAACTCATCAACAACCTGCGACGCGAGGGCATTACGATCATTATGATCACTCACGATATGCGTCTCGTGGACGCGTACGTTGACCGCGCCATTGTCATGGCAAACGGGGAAAAAATCTTCGACGGGCCTCCCGGTGATTTGTTTGCCTCTCCTCAAATTGTCGAACGCGCCTCTCTTCGGGCCACAGCCTTGCGCCGCGTGGTGGACGGTTTGCGCGCCGCCGGGGTCCAGGTCCCGCACGGCTTGAACACGGTCGATTCATTTGTCACCGCGGTGGAAACCCCATGAACGAACATGCCCTTCAATATATTGACAACAACTCCATCGTCCATCGTGCCGACGCGATCAGCAAACTGATCTGGGTGCTGTTGGTCGTCGTTCTCACCTTCCAATTCACCAGCGCAGAGGCGCGCGGCGTCATGCTTGGCAGTTTGCTTGTAATTGCCATCATCTTCGCGCGTGTTCCACTGGGTACCATTTTCCGCGCTTCACCGCTCATCTTCGGCGTGGCGTTATTGCTTGGCATGTTCCATCTGTTTGTCACAAAAGGCGGGCAGGTACTTTTCACCTTTGGCCCGTTGACTGCCACACAGGAAGGCTTCGTCAAAGGTTCGGGGTATTTCTTCCGCCTCACCATCATGGTCATGGCTTCGTTCATGTTGATTTGGACAACGGATATTCGCGAACTGATGGTCGGTCTTGTCCGCATGGGCGTGCCGTATCGCTATGCCTTTGCCATCTTCATGGCCCTGCGATTCCTCCCGATGGTTCAGCAGGAAGTGGACGCGGTCAAGGCCGCGCACACCATCCGCGGCCGCGCTTCACGCTCCCCGATCGCGCACCGCTTCCGCTTGTGGCAGCGTTACCTGTTCACTGTCATCGTGAATGGGCTTCGCAAGGCGGAGAACACCGCGCTTGCCATCGAATCGCGCGGCTTCGGCGCATATCCCGACAGAACCTATGTCAAGGATTTTCGCTGGTCGGTCCTCGGCATTCTGCTCGTGCTTGTCTTCCTGGCCCTGGGGGTGATTCTCATTGTTTGGGAAAGATATTACCTGTAGCATGTCATTGCGAATTTTTCCATTGACCGATCTGCACAATGTCCCTTAGAATTGCCCGAAAATTATGCAAGTTCCGAGGACATTCATGGCAAAGTATCGCATTTTTTACTGGAAACACATCCCCACATCCATTATTGTAGAGGGTGACGGGCGCGCAATAAAGAAACAACTCTCCCCGAAAATCCAAAATGCAATTGACGCATACGCAATGGCTGAAGGATTGACTTCAACGGAAGACTATGCCGCGCAATACAAACGCGGCGGCTGGATCGAACGCGACGGAACGCCCGAAGAGGTTGCCGGGGCGCTTCTCGCGGAACTGGAAACTGAGTTCGCTAAAATAGAAATTCCCCGCCGCCCAAAAACATAATGCGGCATCTTCCCGCCTTTGCATATCATGGAAATCGAACCCGGCGGACGCTATTTGCCTTGCCAGCGCGCGTACACTGCCTGTGACAACAGCCTGCCCGCGCTTTTCTCCCTCGTTACCAGTTCACCGCTGTCGATCATCCCCTCGTATTTTTCCATCATCTCTTCCATCGCCTGCGCCACATGGATCGCGGACGCGCGCACCGCATAAACCGTGACAGCCACAAACAGAGGTTCGTCACTTAAGCAGGCGCGGCACGCCTCCAGTAAATTGGGCAGGGACTTGTAAACTTCCCAGACCTCGCCCTTTGGACCGCGCCCAAACTTCGGCGGGTCCAGGATGATCCCATCGTATTTCACGCCCCGCCGCGCTTCACGTTCGACATATTTCACTGCATCATCCACGATCCAGCGGATGGGCTTATCGCCCAACCCGGATAATTCCTGATTCTCGCGCGCCCAACTCACGGACTTCTTCGACGCGTCCACGTGAGTCACTTTTGCACCCGCGGCCGCCGCGGCAAGCGTGGCAAGGCCTGTGTAACCGAACAGGTTCAAAACATTAACCATTCCCGCCGCGCGTTTTTCGCCCTGCATTTTGCGGAAAATCAAATTACTCATCCAATCCCAATGCGCCGCGACTTCGGGGAAAACCCCAAGGTGGCGGCCGGGGGTCATCATCACGTTGAAACGTAACTCCCCTCCCCGTGAGGAGGAAGAGGGTTCGGGGGGGAGGGCGAGTGGATACGTCATCTCCCATTTTTCAGGTAGATTTTTCTTTGCAATCCAATGCCCGCCGCTTTCCTCGGCGGTCGGCTGAAAGACCGCGTGTGCCTGCTTCCATTCGGATTCGGGCAGGGCGCGCCTCCACATGGCCTGTGACTCGGGGCGCTCAAAAACATATTTGCCGAAGCGTTCGAGTTTTAAACCGTCGCCGCTATCGAGCAGGGCATAATCTTTCCAATGCGCGGATTCAAGGATATGGAGTTCGGTCATGATGGGTATTTTTCCCTGGCATGCGCTTCGATCTTCCTGTTCTGGAACGATCGTGGATGTCAGATGGAGCAGGAGGGGTGCAAACCCAAAGTACTACTTGCTTTTTGCCCATAAAATCTGTATAATATGGGAAAAAGTGGTAAAAAGTGGTACGAGCGCCGGGACTCCCGGCGTTCGACGCATTAAAAGGCATGGTAGCACAAATGTTCTTAGGTCACTTCCAGCACAATCTCGATGATAAAGGACGCCTGATGATCCCGGCGCGCTTTCGTGAGATGCTGGATGGCGGTGCAATCATTACGCAGGGCTTCGACAAATGCCTGATGGTGCTGACCGATACCTATTTCAAACAGGTATATGAGCGCATCGAAGCCATGAACCTTGCCGATCCCACAGCGCGCCTCCTGCGCCGTTTGATTTTGTCCAATGCGTATCCTGTCGAAGTGGACAAAGTTGGGCGCATCCTCGTCCCGCAGAATTTGCGGGCCTTCCTGCAAATCGAGGGCGAGGCGATTGTGGCGGGGCAGGGCGAGTACTTCGAAGTGTGGCGGCCTGCCGAATGGAATGAGCAAATGGCTCAATTGCAGGATACCGAAGCGAACAACCAGCGCTTCTCGACGCTCGACCTTTCAAAGAATAATTCGTAGGGGCGACCTTTATGGTTGCCCATCTTCCAGTACTTTACAAAGAGATTATACACGCGTTGCAGCCCCAACGCGGCGGCCGATATGTTGATTGTACATTGGGCGCGGGCGGACACGCCCGCGGTATCCTGGAGGCCTGTGCGCCAGACGGGCTCCTGCTGGGCCTCGATGTTGACCCGCAGGCGCTGGCGCTTGCTCGTGAGACCTTGGCTCCTCATGAACAGCGCATCCGTCTCGTGCAGGCCTCCTACGTCACTCTCAGCGATCAACTCAAAGCCGCCGGTTGGGACGCGGTGGACGGAATTGTCCTTGACCTCGGGTCGTCATCCATGCAGTTCGATACACCCTCCCGGGGCTTTTCGTTCCTCCACGACGGCCCGCTCGACATGCGTTTTGGCCCGAATGCCCTGCAAAGCGCGGCGGACTTGGTCAACACGCTGGATGAAAGAGAACTGGCCGACATCATTTTCCGTTACGGAGAAGACCGCGACGCCCGCAGGATCGCGCGAGCCATTGTGAACAACCGTCCGCTTCATACGACCCGCGAACTGGCCGCCGTTATCGAAAAAGTCTCCCCCCGCCGCGGTGGCCGCGTTCACCCCGCGACCCGCACCTTTCAAGCCTTGCGCATCGCGGTGAATGGGGAACTGGCCGCAGTGGAGTCAGTCCTGCCCCAAGCGGTGGCAGGCATCAAGGTTGGAGGAAGACTCGCTGTAATCTCTTTCCACTCGCTGGAAGATCGGATCGTCAAGGATTATTTTCGAGAGCAAAGCAGGGACCTGGTCAATCCACCGTATGAAAGGATTTACGAAGTCGAGCGCAAGGCAACGCTGAAATTGATTGCCAAAAAACCAATCGTGCCCACGGACGACGAGATTAAAGATAACCCGCGGGCGCGCAGTGCAAAACTTAGAGTTATCGAAAGAGTATGAGCGAGAGAGAATGAACCTGCCAAATGTCAACCTCAACCACTTCGTCCACGCATATAAAGTCGCGCCCTGGCGCGTCCAGCGGCAGTGGATTGGCAGCGCATTGCTTGTGGTGGTGACGCTTGCCATGATCGCCGCGCTGTATCTTGACGTGACTGCGCAGGCCGCAATCGCAGGCCGCGAGATTCAGGATCTGACCGCCGCCATTTCCGTCAGCCGACAGGCCAGTACAGACCTGCAAACCCGGCTTGCTTCGATGACGACCGCCGATGCAATGGAGGCGCGCGCCGAGGCGCTTGGGTATCGCTCCCTGGAATCTGGGGAGGCGGAATATTTGGTGGTGGCTGGATATTTCAAACCCAGGCCCGAGATTTTGTCCTCTGCATCCCTGCCCCGCCTGAGCGCGCCGAGCATTCCCCCGGAATACACTCAATCCCTGCTCGACTGGGTGGATGAGAGGATTTCAAGGTCTTCGGCGAGGGGTATGCAATGAGACAGCAATACGCGTGGCGTTCAAAGGCGCTTGCGGGTATCCTGGCTTTTGTTGCCCTGTCGATCATCGCGCAGATGATCCGTATTCAAAACAGCAAGGAAGCCGCCATTTTTCGCCAGCGGGCCTTGAATTATGGGAACGAGTTGAAGACTTTCTATCCCGACCGCGGCGAGATCTATGACCGCAATGGTCATTTGCTGGCGGGCAATATGACCGTTTACGAGGTGGGTGTGGATTTAACCACAGTGGTCGACGCCAATGCGATCGCCTTGATGGCCAGCGTCGAACTGGGCGTGGATTATGCACAATTGCTCTCGGATATTCAATACCCGCCTGAAGGTTACACATATCTCGTCATCAAGGATTTTGTGCCTGCCGAAAAAGCCGAAATGTTGAAGGAATTAAAGAAGGCGGTGCAGGAACAGGCGCCGGAAGGCGTTTCGGGGAGCCTCACCGGTTTGGCGTTCAAGGCGCATCCACAGCGTAGTTATCCCGAGGGTTCGCTGGCTTCCAACATCCTGGGTTTTGTCAATCGCGAAGGCCGCGGATATTTTGGCGTGGAGGAAAAGTACGATACGCTTCTTGCAGGCAATCCTGTGCATGTGGTCATTCCGACCGACCCGAACAGGGCCTTTGAAATCCCGAGAGTTCCAAACGGCACCACGCTTGTTTTGACCATCAACCGCGACCTGCAATCCGCGGCCGAAGATATTCTCGACGAGGCCCTTGTCACGTATGGCGCGCAGAATGGAACCATTGTGGTCATGGATCCGCGCAATGGGGAGGTGCTGGCAATGGCTGTCACGCCGCGCATGGATTTGAATCAGTTCTGGAATTACGGTGCGGTATACCGGAATGCAAGCGAATTCAACCGCGCGATTTCGATGCCCTATGAACCAGGCTCGGTCTTGAAGATCCTTACCATGGCTGGCGCACTCGACAGCGGTGTGATTATGCCCGGCACAACGTACCTGGATACAGGCGCGATCCTCGTCGGCGGCATCACCATCAAGAACTGGAATGAGGAAGCCTGGGGCATGCAGGATATGACCGGTTGCCTCCAGCATTCGCTCAATGTATGCCTTGCATGGATTTCCGGGCAGATGGGCGCGCAGGGTTTTTATAGTTACATGAATAGCTTTGGTTTCGGCCACCTTACAGGTGTGGATATGGCTGGGGAGGCGGCGGGCAGGCTCAAGGTCCCGGGCGATGCGGATTGGTACCCGGTGGATCTTGGTACGAATTCGTTTGGCCAGGGCGTGGCTGTTACACCCATTCAGATGCTCACCGCCGCGTCGTCCATTGCGAATAACGGACGGATTGTCATCCCGCACGTTTTGTATGCAATGGCGCGCGATGGGCGCCAATATGATGTGCCGGCCCAGTTCGCCGGTTCACCCATCACGGAACAAACCGCCGATACGCTTTCCAATATGCTGGCGGTATCGCTTGAAAACGAGGCCTCGCTCGCGCTTGTGCCGGGGTATCGCGTGGCTGGGAAGACCGGTACCGCCCAAATCCCGGTCAATGGTTTCTACGACAGCGCCCAGACCAATACGTCCTTCATCGGCTGGGGCCCGGTGGACGATCCGCAGTTCATGATTTATGTCTGGCTTGAAAGGCCGTCTGCCTCGATTTGGGGTTCTGAAACGGCCGCCCCTGTGTTTTCTGAAATGGCCGGCAAGACTGTGGTTTTATTGGATATTCCTCCTGACGACATTCGACTTCAGATTGCCTCGAGATAACATGCTTACCCTCGCCGACGCACTTGAAGCCCTGACGACTGTTCGCATTGCGAACGCCTCCGCGATCATTACGGAGGCGGCAATTGATTCGCGTCAGGCGATCCCCGGTTCGCTTTTTGTGGCGATTCCCGGCGAAAGAGTGGACGGCCACGATTTTGTTGAAGACGCGATCAAGCGGGGGGCATCTTTTGCTTTAATTCAGAAGGATATTCCCGCATCCTTTCGGACCCTGGATTTGCGCGGCAGATTTTCAGAAACGCCCTCTCTTGACTTGACGCCCCCGATTTTGCTGCGCGTAGACAATACCATTTCCGCACTTCAGCAGATTGCCCGCTTCTGGCGGCGCAAACTTGACCTGCGCGTGGTCGGCATCACCGGCAGCGTCGGCAAATCCACGACCAAGGAAACGGTTGCAGAGGTGCTTGGAACGCGCTATCGTACGTTGAAGAGTCCCGGCAACCTTAACAATGAAATCGGCCTGCCGCTCACCCTTCTCAGGCTCGGTTCAGGCTATGAGCGCGCCGTGCTCGAAATGGGATTTTATGTCCCCGGCGAGATTCAGTTTTTGTGTGATATTGCCATGCCGCACATTGGGGTTGTCACCAATGTGGGAACCGTCCATGCTGAACGCGCCGGTTCACAGGAAGCCATTGCGCGCGGCAAGGCGGAATTGGTGCAGGCTTTGCCCGAAAACGGTGCGGCTGTGTTAAACTTCGACGATCCCTGGGTGCGAAAAATGGAAGAGAAGTCCAGGGCGCGCGTATTTTTCTATGGCCTTTCCCCGGAATCAGATCTGTGGGCCGACCACATCGAAGGCCTGGGTCTCGATGGCATTCGATTCAGGCTGCATTATCAGCGCGAGACCCTGCATGTCCGCATCCCAATGATCGGACGCCACTCCGTACACACGGCTTTGCGCGCCGCCTCTGTTGGCCTTGTGGATGGGCTGACCTGGCAGGAGATTATCACAGGCCTGCAGCAGGGACATACCCAACTGAGGCTGGTGGCGGTCCGAAGCAAATCGGGCGCGTTGATTCTGGACGACACCTATAACGCGTCGCCCGAATCCATGCTGGCCGCCCTCAATCTTTTGGGCGAAATGGACGGACGCAGGATCGCGGTACTGGGCGATATGCTGGAACTTGGTCCGTACGAAAAACAGGGACATGAGATGGTCGGTTTGCGTACCGCGCAAGTGGCAAGGAACCTGATCACACTCGGTACGCGCGCTCACATGATCGCGGATGCCGCCCGGCGCGCAGGGATGAAATCTGCCCATATTCTTGAATTCGAAGATTCGGAACCCATTGTGGAATGGTTGAACAAAAATCTCACAACAAACGACGCCGTGTTGATCAAGGGATCGCGCGGCCTGCACATGGACAGCATCACTTCCGCCTTGGAGGCAACTCATGAAAGATAGCGCGCTGGCGCTCAGCCTGGCCGGCTTATCCTTTATGATGACCGTCATCTGGGGCGGGCCCCTGCTTCGTATTCTGCGTCACTTCAAGGTCGGCAAGATCATCCGCGTGGAGGAGCCGGATCGCCACCGTGTCAAGATGGGCACGCCCACCATGGGCGGACTGATGTTCATTTTGCCGGTGCTCCTGCTTACCGGCCTGTTGAACGCGGTTTCCCTGATCGGCCTCTCCATCAGCGGGATTGGACGTTCTGTCCTGGTTCCAATGCTGGTCATGGTGGGCTATGGCGTTCTGGGCGCAGTGGATGATTGGGAAGGCATCCGCGGCAAACGGAAAGGCGAGGGGATGCGCGCCCGAACCAAATTTGTTTTCCAGGTGATCCTTGCACTCGGCACGGCCTGGGTCCTGAAATATATGTTGAGGGCGCCCGACCTGTTCTTCCCCGGTTTACGTTTCGAGGTCGAACTGGGATGGTGGTATGTGCCGATTGCCGCGTTCATTATTGTCAGTGAATCCAACGCGGTCAACTTTACCGACGGCCTGGATGGACTCGCAGGGTTGATCTCCGCCACGGCCATCGCGGCATACGGCGGGATCGCGATCATGCAGGATCAGGTCTACCTGGCGCAATTCTGCTTTACGCTGGTGGGCGCGCTCTTCGGCTTTTTGTGGTTTAACGTCCATCCCGCGGAATTGATCATGGGCGATACGGGCGCCCTTTCGCTCGGCGCCGTCTTTGCCGTGATCGCGTTGATGACCGGCCAATGGCCGATGCTGCTTGTGATCGGGATTATTCCTCTGAGCGAAATGTTGAGCGTCGTAATCCAGGTCGGCTACTTCAAGGCTACGAAAGGCAAACGCTTTTTCAAAATGGCCCCGCTTCATTTGCATTTCGAACTGCTCGGATGGAGCGAGACACAGGTTGTACAACGCTTTTGGCTGATCGGCTTGATGGCCGCCTTGATTGGAATCGGATTGTCGCTGGTTTAATTTTGGAATCTGACAGCAGATCACTTATGACCAACTGGAGCAATTCCCGCACCCTCATCCTCGGAGCCGCCCGCCAGGGACTGGCCCTCACGCGCTGGCTCACGCGTCACGGTTCACGCGTGACCTTGAGCGATGTGCGCGGACTGGGTGAATTGGCATCCGCCCGCGCCTCCCTCGCGGATGTGGATGTGAGATGGGCTGTGGGCGGGCATCCGCTTGAGTTGCTCGAGGATTGCGATGTGCTGTGTCTTTCCGGCGGCGTTCCGCTCACCTTGCCAGTTGTCCAGGAAGCAGTGAGGCGTGGAATTCCCCTCACGAACGATACACAGGTTTTCATGGAAGCCGTTCCCTGCAAAACCATCGGCATCACCGGCTCGGCAGGAAAAACCACCACCACGACTTTGGTCGGCAATATGGCGAAGATCGCCCTGGGCGACCATGCGTTCATCGGCGGTAATATTGGCGATCCGCTTATCAATTATGTGGATGATATGCGCCCCGACGACCTGGCGATCTTGGAGATTTCATCCTTTCAACTCGACCAAATGACGATCTCGCCGAACATCGCCGCGATCCTGAATATCACGCCGAATCATCTTGACCGTCACGGCACGATGGAAGCGTACACGGCCGCAAAGGCGCGCATCCTCGAATTTCAGGACGACAGGGATGTTGCCATTCTTGGCTGTGATGATCAGGGCGCGTGGGGGTTGCGCTATAAGGTCAAGGGCGAATTGTTCACATTCAGCCTGCACGATCTGGATGCGGGTTTGAACGGCGCATATTTGCACGACGGGCTGCTCAACCTGCGCGATGGCAGCGCCTATCTTCCGCTGATGATGCGCGAGCGCATTCATTTGCGCGGCGATCATAATGTGAGCAATGTCCTCGCCGCGTTTACGATAGGTCATGCCGCGGGCTTTGCGCTCGATGCCATGCTCGAAGCGGTGGAGGATTTCCGCGGCGTCGCGCACAGGCTGGAACTCGTCCGTGAATTGCGCGGGGTGCGCTGGTATAACGACTCGATTGCCACCGCTCCCGAACGAAGCATGGCCGCCATCCATTCCTTTGACGAGCCGATTGTGCTGATGCTCGGCGGGCGCGACAAAAATTTGCCGTGGGAGGATATCGCCGGCCTGGTTTACGAACGCGTGGATCATGTGGTGCTTTTTGGCGAGGCGGCGGAAAAAATCAATTTAACGCTGGCCAATTCAAAGGTCAAGAAAAGGAGCGTTGACATCCGCCGCGCGAAAAACCTCAAGGAGGCAGTTCAAACAGCCGCGCAAGTCGCGCAGGATGGAGATGTCGTCCTGCTTTCGCCGGGCGGCACGAGTTTCGATGAGTTTAAAGATTTCGCCGAGCGAGGAGAGGCCTTTAGAAAATGGGTGCTGGAACTTTCTTAAACGAACGACCCTTTATGCCGGAAAAGCCCGTTGCGCACACGCGCGGCTTTGACATGCCGTTGCTGGTGGTGTTGATCGCCCTGCTTGTCTTCGGCCTGCTGATGCTGTTTTCCGCGTCGTGGGATTTCTCCTTCGGCGCGTATGGCGATGCGATGCACATGTTCAACCGCCAACTGCTGTGGCTGGGGCTTGGAGCCATGGCCGGTCTTATTCTGGCTTTCTTTGATTACCACTATTGGCGCAGGTTGGTTGTCCCTGCCATGGCCGTCACCATTCTTTTATTGGTTGCCGTCCTTTTGCTCAGCGACGTACATCTTGGCGCAAAGCGTAATTTGTGCGCAGAAGGTTCCTGCCAGCCTTCCGAACTGGCGAAACTGGTTTCGATTTTATACCTCAGTGTCTGGCTGTACTCGAAGCGGGAATCCCTGCACGATGTAACCCTCGGCTTGATCCCGCTTGGCGTCATCCTGGGTATCGTGGGCGGCTTGATCTACCAGCAGCCTGACTTGAGCGCCGCCGCCACGGTGCTGATACTCGGCGGCCTGCTCTTTTTCCTGGCGGGCGGTGATTTAAAACAGATCGGCGGGTTGTTGGTTGTGGCGGTCCTGGCGGCCTGGCTGATTTCACAGGTCAGCGCGACCGGCAGGGAACGCGTGGGCGATTTTATTGCAGGCATCAAAGACCCATTGCAGGCATCCTATCATGTGCGCCGTTCATTCGAGGCCGTTGTGAATGGGGGCTGGTTTGGTGTCGGGCTGGGGCAATCGAAATCAAAATTAACCGGCCTGCCTGTGCCGCCCACAGACAGCATCTTCGCGGTCGTTGCGGAGGAACTTGGCCTGGCCGGCGCGGCGGTTCTCATTGCCCTTTATGGCGTGCTCGTCTGGCGCGGATTTGTGATTGCGCGCCGCGCACCGGACATGCTTGGCACACTGCTCGCATCCGGCCTTGTGATTTGGGTTGCGCTCGAGGCATTGGTCAACATGGCTGTGATGGTTGGTTTGCTGCCGTTTGCCGGTAACGCCCTTCCATTCGTCAGCGCGGGCGGCTCGAATCTGGTTGCCACCCTGGCGGCGATCGGTATTCTGTTCAACGTTTCCCGCCAGGCCGGCGAAGGCACAATGCTGGAGGAAAAAGAAGAAAATGAAAGGAGGTCCTACGGTGCGATTGTTGGTATGCGCTGGTGGAACCGGCGGCGGAGTTTATCCCGCTCTCGCCGTCCTCGAAGCGTTCAACGTTAAACATTCGGCGTTGGATGCTCTTTGGGTTGGCGGAGAAGGCGGCATGGAGGAGGAACTCGTGAAACGCGCGGGCATTCCCTATCGATCCATTCCGGCTGCCGGTGTGCATGGCGTGGGCCTGCGCGCCCTGCCCGGCAACATCGCGAAACTCATTCGCGGTGTGGTTGCTTCGCGCCGCATCCTCAAGGAATTCCGCCCGGACGTTCTCCTGTTTACCGGTGGTTATGTCGCCGCGCCGCTGGCCGTTGCAGGCCGAAATATCCCCGCCTTGTTGTTCCTTCCCGATATCGAACCCGGCCTCGCCTTGAAATTCCTCTCGCGTTTTGCGGATCGGATCGCTGTGACTGCCCCGGACTCAAACAGATATTTTGGACGCCCGGAACGAATCGTCCCCACCGGCTACCCGCTCCGCGCTGACCTTTCCAACTGGTCCCGTCAAAAGGCATGCCAGCATCTTGGGCTTTCCTCCGATAAACCCATTCTCCTGGTCACCGGCGGCAGTAAAGGCGCGCGCTCGATCAACATGGCCGTATTGAAATCCATCAACGAACTGCTTGGAATGGCGCAGGTTATTCACATCACTGGTTCATTGGATTGGCCTGTTGTTGAGAAGGCCGCGCAGGGATTGCCGGATGATCTTAAGCCGCTGTATCATGCCATGCCCTATTCTCATGAAATGGGCGCGGTCCTCGCCGCCGCGGATCTGGTTGTGTCCCGCGCGGGAGCCTCCTCGCTGGGAGAGTATCCGTTCTTCGGCCTGCCCGCGATCCTGGTTCCGTATCCCCATGCGTGGCGATATCAAAAAGTCAACGCGGATTATGTGGCCGGGCGCGGCGCGGCCGTCATTTTGCAGGATGAAATCCTGGATGAGAAATTGCTGCCGGTTGTGAAGAGTCTGCTTGAAAACCCGAACAAACGCGAGGCCATGCGCGCCGCGATGGGATCATTATCCCGCCCGGAAGCGGCCGCTGCGATAGCCAGCCAGTTGCTCGAACTGGCAGGAGTACGGCCCTTATGATGAGTCTCGTTTATCTCTTCTGGATGTACGTCATCCTGTTTGGCGTGATTGGCGCGATGCGCGGCTGGGCAAAGGAATTGCTTGTTTCGTTCAGCGTCGTTACCGCCCTGGCTGTCAACCACCTGCTGGATAAATACCTGCCTCTTGTGCGCGACCTGCCGGATAATGCCAGCTCGCTGTTTTGGATTCGCGGTCTCATTCTCATGGCGCTGGTCTTTTTCGGATATCAGACGATCAACATCGTGCCGCGCTTTGCATCCAAGGCCGCGCGGGAACGGCTTCAGGACGCGCTCTTCGGTTTTGTCCTGGGCGGTTTCAATGGGTATTTGGTGGCGGGTACGATCCTGTTCTATAACCACGTTGCCGAATATCCCTACAAAAATATCATCAGCCCGGCGGTGGACCCGGCCATAATAACGGCTGTGGACGTGTTAATGAAATACATGCCTCCACGCCTGCTTGGCGAACCCGGCATTTACTTTGCCGTCATCATCATTTTGATCTTTCTAATCGTTGTCTACATCTAAACCACTGACCTGCCCAACCACCCAACCATGACACACGTCCACTTCATCGGCATTGGCGGCTCCGGCCTTTCAGCGATTGCACGCCTCCTCAAGGAGAACGGCTACACGGTGACCGGCTCGGATAGAGTCCCGACGCAATTCGCGCTGGATTTGCAGAATGAGGGTGTTGCCATCTTCATCGGTCATCACCCGCGCAACGTCAGCGGCGCGGATTGGGTGGTGCGTTCCTCCGCCATAGCGGACGACAATCCCGAGGTCGAGGCCGCGCGGCTGGCCGGAATCCCGGTCTATAAGCGGCACGATTTTCTCGGCAAGTTGATGGAGGGGAAAACCGGTATCGCAGTCGCCGGAACTCACGGCAAGACGACCACAACGGCCATGATCGCCTGGGTGCTTTACATGCTTGGGCGCGACCCGTCTTTTATTGTTGGCGGCACGCTAAATAACCTGAAAGTCAACGCGCGCGCGGGCAAGGGCGAACCCTTTGTGATCGAAGCGGATGAATATGACCGGATGTTCCTCGGCCTGAAACCGCAGATCGAAGTCATTACCAACCTCGAACACGATCACCCCGATATTTATCCAAAATTCGAGGATATGTACGCGGCCTTCCAGAGTTTTGTGGAACTGCTCCCGCCCGATGGCACCTTGATCGTCTGCGCAGAGGAGGAACACGCCGTAAGTCTCCTGAGTCATGCCCGGCGCAAGGGACGCAATGTGGTCTCGTATAACGTTCAAAACGAAATGACCATCAACAGTCCGCAATGGATGCAGGCGCGCAGCCTCAAACCCAATGATCGAGGCGGTTTTAATTTCAGCGCGATGACCAATATCGGGGAGACCGCCGCCGCTTCGATAAACGTCTCCCTGCAAGTGCCGGGCGAGCACAACGTCCGCAATGCGCTGGCAACGCTGTGCGTCGTGTCCACCCTGGGGTTGTCGCTTCAACTCGCGGCGACTGCGCTCGGTCAATTCACCGGGACAGGCCGCCGCTTCGAGGTGCGCGGTGAAAGGCATGGCGTCCTTGTCATCGACGACTACGCTCATCACCCCACGGAGATCAAAGCCACGCTTGCGGCGGCGCGGGCGCGTTATCCCAAACGCCGCATCTGGGCGGTGTGGCAGCCGCACACCTATTCGCGCACGCAAACCTTGTTTTACGAATTCACGCGCGCATTCAGTATTGCAAATGAAGTGCTCGTCACTGAAATCTATGCATCCCGTGAAAAGACACAGGCCTTTTCCTCCGCCGAGGTCGTGAGCGCCATGCCGCATCCATCCGCGAAATTCACGGGAACGCTCGAAAACACGACGAAATACCTGCTCAAGCATCTTCGCTCCGGCGACGTCTTGATCGTAATGTCCGCTGGCGACGCCGACCAGGTCAGCGCGAACGTGTTGAAAGGATTGTGAGGTGCAAAATGACTGAACAGGGAAGGAAACCCATTAAACGCACGTATCAGGCCGGGACGTTGGGCCTGCCGCCGTTAACGATGGTCCTGGTTCACGCCGAAAACGACCGCGCCAACGCGGCCATGAAGCAGCCTGCCGGCAAACCGCGATACAGGAGAAATCGCACACAACAGGAAGTTGTCATCAGGATCATCGAACATTTGACGAAGGTGAAATAATTTGAATCACCCTGAGCGAAGCGAAGGGTCTCCCGTCGAAACGGAGATGCTTCGGCCTCAGCATGACAAACATGGAAACCATGACCATCCCCCCCCGCCCCGTTGATGTGTTACGCGCCCATTTTGGTGACGCGGTGCAGGAGAATGTATTGCTTGCGCCCTATACATCCGCGCGGATTGGCGGGAATGCGGATGCGTTGGTCACGGTCAAATCCGCGGATGAGTTGGCGAATGTCATGCAGGTGATATGGTCGCAGGGCGTTCCATTCTACATCCTCGGAGGCGGCTCGAATGTACTGGTCAGCGACAGGGGGGTGCGGGGGGTGGTGGTATTGAACCGGGCCAGGGAAGTCAAATTTTATGGCGGCGACCAGCCCAAAGTCTGGTGTGAAGCGGGGGTCGTCTTCAGCAATCTTGCGAATCGCTGCGCATCCAAAGGGTATGCGGGTTTGGAATGGGGTGCAACCGTCCCGGGCACGATCGGCGGCGCGATATATGGTAATGCAGGCGCGTTCGGCGGCGATGTGTCCGGTAATTTGATCCGGGCTGAAGTATTGACGAGAAATGGCCGCGAAAAATTATCCGTCGAGCAGATGGGTTATGGATACCGCACGAGTGTTTTGAAGCGCGGTGAAATAAAAGCAATCGTACTTTCGGCGGAGTTGAGTTTAAAAAACGCGACAAAAGAGGAAGTGTCTGTTAAAATCGGGCAATTCAGCGAACGACGAAAAGCCACGCAGCCGCCCGGTGCAAGCATGGGTTCGATGTTCAAAAACCCCGAGGGTGATTATGCAGGCCGATTGATCGAAGCCGCAGGATTGAAAGGCGCGCGCATCGGCAACGCTGAAATCAGCACGCTGCACGGAAATTTTTTTGTAAATCATGGTGAGACCAAAGCGAGTGATATACGCGCGTTGATCGATTTAACGCGCGAGACAGTAAAAGAGAAATTCGGCGTTGAATTGGAATTGGAGATCGAATTGGCAGGAGACTGGAGTGCATGACCGGTAAACTTCGTATTGCCGTGATTTTTGGAGGACGCTCGGGCGAGCATGATGTCTCGCTTATGTCCGCGCGTTCTGTTTTAGATGTGCTCGATCCTGCAAAATACGAAGTGACACAGGTTGGCATTACACTCGATGGAGAATGGCTGCATGGTGCGGATACGATGGCCGCGTTTGAAAAGGGAGACTTCAGCCAGCTCGATCATGTTGTCCTTGCGGGCGAGCCATCTCATTCCGCTCTTTACAAATTACGCACTGCAAAGCATGGCGAAGCCCTCGAAAAACTGGCGGATATTGACGTCTTTTATCCCGTCCTTCACGGTCCCTTTGGCGAGGATGGAACCATTCAAGGTTTGTTCGAGATGGCGGATGTGGCCTATGTGGGCGCGGGCGTGGCTGGTTCCGCGGTGGGCATGGACAAGGGCATCTTCAAGGACGTGATGCGCGCCAACAACATCCCGATCGTGGATTCGCTTTTGGTCTCGCGCAGTGAGATCGAAAAAGACATGGATGCCGTGATCGAACAGGCCGAAAAGATGGGCGCGTATCCGATGTTCGCGAAGCCCGTCAATCTCGGCTCGTCGGTGGGGATCACCAGGTGCAATTCGCGCGCCGACCTGGATGAAGGCCTGATGGATGCCGCGCGCTACGACCGCCGTGTGTTGATCGAGCGCGGCATGGTCAACGCGCGCGAGATCGAAGTCAGCGTGCTGGGCAACGAACATCCCGAGGCGTCGGTCTGCGGCGAGGTTCTGCCAAGCCGTGAATTTTACTCGTATGAATCAAAATATATTGACGGCACTTCGGGCTTGCTCATCCCCGCGCAATTGCCTGCGGAAGTAAGCGACAAAATCCGTGAGTATGCTGTGCGCGCTTACAAGGCGATTGACTGCGCAGGCATGGCGCGCGCGGACTTCTTCGTCGAGAAGGATACGAACAGGATCTTCCTGAACGAATTGAATACCCTGCCTGGATTCACGTCCATCAGCATGTATCCCAAGTTATGGGAAGCCAGCGGACTGCCCTACGCAAAACTGGTCGACCGCCTGATCGAACTGGCGCTCAAGCGCAAGGCCGAGCGCGACCGCACCGAACACAAGAGGACCGCATGACCGAGAAGCGCGAACTTTCCCGCGCGGAGGCTGCCCGCCAGCGGCGCGCTCAACAGAACACGAAGCGTCTCAAGCAGGCGACTGAACGCGCCTATCAACCCGCGCCGATGACGACTTCCCGCAGCAAGGGTTACATTTCGGCCAAGCACAAACGCGCGCCGAATAAACGCCGTTTCAACATTGCCCTGGGACTGCCAGGTCTGCACCTTCAAAAACCGGCGCTCCATTTTCCGCGATTGCGCGCCGGGTGGAGAACTGTTTCGTTGATCCTGACCCTTGCGCTGGGCGCGGCCCTCTACCTGGCATGGACTCTCCCGTACTTTCATGCAACCTGGGCGAGTGTGCAGGGTAACAATCGTTTATCCGCCGATGAAATCAATGCCGTGCTCGGCATCCCGGGCCAATCCATTTTCACGCTTCAGCCCGGGGAAATCGAGACCCGCCTGCGCTTGAATTATCCCGAATTGGCCTCGGTGGAAGTGAATGTCTATTTGCCGAATCATGTTTTCGTCAATGTGACCGAACGCCAGCCCGTCATTTTATGGCAGCAAGCCGAAGGCTATACGTGGATCGATGCAACGGGCGTTGCATTCCGTCCGCGCGGGGTTGTGACGGGGATGGTGCCTGTTCTTGGAATGGCAAACCCGCCTGCCGGGACCGCACCTATGGATGATCCAATCAGCCCGCCGCCTTTTCTCTCGTCAGAAATGGTGGATGCGATCCTCCTGCTGGCCCCAAATGTTCCCGCCGGGGTGATGATGGCATACGACGCGCACAATGGGCTTGGCTGGACCGATTCCCGCGGCTGGCAGGTCTTCTTCGGCACCGACCCGAAAAATATGGCGTTGAAAGTGCGCGTGTACCAGTCGCTTGTGGATTCGCTTATGGCGCGCGGTTTGTACCCGGTGTTTATCAGTGTGGCTTATCCCGATGCGCCGTATTATCGAATGGCGCAGCAGTCTGTTACAGAAACAGTGGACAGTGGACAATAAAAGATTATGGATGAAATTGTCGTTGGCATAGACGTTGGCACTACAAAAGTCTGCACCCTTGTTGGGCGTGTGGAGGATAAAAAGACCATCCGCATTCTCGGCGTGGGCATCGAGCCGTCCGAGGGCATCCGCAAGGGCATCATCGTGGATTTGGGCGCGGCTTCGCAGGCGATCCGCCGCTCGGTTGAAAAAGCCGAACAAACCTCGGGACTTGAGATTACCACTGCGATGGTCAGCCTCGCGGGTGCGCATGTTTCGTCTGTGAACAGCCGCGGCGCGGCCGGGGTGTCCAGCGGGATCATCGACAGGATCGATGTGGCCCGCGCGCTCGAGCAGGCCCGCGCGGTTGCCATTCCGCATGACCGGGAAATCATCCATGTCGTCCAGCGCGGCTTCAATGTGGACGGGCAGGAGGGCGTGCGTACCCCCGTGGGTATGCACGGCTTCAAACTCGAAGTCGAGACTCACATCATCACTGCGGCAGGCGCGACGGTGGATAACCTTCGTCAAAGTGTGGGTGCGGCAGGCGTGGAGATCCAGCAATTTGTTTTGAACCCGCTCGCCTCCGCTGAAGTGGTGCTTGCGGAGCAGGAACGTGAAATGGGCGTCGCGGTCTGCGACATCGGCGGCGGCACAACCGACCTGGCCATCTACGTGGATGGTGATGTCTGGCACACAATGGTGCTTGCGGTTGGCGGCAATCACATCACACAGGATATTGCGCACGGCCTGCGCCTGCCGGTCACCCAGGCGGAGGAAGTAAAAAAACAGCAGGGTCATGCCATTCGGTCCGAAATTGGAAGCGAGGAATACTTCAGCATACGCCCGTTTGGCGAAGATCATCCTGTTCAAATCAATCGCCAGGACCTGGCGCATATCATCGAGGCGCGCACGGCGGAGATATTCAGCCTGATTTTGCAGGAGATCAAACGTTCAGGATACGACGGCCTTCTTCCTGCCGGCATGGTGTTGACAGGCGGCACATCTGCATTACCCGGCATCAAAAGAGTTGCAGGTGAAGTGTTGGGAATGCCTGTGAGAACCGCGCAGCCTGAAAACCTGGCAGGCCTGATCGACAAACTGAATTCACCCGCGTATTCGACCAGCGTTGGCCTGCTGCGCTGGGCTGTTTCGATGCACGAACACGACCTCGCGTTTGGAGACGGAGGGCGCACACAGCGCCGCCGTTCGAAAGGAGAGAGCAGAATGAGTTTTGATGGAATCATGAATTGGATAAAAAGAATATTGCCGTAATCAGGCCCTGCGAATTCGCGCGAATAAATAATCTTTCGCGAAGAGCAGCGGCCCAAATAGTACCAAGGAATCTCTTTCAAACCCTTTTAAAAATCGTCATTCTCGTTTAAGATTGGCATATCCCTGCCAGGAGGAACACATGGACTCGAACAAAAAACACCAACCAATGGAAGCCTTTGCCCGCATCAAAGTGATTGGTGTCGGCGGCGGCGGACAGAATGCCGTCAACCGCATGATGGAGGAGGGCATTCAAGGCGTCGAATTTATCGCATGTAATACCGACGCGCAGGCCCTGGCGCTTTCGCGCGCCCCTGTCCGCGTGCGCCTCGGCGATAAACTCACACGCGGCCTCGGCGCGGGCGGCGACCCTGAAGTTGGGCGCAAGGCCGCGGAGGAATCTGCAGACGAACTCTATAGCGTGCTCAAGGGCGCGGACATGGTCTTCGTCACTGCGGGCATGGGCGGCGGCACCGGCACCGGCGCGGCTCCCGTTGTTTCACAGGTCGCGAAGGAATGCGGCGCGCTCACCATCGGCGTGGTTACCCGTCCCTTCACATTTGAAGGCGGCAGGCGTTCGCAATCTGCCGAAGCGGGCATCGCCAAGATGAAAGAGCACGCGCATACGCTGATTTCCATTCCGAATGACCGCCTGCTCCAGCTTGCCGATAAAAAATCATCCTTGCAGGCCGCCTTCCGCATGGCAGATGAAGTTTTGCATCAGGGCATCCAGGGCATCTCCGAACTCATCACCATCCCCGGCTTGATCAACCTTGACTTTGCAGATGTTCGCGCCATCATGTCCGAAGGCGGCGCGGCGCTCATGGCAGTGGGTCATGGTTCCGGCGATGAACGCGCCAAGACCGCCGCTGAACAGGCCATTTCAAGCCAGCTGCTCGACATCACGATTGACGGCGCGCGCGGCGTGCTCTTCAACGTGACGGGCGGCTCGAACCTGACTCTCTTCGAGGTCAACCAGGCCGCGGCCATCATCCGCGAGACCGCGCATCCCGATGTCAACATGATCTTCGGCGCGGTGATCGACCCGGAGATGGGCGACGAAATCCGCGTGACGGTGATTGCGACTGGATTCGAACGGAGCGGTGTGCCGAGACGCGCCCTCGAACGACTCCCGCGCGCCGAAAAGCCGGCTTCCGCTTCCGCACTCTTTGCCCCGTCCCACGCAACCCGCCCGGCAGAATCTGTCAGTGTGGGCGCGGAGAGATCCGCCGGGGAAACCAGGTCAGCGGCGTCGAATCCCGCCATCCATGCTGACGATTTGGACATCCCGACGTTTTTGAGAAATCGCAAATAAAACGACAAAAGCCCCAAAGGTTTTGAAAACCTTTGGGGCTTTTGATTTCATCCAAAATACGTTTCCTCCACGCTTTTCCACGGTTCATCAGGCAGGTTCATAAACCTTGTCAACAATGGATGGACGCGCGCCATCTCATCGTACATTCTTTGCGCGACGCGGCGGATGGAAAAATGCGCGTTGGCCGCGCTTCGCAACTGGCAGAACGCATACGCTTCGCGCAGGTTGAACTGCGCCAATACGCGGCGGTTAAATCCGTTCGGGACGACATATTGGGCGGCCTGCGGACTGAACAAGTATAGCTTCCCAAACATCTCTTCGGCGCGTTTCATCCCCGCTTCATACCGGGACCCAAATCCTGCCTCCGTTATCAGGCGCGGGGTCGCGTACCCCAGCCGCGTGGACAGCAACTGCGGCGTCTGCGTCATCATGCGATGGCGCTTGAACTCGGCGTATGCCCCCTGATCCATGACCAGGTCGAAGGTGTAGGTCGCATATTCCAACTCGCGCACGGGGACATCGTATCGTCCGAGGCGTTTCAGCAGCGATTCGGCCAGTTGGGCGCGTTCATTTTTTTTCAACGCCTTGACATGCGCCAACGCGTCCCCATAGGCCATTTCGCCGAAACGATAAAGGGCCGCCGCGAGGATTTTCTTTTCGCCGTCCCTGTCGTAATCCTCCAGCCTGCACCACTCGTCCCCTTTGCCTTTCGAGGATGGGAGCGCGGGGAATTCCTTCATGGTCTCAACCAGGTATGGAACCGCGTCCGCATATTTCACGAGAGTCGGGACTTCGCCTTTTGCAACATCTTTTACTGTTTCGCCAATTTGACGCACCTCGGCCAACGGGTGCGAGAGCATCTTGCGGATCGCGTTCTCGATCACACGCGCGTTGGCGGTCATGCCCACGTTTGCATTGGCCGCGGCAGGCAGGATGAAACGGCATGCATCCACATATTGCGAGCGGATGCGGCGGTCATAACCCTCGTCGCTTTCGTTGCCGCGGCGCGGCGCGCGTTCGATGACGAGTCTCTTCACCGGTTCGAGCGATTCTGCATAAGTCCTGAAAAGGAAGCGGATGGTTTCGACGTACTCCCCGCGGAGCGGGTGATTCTCCAGTTCGGGCGGAATGGTGAAATCATCCGGCCCCCATTTTTGGTAGCGCGTGGATTTTTCCGTGTACGAAGCGAGGCGGTTGCTCTCGATGCTTTCGATGGCAATGCGCGAAACATTTTCAAAGGCAAGGTGTAAAACAGCGTGTTCGGCAACCGATGCGTGACCGTAGCCGACCACCCACTTCTCGTGAAACTGCGCCGATTTTTCGTCGCTCAACTCCGAGGCGATTTTGCGGAAGGATTCAGGCGCGCGCGATGTTTTCGCAAACGCAACGGCAATGGTCTCCGGGCTGAACGCGCGCGGGGATAATAAATAGATTTCGCGGGTGGGCATGGTTTATCCCATTTTGAATTTCATTTGTCCTCCGCCCAGCAGGTGCAGGTGCAGGTGGAAGACGGTCTGCCCGGCGTTGGGGCCGGTATTGGTGATGAGACGGTATCCGCTTTCGGCGATTCCCTCCTGTTTCGCGAGTTGACCGGCAACCGTGTGAAGATGACCGATCAGCGCTTCATCCTCGGGCCGCAGGTCGTTGACGGAATCAATGTGCCGGTTGGGCACGATCAGGATGTGCGTCGGCGCGGCCGGGTGAATATCGCGGAATGCGGTCACCTGCCCGTCGCGATAGACGATGTTTGCAGGGGCTTCATTTTGTACAATTTTACAAAAGATGCAGGGGGACATGTCTTTGAATTTCGCTTTCAGCGTGGAATAGAGGTGAATTCCGAAGGGCATGGTAACTGCTCCCTCCATGCGAAGCGCTCATGGCTGACCGGGCATCGGTCCGTGGGTTGGGGCGCAAACGATATCATAATACTCCAACTCGGCCGCCTTGTTTTTCTCGGCATACGCGGCGGCTTCCTTGCCGGTGATGCGGACCTCGTCCAGTACTTTCAACACCTGGTAGGGCCAATAACGCGGCAGGGTCATCAGTGGGTCGTGGATGGAACCTTCCGGCATGTAGGAGGGACGGTCTTCATCGAGGACGTCCGACTGCGGAACCCAGTTGAACATGACCGGGCCGCGCGGGTTGATGGTGAATCCAATTTCATAACCAAGTTCGCGCGCCGCCTGCACCGGGCGCGCGCCAAATCCGCCTCCCGGCCAGATGATGGCAAGCGGGGTTTTGTTGTACCGTTCCTCGAATGCGGTGATGGAACCTTTCAATTCGCGGTTGAGAACCACATCGGATGATTCGTCGCTCATGTGAGTTCCGATCATCACTCCCTGTGACTGGTGGTCCACCCAGCCTTCGTTTTCGAGCGCAATATTTTCCTCCCATATTATTTCAAGGGTATCCGGCTGACTCGGCCAGCCGTTGATCACCGGCCAGCCCCAGTTTTCCCAATATTCGCGAAAGTTCTTTTCGAAATTCTGGCCGCGATGGCGGTCATCCTGTATGATGACCACGGAACGCGGGGGGATCTTCGCGTTGGTGTAAAGAAAGTCCACCAGTTGCACGGTGTTGATGGCTTCGAATCCCTGTTCCTTCAATTTTTGCATGGTGATATTGAAATCTATTACATGGATTCCGTCGTGGCTTTCCGGGGGGCCCTTGGTAATGCCGTGGAACATGATGATCATGACAACGGTGCCGGGTACGGCTTTGTTCGGGTTCCACCTGGCCTTGAGATATTCGCAGGCATCGTCGAGATAGGCGCGCGGTGTGTCCAATGGATTCAAATAGGGGGACTGGTACAGGCCCGGCATGGCGGGCGGGGTGCGCGGCGCCATTGCCGTCCGGGTGGGGACGGGAGCCGGGGATGACGACTGCGGGGTATCTGTCGTAATGGGCGCGTCGGTCGCATCAACCACCGCGGGCGTATTTGTTGGAAGCGGCTGGCAGGATGCGAGAATTGTAATGATCAAGCCAGCGATCACAAACCTTGTGTAAAAGGAGGGCCTGGGTCGAAAGGCGGGGAAATTCTTCGAAGATTGTTCTGATATGAGGTGCATGTAAAAGTCATTTTCCTGTGTTATGGAAACAATATGATTTTGAGCGGACTGCTGTTTTGAAATTACGGTGTGCCCGGAATCGGTCCGTACGCGGGGGCGCAGACGATATCGTAATATTCCAGTTCGATGGCTTTGTTTTGCGCGGCGTACAATGCGGCTTCGTCTCCAATGACGCGGACTGTGTCGATGCCCTTATGGGCTTCGGGGCTCCAGTAGCGGGGCAGGGTCATCAACGGATTGCCAGCCGGGGTTTCGGGAATGGCATAGGGATTGGATTGATTGACCGCATCTGCCTGCGGGACCCAGTTGTACATGACCGGCCCGCGCGGGTTGACGGTGAAGCCAAGTTTGTAACCGAGTTGGGCGCCGATTTCCACGGCCCGCCTGGAAAACCCGCCGCCCGGCCAGATATAGGCGATGGGCGTCTTGTTCATGTATTTTTGCAGGGATGTAATCGCGCCGCCCATTTCCCCATTGATGAATTCGTCGGTGGAACCGTCGCTAATGGGAATGTTGTGAATGTAGCCGTGGGATTGATAATCCACCCAGCCTTCCGCGGAGAGCGCGGCGTTTTCGGCCCACAGGTCGGCGCGTTCGTCCAACCCGATATACCCGCTGATGACAGGCCAGCCCCATTGTTCATAATACGGGCGGAAGTGATCGTTGAAATATTCCGCAAAGTGACGGTCGTCCACTATCAATAGAACGGAGCGCTGGGGAATCTTTGCATTGTCGTACATGAAGTCCGTCATTTGCTGCATGTTGATGGCCTGGAACCCCGCTTCAAAGAGATCGTTTATTAATTTTTTGTGTTCACCCACGGTCACATCGTTCCCGCTGGCGTCGCCCTTGTTGATGCCGTGATACATGACCACCATCACCACCGTGCCCGGGGCGGACTTATTCGGGTCCCACTTGTTCCTGAGATACTGGCAGGTATCTGTTGCATAAGCGCGCGGCATGTCTTCAGGTTTCAACAGGGACGTTTGATAGATTCCAGGCAGGGCGGGCGGCGTGCGCAGGGCTGTGGCGGTTGGGATGGGCGTTTCCGTCGGAAGGGGTGTCGAAGTCGGCTGGCTGATTTGGGCAAACGCGGTCCCGAAGGCCGCGGTCATCGCCAGGTCGGGGGCAACGGTGACGGGCGCGGGCTGGCAGGAACCCAATAAAACGGCGAGCAGGATGAGGCCCGTCCCGGGCGTAATCGAAGGGATGCTGAAGCGGCTTTTTGTCATGTGATGAATTCTACCAAATAAAGACTCAGCAGGGATGAGTCCATGCTGAGTCTTTTCCAAATGCGCCTGCGTTTTTACGCGTTTACATCCCGCCTGTTTCCGAATTTACTCATTGCTCTTTCCCGCGATGAAGTCCTCCACCTTTTCGCGGCAGACGCTGTCGCGGAATTGTTTCGGGGGGGTCTTGAAGAAATAGGACGATGGGCCGACGATCGGGCCGCTGAGTTTTCTGTCGAGGGCGATCCTGGCGCAGCGGACGGCGTCGATCATGACGCCCGCGGAGTTGGGGCTGTCCCACACTTCGAGTTTGGCTTCCACGTTCAATGGCACGTCGCCAAAGGTGGTGCCTTCCATGTGAATGTAGCACCACTTGCGGTCTGTGAGCCACGGCACGTGATCGCTGGGACCCACGTGGACGTTGTCCTTGTCGAGTTCGTAGGGGATCATGCTGGTGACCGCGCCGGTCTTGGATATCTTTTTGCTTTCGAGGCGTTCGCGTTCGAGCATGTTGAGGAAATCGGTGTTGCCGCCGAAGTTAAGCTGGTAGGTGCGGTCGATGCGCACGCCGCGATCCACGAAGAGGGTGGTCATGACGCGGTGTAGGATCGTTGCCCCAAGTTGTGACTTGATGTCATCGCCGAGGATCGGCAGTCCGGCGTCCCTGAACCGTTTGCCCCAATACTCCGACGAGGCGATGAAAACGGGGATGCCGTTGACGAAGGCGCACCCGGCTTCGAGGCACTGTTCCACGTACCATTTGGTTGCCATTTCCGAGCCGACCGGCAGGAAGTTGACGACCACATCCGTCTTCGTTTCCTTGAGCAGGCGGGC
>Ga0172368_10001959_pt1 | contig 27083 bp, 14 predicted proteins | sample Lak11m_FD_114540 | JGI IMG/M metagenome (GOLD analysis project Ga0172368, IMG submission 114540) | Freshwater microbial communities from Kabuno Bay, South-Kivu, Congo - kab_022012_11m | ecosystem: Environmental > Aquatic > Freshwater > Lake | place: Democratic Republic of the Congo: South-Kivu...
GCGCGTCTGCCGTCCTGCGGGCGGAACACTGCCGGCCCAGGCGGAAGTCATCGCGGCGCTCGACGATGTCATGGGTCCCGACGAGGTCATCGTGAACGCGGCCGGAAGCGCTCCGGGCGACCTGCACAAGCTGTGGCGCGCGAAGGCGCCCGGGACGTACCATGTGGAGTACGGCTATTCGTGCATGGGCTACGAGATTCCGGCCGGCATCGGAATCCGCCTGGCGGCGCCGGAAAAGCGCGTCTGCGTCCTCGTGGGCGACGGCAGCTACCTCATGATGCCCTCCGAAATCGTCACCGCGGTGCAGGAGGATATCCGCATGACGATCGTGCTCGTGGACAACCACGGCTACGGGTCCATCGGCGGGCTCTCGGAGTCGCTGGGCAGTGCGGGCTTCGGCACCCGCATGAGCGTACCGGTCGACTACGTCGCGAATGCGGCGAGTCTGGGCGCGAAGACGATCCGCGTGCGCACGGTCGACGAGCTGAAACGCTCCTATGAAGCGTCGCACGACGCGGACGGGCCGGTCGTCATCGTCGTGGAGACGGATCGCGAACGCCGGGTGGGCGGATACGAGTCATGGTGGGACGTGACGCCCGCCGAGGTGTCCGAAACGGAGGGCGTACGCCAGGCGAGAGCGGAGTGGGAGAGTGCACGCATTCACGAGCGCGCGTTCCACGCGGAGGGCGGAAAGTGAGCATTCGGATCGCCAACGCGCCCTGTTCCTGGGGCGTTCTGGAATTCGACGCGGAGAAGAAGGCGGGCTGCTCGCGCGTCCTGGACGAAATGCGGGACGCGGAATACGAGGGGACGGAGCTGGGCGACTGGGGCTTCATGCCGACCGAGCCCGCCTCGCTCCGGGCGGAACTGGAGCGGCGCTCCCTCTCCATGGTCGGGGCCTTCGTCCCGGTGTGTCTCGCCGACGAGGCGACGCATGCCGAGGGCGCCCGCACAGCCGTGCGCACGGCGAAGCTTCTGGCGGCAGTGGCCGAGCAGCCGTTCATCATCCTTGCCGACGACAACGGCAAGGTGTCTGAACGAACGCGCAACGCGGGCCGAATCCGCTCCGGAATGGGTCTTTCCGACGCGCAGTGGAAGACCTTCGCCCGCGGTGCGGAGTACGTCGCCCGCGAGGTGCGGGACGCGACCGGCGTGCGCACGGTCTTTCACCACCACTGTGCGGGATACGTGGAAACGCCGGCCGAAATCGATTCCTTCATGGCGCTGACGTCGCCGGACTTGGTGGGTCTCTGTCTCGATACGGGACACTGCGCGTTCGGCGGCGGCGACCCGTTCGAAACGCTGCGGCGGCATTCAGAGCGCGTCCACCACATGCATTTCAAGGACTTTTCGCCTGCAATCGGAGCGCGCGCCGCACGCGAAGGGCTCGACTACTTCGGCGCGGTGTCGGCGGGCGTCTTCTGCGAGCTGGGGCGGGGGAACGTCCCCTTCGAGGGCATCGTGCAGGAGCTGCGGCGGCGCTCCTGGGACGGGTGGATCGTCGTGGAGCAGGACGTGCTGGCGGGCACGGGGACTCCGCTCGAGAGCGCGCGCCGGAACCGGGCGTTCCTGCGCGGCCTCGGGCTGTAGCGCAATCGGGGAAGGAGGCGGCCATGGCGGATCGGCTGAGAGTAGGCATCGTCGGATCGGGGCGGATCGGGGCGGTACACGCACGCACGCTGGCGTACCGGGTGCCCGAGGCCGAGGTGGTCGCGATCGCGGACCCGAACCAGGAAGCCGCGCGCCGGCTGGCCGGCGAGCTGGGCGTGCGGCGCACGAGCGCGGACTACAGGGAAATCACGGCCGATTCGCACGTCGAGGCCGTGCTCGTCTGCTCCAGCACGGACACCCATGCGTCTGTCGTGACGGAGGCTGCGAAGGCCGGAAAGCACGTCTTCTGCGAGAAGCCGCTCGACCTGGACCTGGCGCGGGTGGACGCCGTCCTTGCGGCGACGGAGCGCGCGCGCGTGAAGCTCCAGGTGGGCTTCAACCGCCGATTCGACCCGGATTTCGCCTCGATCCGGCGTCGCATCGCGGGAGGCGAAATCGGCGCGCCCGAGCTTCTGCGCATCACCAGCCGCGACCCGAGGCCGCCGCCCGTCGAGTACGTGCGCGTGTCGGGGGGCATGTTCCTCGACATGACGATCCACGACTTCGACATGGCGCGCTTCCTCCTGGGCGAGGTCGAGGAGGTATACGTTTCCGCTGCGAATCGGGTCGATCCGCGCATCGGTGCGGCGGGCGACGTGGACACGGCCGTCGTCGTCCTGCGTTTCGCGTCGGGCGCGCTGGGCACGATCGACAACAGCCGCCGCGCGGTCTACGGATACGACCAGCGCGTGGAGGTTTTCGGCTCGAAGGGTGTTCTGTTCAACGCCAACCGCACGCCCGACACGGTTGTCGCTGCGGATTCGACAGGCGTCCGCGGCCCGCTGCCGCTGGACTTCTTCATGCAGCGCTACGCCGATGCGTACGAGGCCGAAATCAGGGCGTTCGTGCGCTGCGTGCGCGGCGACGAAACGCCGCCCGCGACGGGGGCCGATGGGCGGCGCGCGCTGGTGCTCGCGTGCGCGGCGAAAAAATCGCTTGCGGAGCACCGGCCGGTGGAAGTGTCGGAAATCGGGTAGCGCGGGCGCCCGAGCCCGAAAGCCGAAAGTCGAAAGCCTGTCCCGAGCCTGCCGAAGGGCCGAAAGCCGGTTCTTCCCGCCTCGGCGCGCCCGGGGTATTCAGAAGTGCCTTGGCCTCTCCGCCCGACAGCGGGCCGCCGCGCGCGCCCGACGACTCCACCCGCCGCCTCCTCCCCGGGCGCGTGCTCGCGGCGGTGTTCGCGCGCTCGTTCCTCATCCAGGCCGGCTTCAACCCGCGAGCGATGCAGGGCCTCGGCTACGTGTACGCCCTGTTTCCGGCCCTGGACGCGCTCTACGCCGACCGCGCGCGCACCGACGCGGTCAAGCGCCACCTGGGCCACTTCAACACGCACCCGTACTTCGCGGCGGCGATTCTGGGCGGCACGCTGCGGCTGGAGGAGCGCATCGCCGCGGGCATCGCCGCCCCGGAGAGCGTCCACCGCTTCCGCGACGCCCTCTCGGCCCCGCTCGCGGCCATCGGCGACACGTTCTTCTGGAGCGCCCTGCGCCCGGCGTGCGCGCTTCTGGCGGCCCTGACGGCTCCCACTCTCGGGGCGGGCGCGGTCGTGGTCTTCCTGCTCCTCTACAACATCGTCCACCTGACGGTCCGCACATGGCTGTTCGTGGTCGGCTACCGGCGCCCCGAGGGGCTGGTGGCGGCCGTCGGACAGGCTCGATTCCCATCGGGAGCGGTGCTGCTGCGGCGGGCGTGCGCCGTCATGGCCGGGGCGCTGGCGGCGCAGCTCGTGCTCATCGCGGGGCGGCACGGCGGGGGGACGGCCGCGGCATGGGCCGCTCTCGCCGCCCTGGGGGGCGTGCTCCTGGCGGGCCGCGTCAATGTCTACCTCCTGGCCTACGCGGCGCTGGCGCTGGCCATCGTCGCCGGGATAGTCTTGCGCTAGCGGACCCGACGGTCGCGGCGCGGCGGAAGAGCGGATGGAACGCCTGGTCGAGAAGACGGTGGAAGTGGTGAACGCGGCGGGGCTGCACGCGCGCGCCGCGGCGGAGCTGGTGCGCCTCACCACGCGCATGAAGTGCGACGTGACCCTGGAGCACGACGGCCAGGAGGTCAACGGCAAGAGCATCATGGGCGTGTTGCTGCTGGCGGCCGCGCAGGGGTCGCAGGTGCGCGTCCAATGCGAGGGCGACGGCGCGCGCGAGGCGCTGGACGCCATCGTGAAGCTGTTCCAGGCGGGTTTCAACGAACTGTGACGGGAGGCGCGCGGGGCACGCATGTCGATGCCGGTCAAACTGGTGGGAGTCGGGGCCTCGCCCGGGGCGGCGGTGGGCCGCGCCTTTCCCATCGACCGGCGCCGGCTGCCCGAGCCGCGCAGGCACCTCAGGCCCGAGGAGGTGGAGGCGGAGCTCGCGCGGCTGCAGGACGCCGTGCAGAAGTCCGACCGGCAGCTCGAGGCCGTGCGCGCCCGCCTGGGCCCCGACCAGCACCAGCACGCGCTCATCATCGAGGCGCACCGCATGATGCTCGCCGACCCCGTGCTGCTCGGGGAGGCCATAGAGCTGGTGCGCCAGGAGCGCATCAACGCCGAATGGGCCGTGCGCCGCGTCGTGCGCCAGGTGAGCGAGCAGTTCGACGCCGTGGAAGACCTGTACCTGCGCGAGCGCCAGAGCGACGTGCTCTTCGTGGGCGAGCGCGTCGTGCGCAACCTCATGGGCCTGGGCGCCGACCTGAACGAGGCACCGCCCGACGACTCCATCGTCGTCGCGCAGGATCTGTCGCCCGCGGACGTCGCGCTGCTCTTCGGCGGCGGGCGGCGCGTCGCGGGCATCCTGTGCGACGCCGGTGGAAAGGTGTCGCACACCGCGATCGTGGCGCGCGCGCTGGAAGTGCCCGCGGTGCTGGGCGTGGGGCGCGGGGCGGAGCTGGTCGGCAGCGACGACCTCGTCGCGCTGGACGGCGGCAGCGGGCTCGTCGTCATCCGCCCCACAGAGGTCGACGTCCGCAGCTTCCTGGACCTGCAGCGCCGCTACCGGGAGCGCGAACGCGAGGCGCTCGCCACGCGCGGTCTGGAGGCCGCCACGCGCGACGGCCACCGCGTGGTGCTGCGGGCGAACATCGAGCTCGTGGAGGAGATCCCGAGCCTCGTCGCGCACGGCGCCGACGGCATCGGCCTGTACCGCACGGAGTTCCTGTTCCTGAACCGGCGCACGGTGCCCACCGAGGAAGAGCACTACGACGTGTACAAGCGCCTGCTGGAAGCGATGCCCGGCCACCAGGTGACGGTGCGCACGTTCGACCTCGGGGGCGACAAGGCGCTGCCGGGCCGCGAGCGCCAGGAGGAGAACCCCACCCTGGGCCTGCGCGCGGTGCGCTACTGCCTGGCGCACCCGGAGCTGTTCATGCCGCAGCTTCGCGCCCTGTGGCGCGCGAGCGTGCACGGAAACCTCCGCGTCATGTTCCCGCTCATCAGCGGCCGGGGCGAGCTGCGGCGCGTGCGGCGGCTCTTCTACGAGGCGCGCGACCAGGTGCTCGCCGACGGCCACGAGGTCGCCGACGATCTGCCTGCGGGCATCATGGTGGAGACGCCGGCGGCGGCGGTGACGGCGGAGGACCTGGCCGAGGACGCGGCGTTCTTCAGCATCGGCACCAACGACCTCATCCAGTACTCGCTCGCCATCGACCGGCGCAACCGCGACGTGGACTACCTGTACAGTCCTCTTCACCCGGCAATTCTGCGTTTCATCCGCCTCATCGTGGAGGCGGGGCGCGCCAAGGGCATTCCGGTGAGCGTGTGCGGCGAGATGGCGGGCGATCCCGCCTGCACGCTGGTGCTCGTGGCGCTGGGCGTCGGCGAGCTGTCGATGAGCGGCACCGCGATTCCCATGGTGAAACAGCTCATCCGCTCGTCGAGCCGTGCGGAGGCGAAGGAACTGCTGGAGCGTGCGCTCGACTTCCCCACGGCCGAAGAAACGGAGAAATACGTGCGCGGCGAGATGGCGCGGCGGTTCCCGGATATCTGCGGGCTGCTGCCGGAGAGCGCGTCGACGACCTCCGCACGCACCTGAGCGCCCGCGCCCGTCGGTGGACGATCTGCTCCATATTCTATTTGCAGGTACAGTAGCTTGAGTTAGTTGCGGAGCGATCCGGCAACCCTCTACGCCCCGCTCCCCGCCTCCGCGGTTTCGGCCGCGGGCTTGTCGTCGCCCTGCTTCTTGAACCGCGCGCCCTTGGTGAGCCACTTCTCGAAGAACAGCGCGATGACGGGACCGGACATCGCCCACAGGCCGAGCACGAGCCACATGGCCTCGGGGCTGTGCCAGAAGCCGAGCGTGCCGGCGGCGATGTCCGCGCGCATGTCGCGCGGGCACCATGCGCCGAGCATGTCGCCGGACAGCCATGTCACGATGAGCTTCGCCCCGAACCAGGGCAGCAGCGAGAAGCCGAAGTAGGCGCCTTCCTGTCCCTCGGGCGCGATGGCGGCGGTGTACTCGTAGAGCTTGGGCGACCAGAAGATTTCCCCGACGGACAGAACGATCATCGAGAGGAACGCGAGCACGTAGTACCCGCTCTCGACCGCGCCGGCGCCCACCGCGGCCGCGGCGGGCGGGTACACGAACGAGAGCACCTTCGCGAGCGGGCTCCAGGCGGGCGCCACCATCGCCCACGGGATCATGAGGACGAACAGGCTCGCGGCCGACACCATCGCGCCGAACACGAGCTGCTTGAAGACGTGGAACTTGTTCGCCACGGGAATGAAGACGACGAGCCCGACGATGATGAGCACCGGGTTGATCGCCTCCAGCAGTCCCAGCACGACGTCGGGTCCGATGGTGCGCTCCCAGTACTTGGGCATGATGAAGATCATGTGGATGTAGACGGCGCGCACGCCCAGGAACGCGACGGTGAGCACGACGAAACGCCAGAACGCGGGCTCCTTCACGATGAGGAGGAAGTTCTGCCACGGGCTCTTCTTCTTTTCGGGCACGGCGGGCGTTTCGGGCGGCTTCTCGCCGGCGCCGTAGACCTGCTTCTCGCTGCGGATGAGCAGGCTGCACGCGATCATGCTGAGGGCGGAGGTGCCGACGCCGATGAGCACGACGCCCGTGTTCCCGAACCCCAGCGAAATGCGCATGGTGTCGATGAGAATGCCGGACAGCGCGGCGCCGACGTTCATGAACAGGTACCAGAGGTTGAAGCCGGCCCCGCGGGCCTTCTCGGTGGTGAAGCGCTTGTTGGCGGCCTGGAACACGGACTGGATGGACGCCAGCGAGGGCGCGAGCAGCACGTAGAGCACCGTGACGAGCGCGGTCCGGAACGGAAACGAGGGGGCCACGGCGAGCGCGCCGATGCCGGCGGTCACGACGAGCTTGCTGCCGAGCGCGAGATTGATGGACCTGCGGATGCCGAGCCAGTCGGAGATGGCGCCGATGCCGAGGATGAGCGACACGGTGACGCCCATGGTCCCGATGGAGGCGATGCGGCCGGCCCCTTTGTCGCTGAGGCCGAACTCGCGCGACAGCAGCAGCGTGATGATGGTGGTGATGGAGAAGTAGGCGATGGAGTCGAGGAAGTTGACGACCTGGACGCCCCAGTACTCGCGGGGGACCTCCTTGAGAACTTTGAAATCCAGGAAGTAGTCCTTCATCATCTGCAGCGCGGACTTGCGCGCGGCGGCGTCGGCCATGGAGGGCTCCTCGGGCGCGCCCATTGCGGGGCGCGAAAGGCGGCGAACCTATCAGAATCGCCCTGCGGCTCGCGAGTGGGAGCGGCGGCTGCACAGTGGTGCGGGGGCCGAGCAGTCGGAGCGGCGGCCTTTGGCCGCACGTCGGATCGGCGGCCGCACAGTCGGAGCGGCGGCCTGTGGCCGCACGTCGGATCGGCGGCCTGTGGCCGCACGCGGGGTGGCGACCTGTGGTCGCACCTCGCCCTTCACGCGATTCCTACGGAACGTGGATCGTCGCGCGCGCGGATCCGGTGCCGACCTCCGCATCGCGCGACGGCACGGACACGACGACGGTGGCCTCCCCCGAGACGCTCGACGCGTCGATGGTCGTCTCGTACGTGGCCTCGAGCGGTTCGTTCTTCCACTTTCGCACGACCACCCCGGGCAGCGTCTTTTCCGCGGCGACGACGGAAATGCTAGCCGCGTCCCCGATGCCGGTCGGGCACGCGGCCTCGGCCACGATCTCCACGGTGCGCCCGGCGAGCGTCGCCCCCTGGACCGGCTTCACGATGACAATGCGCGGCGGGGCCTCGCCTTCCTGGCACAATCCCTTGTCGCCGCAGTGAAAGCCGGTAGGACACGCAAGGTCGCCCTGCTGCGCGCAGGGGATGTCCGTTTCCGCACCCGGCGGGCACGCGGAGCACGCGAGCGCCAGCGCGACGAATCCGGTCCGCCCTGGCCTGTGCATGGAAACCGCTCCGGGACGTGTCATGGCAGCACGAAGGTGACGCCGACGACCGCGCCCGCGACAACGGCGCCGCCGGCGAGTCCCAGCGACAGGTGGTAGCGCGCGTTCGCCGATGCCAGCAGTTCGTCGGTATGCGCGCGCGGATGTTCGGCGTCGCGCAGCTCCGACCAGGCGCTGCGCGCCAGCGCGTAGACGACGCCGGCGGAGACGGCGAGGGCGGCTGCGGCCGCCGCCGAGCCAAGGCGCAGCGTCCGCCAGCGCGTCGGGTCGGCCGCCGGAACGGTCTCCAGGGCAGCTTCCGGAAGCGCCGCTGCAGGCACCGCCCCGGGCGTGCCCGCTTCCTCCGCCGCGGGCGGTGGCGCAGCCGGCCGCTCCGCGCCTGGCGCCGCGGGCTTCTCCGCCGACGTGACCCCAGGCGCTGCCGTCCGTGTCGCACCGGCCGCGGCGGTCCGTGCGTCGGGCGCCGTCGGCTCCGCCGGCTTCGCGTCGGCCTTCGCTTCGGGCGGCGTCCCGCCCAGCAGCTTCGCGATCTGCTCGAGCTGCACCTGCACTTCCGCGCGGTTGGGTGCGTCCGGCATGTCCGCCAAATAGTTCTCGTAATAGAACTTGGCTTCCTTCAGCCGCCCCGCCATGCGGCACGCCTGGCCCAGGTTGAACAGCAGGCCGGGCACGGGTCGCAGGCGGTAGGCCTCCTTGAACGCGTTCGCGGCGTCGTCGAACTCGCCCAGCTTGTAGTGCAGCCGAGCCTTGTTCAGGTGCGCCTTGGCCTCGGCGACGGCGGGATCCTCGGCCGGCGCGGCGAGCGCAGGCCATGGCAGCACGGCCAGGACCGCCATGGCCGCGGGCAGGAAAACCTTCACGCCGCAGCTCCAGGTCCGAAAGCCGAACGCCGAAAGCCGAAAGCCGGCTCTTCCACGCAGCCTCCCGCCTATCCGCGCCGGCGCCTTCGCCGTGCGATCGCTCCGAGCCCCGCGAGCGCCAGCGCCCCGGCGCCTGCGCCGCCGCAGCCGCACCCGCCCTCGAGGCGCGGCAGCGCCTCCACGGCGATGGCGACCTCCGCCGGCTCGCTCAGGTGTACGCCGTTCGACACCACGAGCCGGAACACGAAGACGCCCTTCTGTTGCGCGGTGAACATCGGTCCCGGCGTGCCGGCCCCCTGCAGCACCGCCTCGGGGCCCGACACCTGCTGCCACGCGAACGTCAGTTCGCTGCCCGACGGATCGCGGCTCCCGCTTCCGTCCAGCGCCAGGGTCTCGCCGACGTAGCCCGTCGCGGGCGCCTTTGCGGAGGCCACGGGTACGTCCGCCGCCGAGGCCGACACGCGCACGACCGCCGTCGCCGGCTCGCTGTCGACGTGGCCGTCGTTGACGACGAGCTCGAAGCGCAGCGTCCCGTCGGCGGTCGCGACGAACGACATCGAGGCGGCGTCGGCGCCGATCATGCCGACCATGGGCCCGGCCGTCTGCCGCCAGCGGAAGGTCAGCGGGTCGTTGTCCGGATCCGAGCTCTGCGCCCCGCCGTCCAGCACCGCGGTCGCACCGACCGCGACGGAGATGTCCGGCGTCTGGACGACAGCAATCGGCCGCCCGTTGCCCGGCGACTCGCGTACCCACACGCGCACGCTGTCGTGAACCGAGAACAGACCATCGGTCACGGCCACGTCGAACGTGTAGGCGCCCGCCGTTTCCGCGGGGAAGGTCGCGATCGCGCTGTCGCCGCCGGAAAGCACCGCATTCGCGGGTCCGTCCATCTGCGTCCAGGCGTACGCCAGCGTGTCGCCGTCGGGATCCGACGACTTGCTCGCGTCGAGCAGCACGGTCTCGCCCACCAGCGCCCTGCGGTCGGCTCCCGCGTCGGCCAGCGGCGGGTGTCCGGGCGACATCGACTTCACGCGCAAGCGCACTTGGTTCGACCCCTTCAGCGCTCCGTCGTCCACGGTCAGCCGCACCACGACCTCGCCGGGCAGGTCCACCGTGAGGCTCGCCTGCGCGGCGTCGGTCGCGCCGTCGAGGGCCGCACCCCGGCCCGACACGACGCTCCACGCGTACGAGAGCCGCCCGCCGTTCGGATCGCGGCTGCGCATGCCGTCGAGCGTCACGCCGGTGCTCTGCAGCGGCGCGAGGTCGGAGGCCTCGATTTCGGCCCACGGCGGCAGATCGCGCACGGTCACGACCACGTCGTCGGAGGCCTCCATGCTGCCGTTGCCCGCGGTGACGCGGAACGCGTACGCGCCCGCCTTGCGCGCGTAGAAGGACGTCGACGCCGCGTTGGGCGAGTCGACGATGACGGGTTCCGGCGTGTCGCCGAGCACCGACCAGAAGTACGTCAGCGTCCTGCCGAGCGGATCGCGCGCGACCACCTTCAACGCGGGCCGTCCCGGATCCACCGTGCGATCCGGCCCGGCGTTCACGGCAGGCGGCACGTCCCCGACCGCCACGCGCAGCATTCCGGTCGCGGTGTCGGTGCCATCGGACACCGTGCAGTCCACCTGGTAGAGACCGCGCGCGAACGAATGCACGAAACTCGACGACGTGCCGATGGTCTCGCCGGCGCTCGTGCAGACGTATTGCAGCGTGTCGCCGTCGGCGTCGGTCGCCTCGACCGCGAGGGTCGCATTGCCCGGGACCGCGACGGCCACGTCCGCCATGTTCACGATGCGCGGCGCGCTGTTGACCACCGTCACGGGCGGCACGGCGAGCGCGTCGCCCTGGGCCGCGCCATCGCCGGGCACCAGCACGGCGGCCCACACGTCGCCGCGACGCAGCTCGGTGCGCACCTCGCGCAGGTTGTCGAAGGCGTCCATCGCCTCGCCGTTGCGCGTCCAGTGGATCACCGTGCCGCGCTCGCGGTCGCCGTCCGCGTCGCCGAACGTGTACGACAGTGTCAGTGCGTCACCCACACGCGGGCGCGCCGGAAGCACGAACGCGTCGGTGGCGGCAGGCGGCCGATTCGCCACCTGCACCTCGTTCGACGAAACCCTCTCGCCGGCCAGTCCGAGCGCGTCCGAGGGAGTCACCTCGGCGTGCCAGCGCTGCCCGCGCGCCAGGCGCTCGGCCGTGACGTCGCGCACCCCGGCCAGCAGCTCCACCGCGACGCCGTCCACGAACCACGCGAGCGCCGTTGCGCCCTCGGTATCGCCGTCCGGATCCTCGTAGGTGTACCCGAGCGCCAGCGCGTCGTCGCGAGTGGGAGCTGCAGGCGTCACGACGGCGTTCGACGCGGCGGGCGCTCGGTTCACGACGTGCACGATGGTTTGCGCGTCGTCGGTGCCGCCGTCCCGATCCGTGACGAGCACCGTCACGGTGTAGTCGCCGAGCTGCGCGAAAGCATGGACGGGCTTCTCGTCGGTGGACGAGTCGCCGTCGCCGAAGTCCCACGCGTACGCGAACGTGTCGGTCGGTCCCGGATCCGCCACGGTCGCCTCGAACGTCTCGGGTACGGCGCGCGAGGTGGTCCGGTCGGGGCCCAGCGTCACGACGGGCGGCACGTTCGTGATTTCCACGAACCCGGTCGCCGTCCCGACGCCGCCGTCCTTGTCCGTCACCGTGAGCGTCACCGTCCACGTGCCCGTCGAGCCGTACGCGTGCGTCGCCGAGAGCTCGGCCTCGCCGTGTCCCGTGACGTGGTCGGATCCGTCGCCGAAGTCCCAGTCGAAGTCGAACCCGGCGGCGAGCGACACCTGCGAAACGGTCGTCACGGTCGCGGCGAACGACAGCGTCTCGCCCTCGGCGCCGGTCGGGGGCGCCACGAGCGCGACCATCGGAATCACGTTGGCAACGGTCACCTGGACGGTCGCGGGGGCGCTCGCGGCGCCGTCGCGATCGGTCACGACCAGCGTGACCGTGTACTCGCCCGTGTCGTACCAGGTGTGGCTGACCATCGAATCCGGGCCGGACGTGTCGCTGGACCCGTCGCCCCAGCTCCAGGTCCACGTGAAGCCCGCCGCGGTGTCGGCCGGCGAAGGATCCGTGGCCTGCCCGGAAAGCGTCACGGGATTCCCTTCCGCCGCGTCGGTCGGCGGCGCGTCGATGCCCGCCGTCGGCGCCACGTTGTCCACCGTCGCCGTGACGGATGCGGTGGCCGTCGTCCCGTCGGAGCCGCTGGCCAGAAGCTGCACGGTGTAGCTGCCCGAATCGACGTAAGGGTGCGTAATCTGGGCGGGATTTGCCGGGCTGACCAGCACGTCGGACTGCCCGTCGCCGTAGTCGACGACGATCTGATCCACGCTCGCCCCGGCGATGCTGGCGAACACGGCGGTGAACGCGGCCGTGCCGCCCTCGTCCAGGGTCTGCGTGTCGGGAGCGGCGCTCAGCGTGATGCCGGTCGCCGAAGCCTCCACGACGACCTCGACGGACACGGGCAGGCTCGTGACGCCGTCGGCATTGGTCGCGACGATGCTGACGGTGTAGGTCCCGGCGGACGCCCACGCGTGCGAGGCGGCGGCGGTCTGCCCGGTGGCGGGGGTCGTGGTCCCGTCGCCCCAGCTGAAGGTCCACGAGAAGCCGGCCTGCTGGTTCGCGGGCGACGGATCGACGGCCGTGGCGGTGAAGTTCGCGGCGGTGCCGGCCACGACCGGAGTCGGCAGCGGGCCGAACGACACGACGGGGGCGGCGCTCGTCGAGATCACGGTGACCATGGCGGTCGCCGTGGCGCCGTGCGAATCGGTCGCCGTCACCGAGACGGTGTACGTCCCGGAGTCGGCATAGGCATGCGTCGCGACGCGCGTCACTTCGCCCGCCGCGACCGGGTCGGTCCTCGTCTGGCCGTCGCCGAAATTCCAGGTCAGCGAGGCGACCGCGTCGTCCGAGTTCGGATCCGAGAACGTCGCGGTGAACTGCGCCGTGGCGCCGTTCGCCACCGCCTGCGTGGAAGGCCCGAGCGACACGGTCGGCGGCTGGTTCGCCTGCAGCGGCTTCACTTCCAGGGCGCGCGCATCGGCCGCGCTGACGGCGCCATCCTTGTCGGTGGCCGTCACGCGGATGGTGTACGTGCCGGTCGCGGCGTACGTGTGCTCGGCGCTGCCGGTCGTCGACGCGGTCGGAGCCGTGCCGTCGCCCCACTCGAACTGGTACGTGAAGCCGGCCGCCATGTCCGTCGCGGACGGGTCGGTCGCCGCCGCCGAGAACAGGGCCGGCGCCTGTGCCGTCACGGGCGACGGGAACGGACCGAGCACGACTGCCGGCGGCCGGTTGGCCACCGTCACCGTCCTCGTCTGCTGGGTCTGCCCGCCGTCCTTGTCCGTGACCGTCAGCGTCAAGGTGAACGCGCCGTTGTCGGCGTAAGTATGCGAAATTCCTGTCAAATCCCGGCCCGACGAGACGGCGGTGCCGTCGCCCCAGTTCCACGCGTAGGTGAACCCCGCGGCGTTGTCGGGTGCGGATACGTCGGTCGCCTTGGCAGAAAAAGCCAGTGGCGAGCCCTCGTTGCCGCTGGACGGTGCGGTCCACTCGACGGCCGGAGCCACGTTGGACACCGTGACGGTGGCCTGCGCCGGAGTGCTGGAAGCCCCGCCGCGGTCGGTGGCGACGACCGACACGGTGAACGTGCCGTTGTCGGCGAACGCGTGCTGCGGATTCTTCAGGTCCAGCCCGGTCGTCGGAGCCGTTCCGTCGCCCCAGTCCCAGGTGAAAGCGAATCCGGCCGCCGTGTCGGCGGTGCCCGGGTCGGTCGCGCCGGCGTGGAACGAGAGCAGCTCGCCCTCGTTCCCGGTCGCGGGCGGCGACGACAGGGTGACGGTCGGCGGCAGGTTGTTCACGGTCACGGTCGCGATCGCCGTGGCTGTGGCGCCCTGCGTGTCGGTCGCGGTCGCCTGCACGGTGAACGTGCCGCCGTTGCCGAAGACGTGCGAAGTCGTGCGCGGGCTCGGGCCGCTCACGGTCTGCGCCGCGGACCCGTCGCCCCAGCGCACCACCACCGACGCGACCGAATCCGGCGGCACGCGCCCCGTGTCGGGGTCGGAGAATGTGGCGGTGAGTGTGACACTCCCGCCCTCGTCGATGGTGATCGCGGTCGGGGCCAAGGTGATTGTCGGCGGCCGGTTCGCGGCGGGCGGCTGCACGGTGAGACTGCGGGAAACGACCGCGCTGGCGCCGCCGTCCTTGTCGGTGGCGGTGAGCGTGACGGTGAACGTGCCGGGCGCCGCGTAGACGTGATCCGCGCTGCCGGACGTGCTGGTCGTCGGGCTGCTGGCGTCGCCCCAGTTGAACGTGAAGGTGAACCCGGCGGCGGAGTCCGTCGGCGACGGGTCGGTCGCGGAAGCGGAGAACGTGGCGTTGGCCTGCGCGTTCACGGGCGACGGGAACGGCCCGAGCGCGGCGGTCGGCGCCACGTTCGACACCGTCACGGCAATCGTGCGCGTCGCCTGCCCGCCGTCCTTGTCGGCGACGGTCAGCGCGAGCGTGAACGAGCCGTTGTCGCGGTAGACATGGCTTTGCGGCGTCAGACCCTTGCCCGACACGGGCGTCGAGCCGTCGCCCCAGTCCCACGTGAACGTGAACCCGGCCGCCGTGTCGGCCGACGACGGATCCGTCACGGTCGCGCCGTAGGTGAGCGTCTCGCCCTCGCGCCCGCTCGACGGCCCGGTGAGCGTCGCGGAAGGCGCGGTGTTGCCGACGACGACGGTCCCGGAGACCGCGGCGCCGGCGGCGCCGTCCCGGTCGGTGGCCGTGAGCGTGACGGTGTACGTGCCGCTGTCGGCGTAGAGGTGCGTGGGCGCCACGAGGCCGAGTCCCATGGAGTCGGCGGTGCCGTCACCCCAGCGCCAGGTGAACGTGAAGCCGGCCGCGGTGTCGGCGGGCGACGGATCGGTGGCGCTGCCCGAAAGCGTGACGGACCCGCCCTCGGCGACGCCCGATGGAATCGCGCCCAGGGCGGCCGTGGGCGCGACGTTGCGCACCGTGACGGTCACCGTCTGCGTGACGCTCGCGCCGTTCGTGTCGGTGGCGATGACGGTCGCCGTGAAGGCCGCGGGCGCCGAGTCCAGGTAGACGTGCGGCATGACCGCGGTGGTGCCGGGATCGACGGTGACCTGCACCGAGCCGTCACCGAAGCGCCACTCCAGGGTCGCGATGCGGTCGCCGGCGTCGGGGTCGGAGAGCGTGGCCGTGAAACCGGCCGAGCCGCCCTCGTCTACCGTCTGCGCGGCGGGCGAAATCGCAAGGGATGGCGGGCGGTTAGGCTGCAGGACGACGAGCGTGCGCTGGTCGCTGCCGATGCCTCCGTCCTTGTCGCGGGCCGACACCTTCACGAGGTAGGTTCCCGGGTTGTCGAAGGTGTGCGGGGTGGCGATCGGGGAAGCGCCGGTGACGGTTGTCTGCGGGCCGCCGCCCCAGTCGAAGGTGAACGTGAAGCCCGAGGCGTCGTCGGGAGCGGCCGGGTCGTCGGCGGCGGCGCCGAAGATGGCCGCCGTCCCCGCGACGACCTTGGCCGGGAAGGCGGCGAGCGTGACAACTGGAGCCGCGTTGCCCACGACGAGCGTCGTGGACTTGCTGGTGACGCCGCCCTTGCGATCCGTCACGGTGAGCGTGACGGGGTAGCTGCCGTTGTCGGCATACGTGTGCGTCTGCGGGCTCAGACCCTTTCCGGAGTCCGTGGCGCCGTCGCCCCAGCTCCAGACGAAGTCGAAGCCGGCGGACGTGTCCGCGGCCGAAGGATCCGTGACGGCGGCCGAGAACGACAGCGACGCGGCTTCCTGCGGCGACGCGGGCCAAGCGGGGGTCACCGACGGTGCGACGTTGGTCACGGTGATGGAAGCCTGCGCGATGGGCCCGGTGAGGTTCTTGCGGTCGCGAGCGGTGGCCCGGATGGTGTACGAGCCGCCGTCGCCCCACGTGTGCGCCTTCGTCAGCGGCGAGGCCAGCGCCGTCGTGACGTCCGTGACGCCGTCGCCCCAGTCTATTGAATAGACGAACCCGGCCGCCATGTCGCCCGACGACGGGTCGGTCACGGTGAAGACGGCGTTCGCGGACGTGCCTTCCTGCGCGGATGCCGGCGGCGCAATCGCGAGCGTCGGCGCGACGTTCGCGATGGCGACGCTCTGGGTCCTCGTCGCGAACCCTCCGTCCTTGTCGGTGACCGTAACCGTGACGGTGTAGGTGCCGCCGTCGAACACGTGGCTCGCGGTGTTCGGCGAGGCCGTCTTCGCGGGCGTCACGGTGTGAGACGAGCCGTCGCCCCAGTTCCAGTCGAACGTGAATCCCTGCGTCTGGTCGGATCCGCCCGGGTCGGTCGCCGTCGCAGTGTAGGAGAGCGTCGCACCTTCGGCGCCGGAGGTCGGACCCGACAGCGTGACGTTCGGCGCGGTGTTGGACACCGAGACGCCGAAGGTCTGCACCGCGCTGGGGCCGCCGTCCTTGTCGGTGGCGACAAGGGTCACCGAGAAGTTGCCGTTGTCCGCGAACGTGTGTCCCTGCGAAATCGGGCTCTTCGTCCCCGCGGGCACGACCGTGTCGGGCGTGCCGTCGCTCCAGTGCCAGGTCCACGTGAAGCCGGCGTTCCTGTCCGTCTGGCTGACGTCGTCGGCCGTCGCGGTGAAGGGTGCCGAAGCACCTTCCTGCAGCGCCGAGGAGGGACCCGACATCGTCGCGGTCGGGAGCACGTTCGTCACCGTGACCGTGGCGTTCCGGATCGTGGTGCCGTTGGTGCCGCCGAGCCGATCCGTGACCGTGAGCGTGACCGTGCGGCTCGCAGGACCGTCGTCGTAGGCGTGGGACGCGCTCAGCGTCGTGGCGCCGGCGGCGGTCTTCCCGGTGGCGTGCGTGCCGCCGTCGCCCCAGTCGAGGTCCCAGTTGAACCCCGCCGCGAGGTCGGCAGGCGACACGTCGCCCACCGTGGCGCCGAAGCTGAGCGTCGCGCCCTCGGCGCCGATGGACGGTGCATTGAATGTAACGGACGGCGCCACGTTGGCGACCGCGATGGTGGCGGTGGCGTTCGGGCCCCACTGGCCCTTCGCGTCCTGCGCCCGCGCGGTGATCGTGTAGGACCCGGTGGCGTTGGCGTCCTTCCACGTGTGCGCCAGGCCCAGCGGGGAGGCGACGCGGCCGGTGTCGGTGCTGCCGTCGCCCCAGTCGATGTGGAAGACGAATCCCGCGGCGCGGTCGGCGGCCGACGGGTCCGAGGCCGTGAATGTGACCGTGGCGGGCGCGCCTTCGCTGGTCCCGCCGGGCGGCGGCGCGACGGTCACGGTCGGAGGCACGTCGGCGACGACCGCGTTGTACGTAGCGGACCGGGCGCCGTTGTCCTTGTCCGTGACGGTGAGCGTCACGGTGTACGTGCGCGCGTCGGCGTAGGTGTGCGACGCGCTGTTGGGGCTCCTCAGGCGCGGTCCGGGCGGCGCGGCGCCGAACGTGTCGGTGCTGCCGTCGCCCCAGTCCCACCTCCAGGTGAAGCCGGCCGCGTCGTCCACCGAGCCGGGGTCGCTCGTCGTGGCCGAGAAGGTTCCCGACGATCCTTCTTGGAGCGAAGGGCCCGTGATCACGGGCAGATTCGGCGGTGCGTTGCCGATGACGAGTTGCAGCGTCGCGGCCGGACTGGACTTCGTCGAGTCCTTGTCCATGACGACGAGACTCAGGGTGCGGGTCGCGTTGTCGGTGTAGGCGTGGGAACGTGTGATGTACTGCACGCCGACGGCCGGGGACACGGTGTCGGTGCTGCCGTCGCCCCAGTCGAGCGTCCACGTGAAACCGGCGTTCCGGTCGGTCTGCGAGGCATCCGTCGCGGCCGCGGTCACCGTGATGGCGGAGCCCTCGACGTACGGTCCGGCCGAGGCGGTGAGCGACGTGACGGTCGGGGCCTGGTTCGCGATGACGATGGGGACGCGGCTGGAGCCGTCCACGAGCGCGCTGGTGGTCCCGTCCTTGTCGCGCGCGCGAATCGCGATGTAGAAGGTGCCGCTGTCCGCGTAGGTGTGCGGGCGGGTCTGGCTGCCGTTCGAGGCGCTGGCGGCGATGGTATCCGTGACCCCGTCGCCCCAGTCCCAGGTCCAGGTGAAGCCGACCCCGGAATCCGCCGCGATGTCGGTCGCGATGGCCGACACGTTCAGCGACACGGCCTCCTGGCCGTTGCCCGGCACCGACGTGAGCGTGACGACCGGTGCGATGTTGTTCACCGTCACGGTCTTCGACGTGTCGTTCGCGACGCCGCCGTCCTTGTCCGTGACGCGAAGCGTCACGGTGAAGGCGGGCCACGGCGGACACGAGCCCGAACAGGACTTGTTGTCGGTGTAGGTGTGCGAGCCCGCGAGCGCCTGCGGCGTGGTCGCGCCGGCGGCGGTCTGTCCGCTGTCCACCTTGCCGTCGCCCCAGTCGATGGTCCACGAGAGCTGGGCGGCGAGATCCGGAATCCCGGCGTCGGACAGCGTGGCGCTCAGGGCCACGGAGCCGCCCTCGTTGATGCTCCCGGGCAGCACCGAGTAGGAGGCGATCGTCGGGGCGACGTTGTTGACGACCACGCTCTTCGTGGCGTCGGACGCACTGCCTCCGTCCTTGTCGGAGACGCTGATCGTGACCGGGTACGACGGCCACGGCGGACAGGTGCCTGCGCACGCCCTGTTGTCGCGGTAGGTGTGCTGGATCGAGAGCGCGTAGGAGGTCGCCGCACCCGCTGGCGTCTTGCCGTTGTCGACGGTGCCGTCGCCCCAGTTGACGGTCCAGGAAAGCTGCGCGGCGAGGTCCGCGGTGCTCGGGTCGGAGAGCGTCGCGGCGAGCGTGACCGCGCTGCCCTCGCTCGCGCTCGAGGGCAGGGTGTAGCCGGAGATCGCGGGGTTCCGGTTGGCGACCGTGAACTGGGCCGTCTGCGAAGGGGCCCAGAGCCCGACCGCGTAGCCGTCCTTGTCCGTGATCTTGGCCGTGATCGTGCGCGTGGCGGGTCCGTCGTCGAACGTGTGCGCCAGGCTGTATTCCGCCGGCACGGCCCCGCCGGACGTGCGGCCGGTGGAGTGCACCGAGCCGTCGCCCCAGTCCACATCGTAGTAGAAGCCGGCCGCCCTGTCTTCGGGGCTCGGCTCGCCCGAGATGGTCGCTTTGAACGTGTAGGACGCGCCCTCGTCGCCGCCCGTCGGATTCGAGGGCGACAGCGCCAGCGACGGCAGCACGTTCGTGACCTGGAAGAGGCGCGTGAAGACGTACGAGCCGAACTGCACGGTTCCCGCCCGGTTCGTGACGGCGCCGTTGACGTCGTGCCAGTCGACCCAGTTCCACGTCGAGACGCGCACCGACACCGTGCGGTTCGCGGGGCCGTCGGTGAAGGTGCCGCAGGTCGTGCTGCAGGTGAAATTGCCGTTGCAGGACGGCACTGCAGTCCACGTCGTGCCTGTTCCGTCGCAGTCGAACTCGTACTTCAGCATGTACAGCGGGGCGTACAGCGTCGGACCGGCCATGAGAGCGTTGCCGCCGGTCACGTCGGCCTTGATCGTCTGGGCCGTCTCGGTCTCGGCCAGGGGCGACGCGGGTCCGGTCACCGTGGCGGTCACCGTCGGCCCCAGCAGATCGGGGCAGGCGGTGGTGCCTGCCGTTCCGTCGGCGGCGGGGAACATCGAGTCGTTCCAGCTTCGCCCGCGGCTTCCGCCGCGCGCCGCCTGGGCCGCCGCGGGGCACGCGCCGCCCCGATCGGGCGTCGTCAGCGGAGGCTGCGGAATGTAGCGAAGAAACGTCAGCCGCCCTCCTCCTCCTCCTCCTCCTCCTCCTCCGAGCAGGCCGGTGCCGTTGTTCGACCCGCCGCCGCCGTTGGCGCTCACGCTCCAGGAGGGTCCGAAGAACAGGCGCTCGACGCTCTGGACCGCGATGGTGCCTCCCGAGCCGCCGCCCGCGCCGGAGGTGTTGTCCGGCACTCCGAAGGGCTGCGTGCCGTTGCCGCCGTTCATCAAAACGGCGCCGCCGAGGATGATTTCCCTTGCGTCCAGCACCAGCGACCCCCCGCCGTTGCCCCCGGTGCCGTTCCATTCGATGCCGGGGCCGCTGCTGCAGGCACCGCCGCCTCCGCCCGTGCCGAGGGTCTGGTCGGGGAAGCCCAGCAGGCCCGGAGGGCTGCCGCCCGCGCCGCCGAAGCCGCCGCTGCCCTTGCCTGCGGAGCCGCCGCTGCCTCCCAGAGCGCCTCCGCCTCCGCCTCCGCCTCCCCCGGTGCCCGAGGTCCACTGGGGTGCGCCCCGCCCGGGGCCCGGACTCGCGCCCGAGCCGTTGGAACCTCCCCGCCGGTTTGCGTTGCCGGAGCATCCGTTGCCGCCCGCGCTGCCGGCTCCGTCGCCGAACACCGTGCCGAGCAGTCGGATCGACTCCGCCTGGATCCAGGGCTGCCGTCCCGCACCGATGGCCGTGACACGCCCGGGGGGCTGGAAGACGCTGTGCAGGCCGCGGTAGTTTCCGCACAGGACGTAGTTGGGCGACGCGTTCGAGTCGGGCAGGACCATGTCGGTGCCCGCCGCGGGTGCGGGAAAACAGGTCTGGGCCGCCGCCGGACGTGGCGCCGCGGCGAACGCAAGGGCAAACGTGCAGAAAGCCGTCAGGATGCGGCGCATGAGCACTCCGCCGGACCGGGGGGACGCCGGCGCCCAAGCCCGTCCGGGGCGGGCTGGCGCGAGAGGCATCGTCATGGAGTTCCCGGCCCCAAGCGGCGGTATTGGACAACCATCCCGAGGGGAAAGCAACCTCCCCGAACCTCCTTGCAAAAGCGTGCGCCCGATGTCGCAGGCGGAGGCACCCGCCAGGACCCCAGACGGTGTGGCAATATGCCCCGGGAGCCTTCGTCGGCGACCCGGCAGCAGGTTCAAAAGGATGGGCAGACCCGCCGTGCGCCGCGCCTCGAACCCGCAATCGTCGGCAGTGCCGTCGGCGCGGCGCACGGCGGGCTGCCCGTCCGGCACGGGCGCACGGCCCCGGATCGCTTGATCGGGCGCTGCCGGCGGACGGGCAGCCGCCCCGCGCGGCCATGGCTGTGCTCGATCCGCCGGCAGTGCAGCGCGGGGCGGTCTGCCCATCCTACCCGGCGAGAGGGCATTCCGCCCCATGGATTCCACCGCGCTCCCGATGCGGTCGCCCGGGTGGTTGATCTCGCCGGCGCCCGGGGGTAGAACGCCGCCGCCCCGGGGGCCGGAATCGGAAGGCGAGGCTCGTCGTTATCCTTCCCGCCCGGCCGGCCCCGGGGTCGGCGGCGGGATCGGCATGGGGCCGTCTCCCGTTTCCACGACCCGCGTCCGTCCGGGGCGGACGCCCGAAGGATTCCGGCATGGCACTGCGAACGGCATCGACGGTTCTGTCCATGGCGCTGGCGCTCGGCGCCTGCTCCACCAAGAGCGGCGACAAGGAACAGGCCAAGGGCCCCGCGAAGAGCGGCCCCGTCGTGGCCCGCGTGGGCGCCGACGTCATCACGGCCGACGAGGTGAAGGCGCGCCTGGCCGAGCAGTCGCCCTTCCTCCAGGCGCGCTACAAGGACCTCGTGCACCGGCGCGAGTTCGTCCAGAACCTCGTGCGCTCGGAAATCCTCTCGCAGGAGGCGCACCGGCGCGGCCTCGACGTGCTGCCCGAGGTGCAGAACACCATCAAGAAGATCCTCGTCCAGGAGCTCATCCGGCGCGAGTTCGACGAGAAGCAGGCGAGCTACCCCGAGAGCGAGCTGAAGGCCTACTACGACAAGCGCATCGACGAGTTCGTCAAGCCCGAGCGCGTGCGCGCGCAGCACATCTTCCTCGCGGCGCCCGCCGGCAAGAAGGCCGAGCGCGCCAAGGCCAAGGCGAAGGCGCAGGAGCTGCTCGGCAAGATCAAGGCGAACGACGCGCTGGCGCCCGCCGCGCACCCGAAGCACGCCCAGTACTCGGCGACGCTCTTCTCCGACCTGGCGCGCGAGTTCACCAACGACGAGGGCACCAAGGTCATCGGCGGCGACCTGCGCTACCTTTCGCTGGACGACATCTCCAAGCAGTACACCCCCGAGTTCGCCAAGGCCGTGTTCGCGCTGGCGAATCCGAACGACCTGTCGGGCGTCATCGAGACGTCGACCGGCTTCCACGTCGCGAAGATGACCGCGCGCCAGGCGGCCCTGAACCGGCAGTTCGAGGACCAGCAGGTCAAGGACACCATCAAGGGCCGCATGTTCCGCGAGACCAAGACGCGCTCCTTCGACGAGTACGTGGAGAAGCTCAAGAAGGAAGCGAACGTCACCATCGACGACGCGGTGCTGGGCGCCATCGAGGTGCCGGGACAGGCTCCGGCGGCGCCCGCGGTGGCTCCGCCCGCGCCCGCCCCGGTCAAGCCGGCCGCGGCTCCGGGCAAGTAGCCGGCGCCGTCCGGGAAAGTCCATGCTCCCGTTCCGCCCCCGGCACGCGCGCATCGTCACCGCCGCCGTGCTGGGGGCGGTCGTTTTCTCCTGCCGGCGCCCGCCCGCGACTCCGCCGGCGGTGGCGCGCGTCGACGGCGAGCCCGTGGCCGCCGAGGATCTGCGGACCGAAATCGCCCGTGTCCGTGCGGAATCCGAGGATCGGACCGTGCCGGAGCCGGCCGGGTTCGCCGTGCTGCGGCGCGCGGTGATGGAGCAGGTGATCGAGCGGAGGCTGCTGCTGGCCGAGGCGCAGCGGCGCGGCGTGCAGGTGGCCGACCGAGAGGTCGAGGAAGCGCTCGCCCGCCGGCGCAACGGGCGCGCGGAGGAGCTTGCGGCAGCGTCGCCGCCCGACGGGTCGAGCGACGGCGCGACGGATGCCGCGGACGGCGCTGCGGCGCTGCGGGCCCGCACGCGCGACCAACTGCTGGTCGATCGGCTGTTGCTGCGCGAGGTCGTGGCGCGCACGGCGCTGGGGCCGGACGAGGCGCGGGACTACTACAAGGCGCACCCCGACGAGTTCCGGCGGGGCGATCAGGTGCGCGTGCTGCACCTGGTGGTGCCGCGCCGCGAGGACGCCGAGGCGCTGCGGCGCGAGCTGACGCGCGGGACGGATTTCTCGCGGGTGGCACGCGAGCACTCGACCTCGCCGGATGCGCGCCAGGGAGGCGACCTGGGGTTCTTCGAGCGCGGGCGCATGCCGCCGGAGTTCGACGAGGCGTGTTTCCGCCTGGGACGAGGCCAGGTGAGCGACGTTGTGAAAACGGACTACGGCTTCCATCTGTTCAAGCTGACGGACCGGCGCGAGGCGTCGGTCGTCCCGTTCGCGAAGGCCGAGGCCGGCATCGAGCTGAGGCTGCGGCGCGACGCGATCGAGAAGGCGCAGGTGGCCTACGTGCAGCGGCTGCGCGAGCACGCGAAGGTGGAAGTGTTCGACATGGAACTGGAGAAGGTGGCGCCGTGACGCTGCGGCCCTCACCCCCGACCCCTCTCCACACGGGCCACAACCGCACAGCATCGCCGATGGCAGTGCGGCCCGGTGGAGAGGGGAGGGCTGCCGCGCCTGGAATCGGCGTTGGACGCGGGCCTCGAGCCATTCTCCCCCTCTCCACCGGGCCGCACTGCGGTGTAACGAGCACTGCCGTCGTGGCCCGTGTGGAGAGGGGGCCGGGGGGTGAGGGCCTCGGTCGCGGGTCGGCAACACTATCAAGCAAGGGAGGGACCGCATGAGCATTCCGGTATGGGCAGGACGCCTGCTCGCTTGCGCCGTGGCGGCGCTGGCGGCGCCGGCTTCGACGGCGAGGGCGGAAGTCGTGGACCGCGTGGCGGTCGTCGTGGACGGCGACGCGATTCTGCTCTCGGAGGTGGAGGATCGCGCCGGGTATTCGCTGCCGCGCGGCGGCGACGAGAAGCGGCGGCACGCGGCCCTGCGCGAGGCGGCCGACGAACTTGTGTCGGAGAAGCTCGTGTCGAAGCAGGTCGCCGCCGAGGGACTGGAGCCGACGGCAGCGGAGATCGACGCCGCGGTCGACGAGGTCAAGCACAACAACCGCATCGACGACAAGGGGCTCGACGCCGCGCTGGCGCAGCAGGGGCTCACGCGCTCGACCTACCGCCAGATGCTGGTGCGCCAGCTCGGGCGCATGAAGCTCGTGGAGGGCAAAGTGCGCGCCCGCGTGCAGGTGACCGACGACGACGTGAAGGTGCGCTACACGCAGATGTCCGCCGACCTGAAGCCGGACGAGGAACTGCACGTGCGCGACGTGTTCGTGCCGGCGGGCGACGACCGCGCAGCCGCGAAGGCCAAGGCCGAGGCGGCGCGCAAGCGCGTGGCGGCCGGCGAGGACTTCGAGATGGTGGCGCGCGAGACCGGCGGGCCGCTGGCCGACGACGGCGGCGATCTCGGATGGCTGAAACGCGGCGCCATGATCCCCGAGATCGACAAGGCTGCGGCGACGCTGGCCACGGGAGCCGTTTCCGGCGTCGTCGAGAGCGATGCGGGCTTCCACGTGGTCAAGGTCGAGGATCGCCGCAGGACCGGCGGGGCCCGGCCCCTGAGCGAGGCCCGCGAGGAGCTGCGCCAGCAGATTCTGGCCGAGCGCCTGTCGCGCGCGACCGAGGAGTACGTGCAGGAACTGCGGCGCGCCGCGGACGTCGAGTTCCACCTGCCGTAGCGGGGCGCGCATGGGCCGAGCTCCCATCCTCGCGATTTCACTGGGAGATCCGGCCGGCATCGGTCCCGAAACGCTCGCCCGCGCGCTGGCGGATCCCGGTGCGCCCGACGCCTTTCCGGTCGTGTACGGCGCGCGCTCCCTGTGGGCGCGCGGGTGCGAGGCTGCCGGAGTCCCGGATCGGCTTTCCACGGTGCGCTCGGCGCGCGACGCGACCGGTCCCTCGCTCGTCGAATGCGACGACGTGCGCCCCGGGGAGGTGCCTGCGGGCGTCGCGACCCCGCGCGGCGGTCTTGCCCAGGCGCGTTTTCTCGCGCGTGCCGTCGACGAAGTGCTCTCGGGCGCAGCCGACGGACTGGTGACCGCGCCCGTGAACAAGGCATCGCTGGCGCGGGCCGGCTTCGAGTTCCCGGGCCACACCGAGTACCTGCAGCGGCGCTTCGGCGCGGCGCGCGTCGTCATGATGATGGCGGGCGAGCGGCTGCGCGTGGCGCTGGCGACCACGCACCTGGCGCTGCGGGACGTGCCGGCGGCGCTGGACGCCGGGGGCGTTGCGGAAACGATTCTCCTCACGGCTTCGGAGCTGGAGCGGCGGCTGGGCGTGGCGCACCCGAGGCTCGCGGTGTGCGGGCTCAATCCGCACGCGGGCGAGGAGGGGCGCTTCGGCGACGAGGAGAAGCGCGTCGTCGTGCCGGCGATCGAGGCGGCGCGCGCGCGCGGCGTGCGCGTGGACGGGCCGTTCGCCGCGGACGGGCTGTTTCCCCGCGCGGTGCAGGCGGGCTTCGACGCGGTCGTCGCGATGTACCACGACCAGGGGCTCGTCCCGTTCAAGATGGCCGAGTTCGCGGCCGGCGTGAACGTGACGCTAGGACTGCCCAAGCCGCGCACGAGCCCGGATCACGGCGTCGCGTACGACCTCGCCGGGCGCGGCACGGCCGACCACCGGCCCACGCTCGCAGCCCTGCGCCTGTGCGCGCGGATGTGCCGCGAGCCGGACGCGCAGCGCGGCTGACGCGGAAATCGTTTCGGAAACCGTTTCACGTTTCGTTTCATCGATCTCCGAATCGCCCCGTGGGCAAGTCGATCCGGTCTTCGTGGCTTCGCGGGAATCGTTTCACGGGAGTGGAGCTGCCGTGACGGACGAACGAACCGCGGCGGGCTAGCGGTATGCGTCCTTGCGTGGAGCAATCTTCACGACGAGCACAATCAGCGTCTCGTCCCTGACCTGGTAGAGGACGCGGTATCGCCCGACGCGAATCCGCATGGTTCCCGCCCAGCGTCCTCGAAGTGCCTTGCAGCCTGGCGGACGAGGATCAGGCGCCAAGGCCTCGATGCCCCGCTGAACGCGGGGGCGGACGGGATCGAGAACCGCGGCGAGCTGCTTCTCCGCTGCCGGCAGGATCTGGACGGCGTACGTCGGCTCGGGACTACCGTGCCGTCTTGCGGCGCCGCGCGCGTTGCAGATCCTTCTTCACTTGCTCCCAGGGAATCGGCTTGGCGCCGGTGCGCTGCATTTCGCCGAGCGCCTCGTCGGCCTCCCGCGCGTCGGCCTCGTCTTCGAGACGCTCCAGGAGCCGCAGGTCGGCTATCGGGACGAGCGCCGCAAGTTCCTTCCCGCGCCGCACGATGAGAATCCGCTCCAACCCGAACGCGGCTCGGTTCACGTAGTCTGCGATGCCCTGCCGGAACTCGCTCGTCGTCACCACCGGATCGCCCATGGCCGCACCTCCGATTGTACAAGTTGCACAACCGGTACGAGGAAGTCAACTTGGGCTGTCGAAGTGATCCCATCCCGCCAGACAGGCCCCGTCGGGCGCGCCATCGACGACCACGCCCGCCCCGGGCTCGATGCATCCGATGTCCACGGCGCCAATTTCTCCAGCAAGTTCGGACGCTTGCGCAGGAGGCGCCACGACGACCAGAGCGTAGTCCTCGCCGCCGGAAAGCTGCAACGTGGCCGCCTCGTGCGGCGCCAGTCCGCGTGTCAGCTCGGTGAAGCGCACCGACCGCGGCAGCGCGGTGAAGTCGACGCGCACGCCCACGCCCGAGGCCTCGGCGACGTGCGAGAGGTCTTGTACCAACCCGTCGGACACGTCGATGGCACAGCGCGCACGTCCGGTCGCGGCGAGTCCTTCGCGCAGCCTCGGCTCGGGCTCCAGGAGCACCGAACGGCCCGGCGGAAGACGCCCGCCCGCTTCCAGCAGCCTCAGCTCCGCCGCCGCCTCGCCCACCGGTCCGACCAGCAGAATCCGGTCGCCCGGACGCGCGCGATCGCGGCGCAGACCCTCGCCCTCCAGCGTTCCCATTGCCGTGATGGTCAGCGACAGCGCGTCGGCACGCGTCAGGTTGCCGCCCGCCAGAATCGCGCCCGTGCGCGCCGCCAGCCGCCCCATGCCCCGCGCGAGGCCCGATACGTCCTGTTCCGGATAGTCGGGAGGCAGCGCCGCCGCGCACAGGAACGCCACGGGCCGCGCGCCCGCCGCCGCAAGGTCGCTCAGGTTCACCGCCAGCGCCTTGTGGCCAATCTGCTCCGGCGTCGCGTGCGTGCGCCGGAAGTGCACGTTCTCGAAGATCGCGTCCGTGGTGACCGCCATCGGAGCCCGCACGTCGACGA